>ERZ777011.2796-NODE-2796-length-12652-cov-9.673970_pt1 | contig 12652 bp, 14 predicted proteins | sample MGYA00374964_ERZ777011 | MGnify/ENA primary metagenome ERZ777011 (study PRJEB29310, sample SAMD00008975) | mouse gut metagenome | study: EMG produced TPA metagenomics assembly of the Metagenome analysis of fecal microbiota from mouse which was promoted...
TGTTTATGGGGGGATATTACCTCTTACGATAAAATACGTTTTAGAGGAAAGTTACGTATTATATTTGTGAAATAGCCATAAATTATATAAATTTGCCATTATGAAATTGAACAGATATATTGCCTGGGCATTGCTGGCCGCAGGCATGCATAGTATGGCGTACGGCTTCGAGGCCCGCGACCTTAAAGTATATAACAGCGCAGACCGGGTTTTGCTCGGCGGCACGTTGACCACGCCTTCCGGAAAATCGCCCAAAGCCGCACTGGTGCTTGCCACCGGCAGCGGCTCGCAGAACCGCGACGAGGAGGTGATGGGGCACCGGCCGTTCAAGGTAATTGCCGAATATCTGTCGGATAACGGATATGCGGTGCTGCGCCTCGATGACCGCGGGGTGGGGGAAAGCACCGGCGACCCGGCAAAGTCGACTTCCGACGACTATGCAGCCGACCTCGGCGCAGCCATTTCGGTTCTTGACTCGCTGTTGGGGCATGAACTGCCCAAGGGCGTACTTGGCCACTCCGAGGGTGGCTCCGTGGCCGTGAAGATGGCAAACCGCAATCCGGAATGCCGTTTCATAGTCACCATGGGTTGTCCGGCGTGGGCCGGCGACTCTATAATAATGTCGCAGTCCCGGGCCTTGGCCACTTCAGTAATCGGACGCTGGGATGGCGAAGCACGCCAGCGGCGTCTGATGGATATTGTAAAGTCGGATATGTCAGACGCCCTGGTGGCATCGGCACTCTACATGGAGCTGGCGGCCGACCTGGGCGAGAACGCCGCGATACCACAGGTGCAACAGCAGCTTTCACAAACAGTGGCGGTGATGTCGGCACCATCGTACCGCAGCATAGTGAAGTACAATCCGGCCGATGATATACGTAGCGTGAATGTGCCGTGGCTGGCTCTAAATGGCGAGAAGGATATGCAGGTTCTGCCGGGTAATATCACAACCATAAAAGAACTCAATCCGTCTGCCGACGCACGGGTAATTGCGGGGCACAACCATCTGATGCAACACTGCAATACGGGCATGGTGCAAGAGTACCGGAGCATAACAGAAGATATATCGGACGATGTGTTGCGCATGATTCTTGACTGGCTCGACGCTATGTATTGAACATTTTTGCTTCTTGCGGATTATAACTACAAGAAAACATTTTCATCCGCAAGTTTATGTCATACTCCCGACCAATAACTTTCGACCGTGTAATTCGAGTGCTTGGCTCACTGGCGGTAATAGCCGTGCTTGTATGGCTTGTGAACGAGCTGAAGGACGTATTGCTGCCGTTTGGTCTGGCGTGTCTGATTTCATATCTGCTCGAACCTCTGGTGGAATGGCAGCAACGGGTGCTTAAACTTAAAAACCGGGGCTTGCCCGTGCTGTTGACGCTGATAGAAGCAACTCTGGCGCTCGGGGTGCTGGCTTACTTTTTCATACCGTCGGCGCTGAACGAAATCGACCAGGTCGACGAGCTGATCAAAGCTTCGGCGGATAAGGGTCGCCAGTCATCGCTGCTGCCTCCCGAACTGCAGGAATATCTGCGCAACACCCTCCGCACCGAGAACCTTACGCAGATTCTTGCCGGAAGCCGTCTGGAAACCATTCTCAACAAAGGTACCACCGTATTGACAGCCACGGTCGATTTTCTGATGCACACCCTCGAGTGGCTTCTGACCTTTATCTATGTGATATTCATAATGCTCGACTATAAACGCATTATGCGAGGTTTCAAGGCTATGGTTCCGCCGTCGTACCGCCGTACCGTCTATAAGGTTGGCGACGATATAGCCCGCAACATGAATATCTACTTTCGTTCGCAGGCCGTTATAGCTGCCTGCGCCGCGGTGTTCTATTGCATAGGATTTTCGATTGTAGGCTTGCCGATGGCCATAATCATGGGCATAGTAGTGGGCGTGCTGTACATGATACCTTACTTTCAGTATGTCACTCTCATACCTGTGGCCTTGCTCTGCTACATCTGTTCGCTAACCGGCGAGGTGGGTTTCTGGACCGAACTTGGCAAATGCGCCCTGGTATACGTAATCAGTCAATGTATCTGCGACTACGTGCTTACCCCAAAGATAATGGGCAAAACACTGGGCTTGAATCCGGCCATCATTCTGCTGTCGCTGTCGGTGTGGGGTTCGCTGATGGGGCTGGTAGGCATGATTATAGCCTTGCCGCTGACCGCACTGATGATTGCTTACTACAACGAATATGTAATAAAGCAGGGCCGTTGATAAAAGATGTGAAAAATATTTATGGAAAAGCTTCGTCGATTCAATAAAAATTCGTAACTTTGCGCGAAAGTTTGTGCCTACAGGGCATTTGTACGCTCTGTTGGCTCATATTTAATGTTTTAGAAATGATTAATATCACTTTTCCCGACAATAGCGTAAAGCAATTCGAGTCCGGCGTGACTCCGCTCGACATAGCCAAAAGTATCAGCCCGCGCCTGGCGCAGGATGTGCTTGCTGCATCGGTCAACGACTGTGAGTGGGATCTCAGTCGCCCTATTGTCGAAGACGCATGCCTTAAACTTTTCAAGTGGGAAGACCGCGAAGGCAAGCACGCATTCTGGCACAGTAGCGCCCACCTGCTCGCCGAGGCACTGCAGGAACTTTACCCGGGTGTGAAGTTCGGTATCGGCCCGGCAATCGAAAATGGTTTCTACTACGACATCGACCCCGGTGACCACAAACTTACAGATGCCGATTTTGCCAAAATCGAGCAGAAAATGCTTGAGCTCGCACGCAAAAAAGAGGATATCGTACGCGCTGACATCAGCAAGGCCGACGCTCTGAAACTCTTTAGCGAGCGTGGCGAAAACTATAAATGCGAACTCATAGCCGACCTCGAAGACGGTAATATCACTACATATACCCAGGGCGCCTTTACCGACCTCTGCCGCGGCCCTCACATCCCCAACACAGCCCCCATCAAGGCCGTGAAGGTGACATCGCTTGCCGGTGCATACTGGCGAGGCGACGAAAAACGTCCGCAGCTTACCCGTGTGTACGGTATCAGTTTCCCAAAGAAATCGATGCTCGACGAGTATCTGGTGCTGCTTGAAGAAGCCAAGAAGCGCGACCACCGCAAGCTGGGCAAAGAAATGGAACTCTTTGCTTTCTCGCAGAATGTGGGCGCCGGCCTGCCACTGTGGTTGCCGAAAGGCGCCGCTCTGCGCGACCGCCTGGAGCAGTTCCTGCGCAAAATTCAGAAGCAGTACGGCTACCAGCAGGTAATTACTCCGCACATCGGCAACAAGAATCTGTACGTGACCTCCGGTCACTACGCAAAATACGGCAAGGACTCTTTCCAGCCCATCCATACTCCGGAAGAAGGCGAAGAGTATCTGCTCAAACCAATGAACTGTCCGCATCACTGCGAGATATTCCGTGCCTTCCCGCGCAGCTACCGCGAACTGCCCCTGCGTCTGGCCGAGTTCGGTACCGTGTATCGCTACGAACAGAGTGGCGAGCTTCACGGACTGACCCGCGTGCGCGGTTTTACACAGGACGATGCTCACATATATTGCTCGCCCGACCAGATTAAGGATGAATTCCTTAAGGTAATGGATATTATATTCTATATATTCAAAGCCTTGAAATTCGAAAACTTTGAAGCACAGATTTCGCTGCGCGACCCCAATAACAAGGAAAAATATATTGGTAGCGACGAAAACTGGCATCTGGCCGAACAGGCAATCATCGAGGCTTGCGCTGAAAAGGGCCTTAACGCCCGCACCGAATTGGGCGAGGCTGCATTCTATGGCCCGAAGCTCGACTTTATGGTCAAAGATGCTATTGGCCGCCGCTGGCAGCTGGGTACAATTCAAGTAGACTACAACCTGCCTGAGCGCTTCCAGCTTGAATACACCGGCGCCGATAACCAGAAACACCGCCCGGTGATGATACACCGTGCCCCGTTCGGCTCGATGGAACGCTTCGTGGCCGTGCTGCTTGAACACACCGCCGGACGCTTCCCGCTGTGGCTCGCGCCGGACCAGGCCGTGATTCTGCCCATCAGCGAAAAGTTCAACGACTACGCCTACGAGGTAGCCAAAGAACTCGCCAAGCAGGATATTCGCGTGACCGTTGACGATCGTAACGAGAAAATCGGCCGCAAAATACGCGACAATGAGCTCAAACGCATACCCTATCTGCTCGTTGTTGGCGAAAAAGAGGCACAAAATGGCGAAGTTTCCGTAAGAAAACAGGGCGAAGGCGACCAAGGTTCGATGAAAATTGCTAACTTTGCAGAAAATCTCACCAGCGAAGTCAACCAACAAATCAACCAATAAACACTGAATGGAGAAAAAACCCTTTAATCCCGCCTATCGGCCACCACGGCCACAGGGCAACAATGGCCCCCGTCAGCCTCAGCGACGCAACGACCGCAACAACAATGCGCCAAACGCCATAAACGAACATATACGCGCTCGCGAAGTACGTATGGTAGGCGACAACGTAACCCCGGGTATATACACCATTCAGGAGGCTCGCCGTATTGCCGAGGAACTCGAACTCGATTTGGTGGAGATTTCTCCCACCGCCGACCCACCGGTGTGCAAGGTACTCGACTATCAGAAGTACCTGTACCAGCAGAAGAAAAAAGCCAAGGAAATCAAAGCCAAGGCAACTAAAGTAGTAGTGAAAGAAATTCGTTTCGGCCCTCAGACCGACGACCACGACTACAACTTCAAGCTCAAGCACGCCGTCGGATTCCTGCAGGAAGGCGCCAAGGTGAAAGCCTATGTGTTTTTCAAGGGCAGATCTATTCTGTTCAAAGAGCAGGGCGAAGTTCTGCTGCTGCGTTTCGCAAACGACCTCGAAGATTACGGTAAGGTCGAGCAGATGCCCGTGCTGGAAGGAAAGCGCATGATTATAATGCTCTCGCCTAAAAAGAAATGACATAACGCCGCTGTTACGTGTGACGACGGCATAATCAGCAAACGACCTGTGCCACGTGTGGCATGGTTCTATATACGAATTAATAAATCAAAGTACAAAACAATGCCCAAGATTAAAACTAACTCCGGTGCCAAAAAGAGGTTCGCCCTTACCGGATCAGGAAAGATTAAAAGAAAACATGCGTTCAAGAGCCACATCTTGACCAAGAAGACCAAAAAGCAGAAACGCAACCTCACTCACTTCGGCCTCGTTGCCAAAGTTGACGAAGGTAACGTAAAAGCACTGCTCGCCCTCAAGTAAGCAGCATCAACGTCCGAAAGGATATAGTCTTCAATACACGTACGTTTTTAATTCGTGTCTTTTTAAATTCTTTTATTAACCGACTGTCCAGCCCTAAGAGCCGCCATAACTGCGGCCGCTGACAATCAAAATCTTTAAAGAAATGCCAAGATCAGTAAATCACGTGGCTTCACGTGCACGCAGAAAGAAAATCCTTAAACTCACCCGCGGTTACTTCGGCTGCCGCAAGAACGTGTGGACTGTGGCCAAGAACACTTGGGAAAAAGGTCTTACCTACGCCTACCGCGACCGCAAGGACAAGAAGCGCAACTTCCGCGCTCTCTGGATTCAGCGTATCAACGCAGCCGCACGCCTCGAAGACCTCTCTTACAGCAAGCTCATGGGCCTGATTCACAAGAGCGGAATCGAAATCAACCGTAAGGTGCTCGCCGACCTCGCCCTCAACAATCCCGCCGCTTTCAAGGCTATCGTTGAGAAGGTAAAGAACGCTTAAGACAACGGCGCTTTACAAAATATGTGTGGGTGTATCAAAACCTTAGGCTTTGATACACCCCATTTATATTTTAAGAGGGAGTTTAATAATAAATGTTAAATTCCCGGTGGCGTATCTTTTAGCTAAACTGCTATAAATGAAGAAGGAGCGTAGCGAGCTCCGTGACTGATGAATTTTAGTAATTCAGCAAAAGAAACGCCAAGGCGGGGGTAACTTTAAAAATCCATTAATTCAAAAAATAATGTTGATACAGAAATTACCATTCCACTCGAAAATCGCGTGGCGAATTTCGGCCGGGAATTAACATTTATTATTAAACACCCTCTATATCTGTAAACACCTTAGAAATGATTATCAATACCGCACGATTTCTGATTTCGAGTCCGAATGTGGACAAATGTCCCGACGGATCGATGCACGAGTATGCCTTTATTGGTCGCTCAAATGTTGGAAAGTCATCGCTTATCAACATGCTCACCGGGCGACGTGACCTGGCCATGACATCAAGTACCCCCGGCAAGACTATGACAATCAACCACTTTGTGGTGAACGATGAGTGGGCTATTGTCGACCTGCCTGGTTATGGCTATGCCCGCCGCAGCAAGGCCGATCGCGAGCGCCTCGAAAAAATGATTAAGGGATACATCCTCAACAGATTGCAGATGACAAATCTGTTTCTGCTTATCGACTCGCGCCACAAACCGCAGCAGATTGACCTCGATTTCATGGACTGGCTTGGCGAGAACGGTGTTCCATTTGCAATAGTGTTTACCAAACTTGACAAACTGTCGTCGAATGCCGGCAAAAAACTGACCGGCGACTATTGTGCCGCTTTGCTTGAGCGCTGGGAGGAACTTCCGCCGGTATTCCGCACGTCGTCGGAAGATAAGCGCGGCCGTAATGCCATACTCGATTATATTGAGGAGATGAACCGTCTGCCGCTATAGCGCTCTGCAAGGGTGTGCTAAAGAGCTGTATCTATCCGTTGTTTCGGCGGGGAAGAGCGCGCGAGCGAGTAGCTCACATAGAACTCCGTGTGAGGTTTTACGTACCGGCTGCCATAACATTTCCGATTGACGGCGATTGAGTCCGTAAAGCCTCAGTTCAGGCTATCGCGGATTATAGCCGGCCTCGGATAGGGTATTCTCGCCGTTGTAGAACGAAGGTGAGAGCAGTTGCTCCAGAGTAGCCTCGGGATGCCGTTTGCGGTATGCCTGTACAATGCGGTAGCCCACATAGCGGCCGGCACGGCCCGGAGCATTCGGGTTAACCAGGTCGGTCGACGGGGCAGGCAGCATTATGCGGTCGATTTTGAATCCTGATGTTTCATACAGCAGACGTCCTGCCGCCAGCGCACGCCAGACCTTGGCCTCGTTGTCGTCGAACCATTTCAGCTGCTCAGGGCTCAGCCCCATGGCTCCGCCGGGAGTTGCGCCGTCGACAAGCTCAAGCTTGGCAGCAATCACGGCACCGTCGTACAGCATATGACTGAGCAGGGTGGGCGACTGATTCGTTTCGAACGGGTATGCATTTGCCACCAGCGATTCGGCCATGTCGTAGGGCAGATTCTGCGGAGTCTTGCATCCGACTCTGAAGGCTGGCATACCGGCGTAGCCCTCGTAGTCGGCACCAAGGTAGTGGTTGAGAGCTATCAGCATGGTCGAGTCGACAAATACCACCGACTGCGGTCTGCCCCATACTACGGCGGCATATCGGTCCATATTAAGATTTAAACCACGTTTGGCGGCGGCGCCACAGATGTAGCCCAGATGCATCTCCAGCGAGTCGAGCGACGGATAAACCCGCTGCACATCGGGTGTGAACACCTCTACAGGCTTCGAGCGCGATACCATAAGCATCAGCGAGTCGGTGATATGGGGGCAGTCGAGCACGGCCATATAGTCGTGCAGCAGTAGCGAATCGTCGGAAAGTATATCCGCCCGTCCGGCAGAGTCAAGCGACGCGTATTGCGCGATGTCGTCGTATAGTGCGGTTATATTCTGAGGCGGGTATGATTCCTTGTCGCCTGAGCATCCGGCAAAGGCAGACATCAGCAACAGCGGAAACATAAATCTTAAAGCATTCATAGTGTAGTGCAGTTTTGCACAAAGTTAATAAAAAAGGTCCGAAAATAGCACTGCGGTAGCAAAAAAAGGCATAGGCAATAATCCAAAAACGCACAAAATGTGTTCTAAAGCGTATGGCAACGTATAAAAACAGCTTCCGAAGAGCTGTGGTTTAAGCGAATTTTCGTAAATTCGCATTCAATTTCATCGCAGATTACGTAAATATGGCTAAATTCATTACCCCGACACTTGTGCGCCATGGCAAAACCATGGTCCTTGCTTTGTGTCTGGCCCTCTCATGTCAGCTTTCAGCAAGAGAGTTTACTCTTGTTATCGACCCCGGTCACGGAGGCAAGGACATAGGCGCGCCGGGCAGGCAGACCAATGAAAAGATGGTGGTGTTGGAGGTAGGCAAACGCCTGAAAAAGCTTATCGAGAAAGAGCATCCCGAGGTAAAAGTAATGCTGACGCGCGACACGGATGTGTTCATACCCCTTAAAGAGCGGGCCTCGATAGCCAACAAAGCCGATGCCGACTTGTTTATCTCAATCCACTGCGATGCCGTGGGTGACAAAAAACGAGCCCGAACCGTGGCCGGCTCCACGGTGTATGTTCTCGGTACAAACAAGTCGGAAACGAATCTTGAGGTGGTGAAGCGCGAGAACTCGGTAATAGAACTCGAAGACGGCTACAGGGAAACCTACAAGGATGTGGAGGCTCTGACAGCCGAACAGCTGATAATGCTTGAACTGAACCAGAACCTCTCGGGCAGTGTGGATTTTGCGCAGATGGCTTCCGACGAACTGCACAGCACCGCCGGACGAGCCAGCCGAGGCGACAAAAGTGTAATGCCATGCGGCTTTTATGTGCTGGTATTCACCAAAATGCCGTCGGTGTTGGTCGAACTCGACTTTATCTGCAACCCTACCGTAGAGCAGTACCTGTACAGCGATAAAGGAAAAGACAGTTGCGCCAAGGCACTGGCCAACGCCTTTTCAACATACTACAAAGCCACCGGTTCGAAGTCTGTGGCAAGCCGGCCCGGCGACCCGCGTCCGGTCGAAACCCGTCAGGTAGAGCTGCAGGCCGACAAAAACGGAGTATCCGCAGCTCCCAAAGCCGGCACATCAAAAAAGAGCAGTACCCCCAAGAAGCGGTCGGGCAAACGCAAATCATCGAAACGTAAATAAAATATCCTGTATATATGAAAAAGATATTTCGAAAAGAAGTAATAATCGGCGTGCTGGTGCTTGTATCCATGGCATTGCTGTTTATCGGAATCGACTTTCTCAAAGGCGTGAACGTGTTCAAGGCCGCCAACTATTACTATGCCACATACGACAATGTGGCAGGTCTGGCAATATCGGCCCCCGTGACAGTCAACGGCTACAAGGTAGGTCAGGTACGTGAAATCAACTATCTGTACAACAACCCCGGCCATGTGCAGGTAGAGATTAGCCTGGACCGAGAGCTGAAGCTGACCAAAGGCACCAAGGCCGTGATAAGCAGCGACATACTCGGCACCGCCACAATAGTGCTTGAGATGGCGCCTGGCACGGACTACGCGCCTGTAGGCAGCGAACTACAGGCCTCGGTGGCCTCGGGGCTCATGGATGCAGTGAGTCAGGACCTGATGCCGTCGGTATCGGCCATATTCCCTAAAATCGACTCGCTGCTGACATCGCTCAACACCGTAGTGAGCGACCCTGCGGTTCTTGCAAGCGCCCGACGCCTCGATGCGATTACCGCCAACCTCGAAACCGCTACCGTGCAGCTCAACGCCCTTATGCGCACCATGCCGCCCATCACAGCCGATGTAAAGCACATTACCGCCAACATGGACACAGTATCGGCCAATCTGACAGAGCTGTCGGCAAGCCTCAGGCAATTGCCTCTCGACAGCACCATGCAGCAGGTACAGCTGATGGTTGATAATCTGCGCCAGCTGAGCGAGGAACTGAAGAATCCCGACGGAACACTCGGACGCCTTACAAGCGACCCCGCATTGTACGACAATCTCAATGCCACCGTACAAAGCCTCGATTCGCTTTTCGTAGACATTAAAAAGAATCCCAAACGCTACATCAGCATCAAATTACTTTGATTCGGACATCATAATGTAGCCCCCTTGCGGATCATAGAATAAATCGGCAAAATGCTGCAAATCGCTGAAAACTATCTTAGTTTCAGCGATTTTTGCAATATCCCTATCCGGCAGAATAGTGAACATGGCGGCAGAACGGTGAATTATCATGAAATCATAAATTAGACAGTTTGGCAGACTATGAAGATGGTTATCTTCTACCTGCCTCGCTTCAACAACAAGTTGAAACTGATGACCAAAGCACCTAAAAAGGTGTATGTGGTAGTAGCAATATTGGATATTACCATCTAAGTGGTTGCCTTTACGTGGTGATAAGGATAATCTTCGTTTGCCAAACAGCATTTTGGATATTTAATCAAAGACAAATCTATGAATTTTTAATTTTGATAGTACAGAAATAAATTAGTAATTTCATACTAACCCAATGGAATAATGGGGAAGAACTTTGAAATAGTGCCGTGTGCAATTCGTGTACAACGGAAATATCATTCCGGAGGCATAATGAACTTTTACCGGCAGAGTGCGTTAATACTACTGACTACAAATTACAAAATCCATTAACGCACAATTATTATTATGAAACTCAATCCTCAGGAAGCTGCTCGTCAGGCAGCGGAAATATCGAAAGCGGCAGCCAAGGTTTCGGTTGATGAAGCCAAGGACGCAGTAAAAAACCAGACACAGGCGGTGAAAAATCAAGCCGCTGAAAAGAAAAACGAACTTGCCGACAAGGCTGCAGCAGCAAAAGACGCTCTGGCAGAAAAGGCGGCGGCAGCAAAGGATGCCATAGCCGACAAAGCCGCAGCCGCAAAAGAAGCCATAGCCGATAAATCGAGTGGCATAGCCGACAAGGCCAAGGAAATCGGAGCCAATGTAGCCGACAAGGCCGGCGATATACTCGACAATCTGGCCGACAAAGTACACGGCCTGAGCGATAAACTCAAATAGATATAAATACCGGGGAGGCTGTACATTGAAATGCCCCCCCCCAAAAAAAAAAAATCTAACAAGTTAGGCAATATCCTGTTATGGAAAGAGTCCAGCATAGTGCCGGACTCTTTTTCTTTTAACCGTGACACCTTTCCTAAAAACTCTGCACCCGCCACACTCATGCAGCGGCGCGCAGCGGTCGGTTCGAGCGATATGCTTTCAGAGCTTATAAGTCAGGATTTGCCGGTGCATTCGGATTTATAAGAGCCCTTGTTACACCTACAGCTACAATTCCTAATGCTTGAAGTGGCGAAACACCTTTGTCTTTCTTAAATTGAAATGTAGGGGTGCTGAAATTTTTGTTATTAAAGCCGAGTACCATTTGAGGATATGTAGTCAATACGAAATCAACCAGATTAAATCTGATTTTATCAAAATGCATAAGGGCCTTTATTCCTAAATTGCAGTTGAAATCCATTGCTGCAGAAGATTCAGAAGTATTGACCACGAGTCCCTGTATTCCGATTGTATGTCCTCCCAGACTTACAGGCATTTTCTCTAATCGGTAACATAACGATTCGACAACGCCCCCAAGACCGCCTCTGCGGATAGTATCGACTTCAGCGTGGGCCAGTATGAAATCCTTGTTGGCATTGAAGAACGACACTCCCAACGAGCCATAAGAGGCATCTCCCGTATCAATATTCATTATGATAGGATTATTTAAAACGCTTCCGGCAACATTGAGAGTCATGCCATCTCCAAAACACATATTCGGAGCCGACTTGCTTCTCTCTGGAGCAACGGAAGGAATCGTAATTTCTCGGTTAACGAAATCCACTGTCAAATCTTTTAGTTGAAGCATCAATTCACTTCCGACAATAATATTGAAATGATGTGTGAACTGGTCAGCCTGTTCATTACCTGTTTTGAAATCAATGATAACAAACGGCACATCGGACACTGTAATGTTTCCAATCTTAATTTCTTTCGCTATGGCATATTGGCCAGTTCGTTGACCGACTCCCGCTACGGTGACATACCCGTCGATGGGAGTGAGATTGAAATGCCTGGCAAGCGAATCGGAAAACATATTGACACCGGCACCTGTGTCAAAAGTAATGTCAGCAATACAGCCATTGATTGTGCTGTTTTCAAGGTGCATGAGAACCGAATCATGTTTTTTCTCACCCACTGGAACAATCTTGAATGGAATGCGGCCGATGGATTCAGCAAATGTAATTCCATAAGGTTTATAAGCTGCCAATGCAGCATATTTAGAAGTTATCTGTTCCAACGATGAAATCCAAGTCGAATCAAGATGCTGTCGGGTCGCATCAAGAATTGTTTTCGCCAGGTCGGATGCCTGCCGGTTATAGCCTACACGACTCAGGTCTGTTGCAAACATAACCGTTGAACTCAACAGATTCTCGAGGCCAAGTGATGCAGAGTGTTCATTGAACAATTGTTCAAAGGCAGGCACTGAAATGTCAGGACGATTGAGCCTATTACCGATTAGACATCTCGAAAATACTTCGAGGAAAGGCATTATAGAATCCTTGGGGGCAGAGTTATATATAGAATCAAGAGCAAACCAATCGCCGGTATTCATTGCTGTAGCAATGCGCTCGTCGTATGTCTGTGCAGCGCCGACCAACGATGAAACAAGAGTTATGACTGACAATAGTAGTTTTCGCATAATGAGTTTTTAATTCAAAGTTAGTAATATAATTCCGAACTCCAATTATATAAACCCTACAAAATCATTATCAAGGTTGAGAAAAGTTTGGTTGCAGGTTCAACTGGCAAGTGCAAAATTAGCGATTTGTTTGAAGAACTCGGTTT
>ERZ777011.2797-NODE-2797-length-12647-cov-2.878733_pt1 | contig 12647 bp, 12 predicted proteins | sample MGYA00374964_ERZ777011 | MGnify/ENA primary metagenome ERZ777011 (study PRJEB29310, sample SAMD00008975) | mouse gut metagenome | study: EMG produced TPA metagenomics assembly of the Metagenome analysis of fecal microbiota from mouse which was promoted...
AACAATGCTTTTACACTTTTTACATAGCCTTCTTTTTCTTTTTCGGTTTCGATTAAGAATTTTTGTCTGGTGCTTTTCATACGATAACTTTCGGTCCAGTCGATTTGTTGTTTATCGTATTCCTTGGTCTTTTGGTGGATTTCCTCACGCTTCTGGTTTAATGCCTCAAGTTCTCCCGCCGTTTTATTTCTTCTTGCTTCAATCTCATAAAAAGTCTTGCCAAGTTCCTGCTTTTCATCACGCTTTGCGTCTAATTCGGATATAGTTGCTTGAATTTCAGATTGATTGCCAGACTTTTTCTTGTCTAAGTTTTCGCGGTAAATCTCGCAACTATGGATATCGTTTAGGACTTCATACTTGCGGTCTGTATTTTGTTCAATGACTTGCTTTTTCTCTTCGATTTCCTTCTCTTTTTCGGATAGTCCTTGGGATAGTTCAGCAAGTTTGGCTTCTTTTTCTTCTAATTCTTTTTGAAATTTTTCTTTGTTTTGACTTAGATTGGTTTTCTTTTCATTCTTCTGTTCTTTTTCTTCGGTTAGTTCTTTCATGCGTTCTTCATTTTGTTTGATTTCTTCCAATAGTCTTTTTTCGTTTTGCTCATTATTTTGGATTTTTTCTTGGTGGATGCTGATTTCTGCTTGCAATTTTTCGATTTGATTGCTACTTTCAAAACTGCTATTTTGCATTTGTTCAATTTCGTTAATAATTTGGTTAATTTCTGCTCGAAGGGCTTCTTTGGTTTCCCCAATTTTCGTCATTTTTTCGTCTTCTTGTCCTTTTTGCTCTTCGAGAATAGTCATATCTTCAGTAATCTTTTTGATTTTTTCCTTAAAGTCTTCAGTATTAACGGCAAATACACCTAATTCAATGTTCTTTAATTCTTCTCGCAAGTCTAAATATTGTTTTGCTTTTTCCGATTGTACCTTAAGTGGCTCAATCGAGGCTTCAATTTCGGAAAGGATATCATTGATACGAAGAAGATTGAGTTTGGTTTGTTCTAGTTTCTTTTCGGATTCTTGCTTTCTCGTACGGTATTTTACAATCCCTGCCGCTTCTTCGAAAATATGTCTGCGGTCTTCGGATTTATTGCTTAGAATTTCGTCTATTTTTCCCTGTCCAATAATGCTGTATCCGTCTTTTCCAATTCCAGTATCCATAAATAGTTCTAGAACATCTTTCAAACGGCATGGCACTTTGTTGATAAAATATCCCGTTTCTCCACTTCGGTAAATTTTTCTGGTAATGGTTACTTCGGAGTATTCGATTGGAAGTGAACCATCTGTATTATCGATTACAATGGAGGCTTCTGCAAATCCGAGGGATTTTCTAGCTTGGGTTCCAGCAAATATAATGTCTTCTGCTTTGGAACTGCGCAAAGATTTCATGCTTTGCTCGCCAAGTACCCAGCGAATACTATCCGAGATATTACTTTTTCCGGAACCATTTGGTCCAATAACAGAAGTAATTCCTGGTTTGAATTCTAATATAGATTTATCGGCAAATGACTTAAACCCCTGTAATTCTAATCTTTTCAAATACATATCTTTTATCCTTCTTTTCTTTTGACCTTGCAATACTTAAACTATATCTTAAAAATGAATTCTTTTCAAGTTTTGTAGACAAATTTTCTCTTTTTACTTGATTTCTCGCGAAAAACTTTTTATAATACAAGGGAAGTTCGTATCAACTTAAGTGGGCAAGTCTTTCTTGCCTACGCCGGAAAACATTTGGAGGTTGTACTATGCCCGAAGACAAAAGAATTGAAACCATGCGAGCAATCTGCGCCTGTTGTCCGACGCGCCACTGTGAAAGTGGCCACCCCTGCGACGAGGTCGATATGCTGGAAATCATGCACCAGTTTCCGGAGGAGGTTTGTGCCACCTACGCCTGGCTGTATGGCAATCTGACCGTCAAGTAAATCGCAGTTAAACAAAGAATGAAGCGCCCCTTTCTGGTTCATCTGGAGAGGGGCGTTTGCTTGGAAAATTTTAGAAATTGATTGACAAGAAAGGAGAAAAATGCTATACTATTTTTAGTAAGCAAGTATCCGTTCATTATTGCTATACTGGTATGTGATATGGGAATCACATATCTTTTTTTATGCCAAAAACAAGGCAGCTGGGAGACCGCCCTGAACTGATTTCTCAGTTTTTTCTGCTCTGTTTTTGTATGTATTCAATTCTTCTTCCAATTTTTCAATTTTCTGAGGTAGAATCCATATTGACAGATATCCGTTCATATTGTATACCTCCTTTCTCCAAGATTTCCTTTTCAGAAAGGATATTCCTATCTTACCACGCTTTCTTTTGTTTTACAGTTATTTCCATTTATTTTCTTGAAAGTTTTTTCTTTTTCGCCCTTATCTCCTCATATTCGTAGTCATTGCAAAGTTTTGCCAAAAATGTTATACTTTTGGTAATATCGTTTGGCATGCCACTCGGAATAAGCCAATGATAGTAACAACTTGGAAGAAAAGAGGCGAATTCTGTGGGTCAAAAAGTAAATCCCCATCGTATGCGAGTTGGTGTGATACGGGATTGGGACTCTCGCTGGTATCCGGAAGAAGAACCCCGTATTCCATCCCCTACTGTATCTGGTTCCATGGTTGGAGTGATAAAACCTTGGGAAGTTCCCAAACGGACAATTTGGTCCAAGTTCTTGGGACTGTGGTATTCGCTTAAAATCGCTATTTTTGCGATTACCCATCCCTCTTCTTGAGAAAATCTGAGTGGCAAACGTAGGCGTCTGGAAACTTCTAGGCGCCTACTCTCATTCTTTTTTATTCCCATTGCTATTTTTTCACTTTTTCGATATAATGCAAAAAAAGAATTGATAAGAGGTAAGTTATGAAAAATTTGTTAATTCAAAATGGACTTGTCCTAATTTTTTCAGAAGATTATACAGATATGTCGTTTCAAAGAAAAGATATCTTGGTTTCCGAGGGGAAAATTGTACAAGTGCAAGATAAAATAGGAGCAGATTTCGAGAATTGCACCGTTTTAGACGCTTCTGGAAAGTGTGTTATGCCAGGTCTTATTAACACCCATACCCATCTTCCCATGTGCATTTTCCGCGAAACTTTTGAAGGTTGCAATCTCTATGACTGGCTTAACGATAAAATCTGGCCATTAGAGGCTAAATTAACCGAGGAGCAAGTGTATGACGCAACACTCCTTTCCTATATCGAGCAAATTCGCACTGGTACTACTTGTACCAATGACCACTATTTCTTTTCAGATGCTGTTCGCAAAGCAACCATAGATAGCAAAATGCGTGCCGTTTTAACACGTGTTTTGATGGACTCGGACGGAGAAGAAGCAAGCAAACAGCGCGTGCAGGAATTCCGCAAGTTTTATGAAACAAGAGATCCCCAAAACTCACGCATTACTTATTCGGTTTCTCCTCATTCGCTCTATACTTGTTCTCCTGCTTGTTTAGAACAGGCTGCTGAACTTGCAAAAGAATATGATTTACCAGTTCATATTCACTTTTTGGAGAGCGAAAAAGAGGCAGAAGATATTCGCAAATTGCACCAAGACTCCCCTGCCAAGGTACTAGCAAAACATTTTGCAGATAATCGCCTGATTTTAGCACATTGTGTTCATTTTGGATCAGAAGAAATCCAAATTTTGAAAACCTTAACTTGTGGCATTGCTCATAATCCAATTTCCAATTTACGACTTGGTTGCGGGATTGCTGATACCACTTCATATTTGCAAAATCATTTACTCGTTGCACTTGGAACGGATGGGCAAGGAAGTGGTAGCAATTTAGATTTATTTGATGCAATGCGTATGGCTTGTTTGATCCAAGGTGGTATTCATACAGAGGATGAAAAACGTTTGACTGCAAAAGATGCTATTCGTATGGCTACCATTAACAGTGCCAAGGTTCTTGGCTTAGATAAAGAAATTGGTAGTATTGAAATGGGAAAACAAGCTGACCTTATTTTGGTGGATATTTCTTCTAATCTGGGGACCATTAAATCTATGCCAAACCACAATCTCATTTCCGATTTGGTGTATAACAAATCTGGTTTGGATGTTGATACAACGATTGTCGCTGGAGAAATCTTAATGCAAAACAAACAAATTCCACATCTTGTCGTTAATCAAGTGATTGCAAAAGTACAAAAAAATCTTTTGGAAAAAGATTGAGAATTCTAGTTTTTCGTGGTATGATTTTGGTAACGAGCACAAAGGAGAAGGAGAATTTGAATTATGTTTTCAAGTACAGTTGATTTTTATAGTCCAACCAACTTAAAATCATATAACTTAGACCGTGTTATGAAATATCAATTAGATATTTTGGAAAGGTTAGACCCTTTTACACGAACCCATAGTGAAAATGTAGCAAATTTGGTTTGCCGAATTTGTGAATATTTGAATTGTTCAAAAAATTTCATTATTTTTGCTACAATTTCTGGTTATTTACATGATGTTGGGAAAATCTTTATTCCACCAGAACTTCTTAGCAAACCAGACCGTTTAACACCAGAAGAATTTGAAATTATGAAAACACATACCACACTTGGTTATGATATGTGTTATAAAGACTTAAAACTCCGTCCTTATGCGGAAGGTGCTCTCAATCACCATGAGGCTTTGAATGGAACTGGCTATCCAAATGGAAAGACCAAAAAGGACATTCCTTATGTTGCACAAATTATCCGTGTGGCTGATGAGTATGACGCGATTGTAACCAAGCGTCAATATAAAACACATATCAATATTTCCGAAACCTTGAAACAGTTAATCAAGGACGCAAGACCAGAAGAACATTTACGTTCAATTGCTTTAGATATGCTTGCTGGTCATTCCAAGAGCGGAAAGATTAACCCAAAGGTATTGAAAACACTGTTCAAAGTGGTAATTGACGATACCCTTTATGAAATTAGTGGTGTTTCGGAATATGTAGCTTATCTAAAAGAAGAAATTAAACGTCTTAATCTGATTGCTTCGTATGAAGAAAAAATGAATAATAGCAAAAAGCAGAAGCAAAAAGATTACTATCTCGAAGGTATTAACATGCTATTAAAGCATGATGAAACCTTAGAAAATTACAAACAAATTTTATCCGAATACCAAGAAGCATTGGATTTACGTGAGGATATGATTGCCAAACTTAATCAAGAAATTAAAATTATTAAAGCATTACGTATCTAAAAGAATGGAGAAAGTCCATTCTTTTTCCATTTTCACTGGACATTTTACCTACTTTTATGATATATTAACTTATAGATTAACTTTTCCAATTTTATCGTTATCGGAACACGGTACAGAAACGAAAAAAGCAACGACATACTCGTTGCTTTTTTTCTTAAATTCCAAAACTTACGCCCAAGGCATTGTTAATTTTCGCAATCACTTCTTGGTCATCAATATGACCGATTTTCTCTTTTAACCTGCTCTTATCAATCGTTCGTATCTGTTCTGCCAATACAATCGAATTCGATTTTAGTCCATTGTCTTTTGAACCAATTTCAATATGCGTTGGTAACTTCGATTTTCCAGTCTGCGAGGTAATGGCTGCTGCAATTACCGTTGGACTGTGTTTGTTTCCCATATCATTTTGAATAATGAGGACTGGCCTAACGCCTCCTTGCTCTGAACCAACAACTGGACTTAAATCTGCATAAAACATATCGCCTCTTTTAACTACCATTTTCTTCACTCCTAATATTTTTGCTTTTCCTCTATGGGATGGTTCGTAGTGCTTACGAGAGAGTTTCGAGGTAGGACGTATCTTTTTTGTTTTTCTCTCTTTTGTTTTCCGAATTTATTTTTCTTCCGTCTTTATTTCGATCTCTTTATATAATATGTAAACACGATTTTTTTGGTTCTTGTCTTCAATCACGAGTTTTTGCGGTTTTCCCGTTTCCTTGCTTACATATAACTTTTTCTTCATCTGATAAGGACTATCTTCCTTTTGAATTTGAAAAACAATCGCATTTTCTTCTTCCAGTTTCTCTTTGTTTGGACTTTCTTGGTAATCTGCTAAAAAATCGTCTAACCATAAATCATTTTTTAGCATTTCATCATATTTTTCATAAATCTTGCTTAAATTGAAAGTGGTATTGCGAACTTCTAACTGTTCTCCTCTACGAATAATTTGAAAGCCTTTTAGATTTTCTGGTTGCAATATCTCTTGGGTTGCAACTTCTTTCTCGCCTTGTTTTTCATATTCTTGTTTACATGTGTATGTATTTGTATTTTTATTGCTTTGTATGGTTACTTCAATGGTTGCTTGATACTTGCTCATCTTCCATAGATTGGATTCCATTTCTTGAAATCCGTGTTTACTGATAGTATGGCCACTTTTTCCCATTTTATTAACAACCATGTTAAAAACTAGAAAAAAAACACAAAAAAGTAGTACAATCCCGTAGGATTATCCACATTTTCTTCTTGTTTGGTGTATAACACTTTTTCGCCATGCTTCTCTCCTCCTTTTTTTCATCAAAAAAGAATAGAGTATTCCTCTATTCTTTGTATGTATATATTCTCGGAGGGTTTTCCCTATTCCCTAATTTGCTTAAAATATTCTTTCAGGCAAACTTCTACTTCTTGTCTTGTATTTAACGAATTGATGGTATTTCTTAGCCCCGTAGCGTCTTTTTGGTTTTTAACATAACTGCTAATGTGTTTTCGCATTTCTTTGATAGCTGTATTCTCGCCCTTTTGTGCAACTGCCAAGTCAATATGCTTTAAGATAACCGCTAATATTTCCTGTGCTGTTATAGCAAATTCTTTGCCTTGTAAGTAAGCACGAATTTCTGCAAAAATCCATGGTTTTCCAAGGGCTGCTCTTCCAATCATAACCGCATCTACGCCAGTTTCTTCTAACATTTTTTTGGCACTTGGTCCATCGGTAACATCTCCATTTCCGATAACTGGAATGGATACCGCTTCTTTTACTTTTCGTATCTCGTCCCAATCCGCGGTTCCGGTATAAAACTCTTCACGTGTTCTACCATGTATTGTAATTGCCTTCACGCCGCACGTCTTCGAGTCGTCTAGCAAGTTCTACTGCCACTTTGTGTTCATTGTCCCAGCCCAAACGCATTTTAACCGTTACTGGCTTATCTGTGCTTTTGACTGCCGCTTCTGCTACCTTTTGAGCTAATGCCAAATTTTGCAATAGCCTACTGCCATCACCATTTTTTACAACTTTTGGTGCTGGACAACCAAAGTTTAGGTCAATGATATCTGCTTTTTCTTCTACATAGTGTGTTGCATAGGAAATTGCTTCTGGCTCACTTCCAAATATTTGAATGGCAATCGGTCTTTTTTCTCCCGTCGTTTCAAGTAATAAATTGGTTTTTTCGTCATGGTACATCAGCCCTTTGGCACTTACCATTTCGGTTACCACAAGTCCTGGCTCATATTCTTCACACACCAAACGAAAGGCATGGTCTGTAATTCCTGCCATTGGTGCTAATAACAAACGACTTTTTAAGTTACAATCTCCAATCTTCCATTCTGCTTCCATTTTTCTACTCCATAAAGATTGCTTTTTTTCTTCTTCCACTAACACTTAACAAAATTCCAATTAAGATTAAGTTGGTAACGAGCGAACTCCCACCATAACTAACAAATGGTAGTGGTACTCCTGTAATTGGTAATAGCCCCATCGTCATTCCAATATTCTCCATCATGTGAAAGATGAAAATACCAGCAATTCCGGCTGCAATATATGAGCCCAAATCGTCCTTGGCGGTTTTGGCAATATAGATGGCTTTCGTAATGAGAAGAATATATAACGCAATCACGCTGGCGCCAACGACAAATCCTAATTCCTCTCCAATCACGGAAAAAATAAAGTCTGTGGTTTTTGGATATAAAAAGCCAAGTTGTGTCTGATTTCCTTTTCCAATTCCCATTCCAAACATTTCTCCTGCTCCTATGGCAAGCTTGGATTGTAGGATATTGTAGCCACTTCCTCTAGCATCAATTTCTGGATTTAAGAATACATCAATTCTTGTTTTTGCATGGTTTGGTAGAACAAAGAAATATAACAACGGTAATGCTATCACAACAAGTGCAAGAGCAATGAAAATATATCGCTTTTTAATTCCTGCGACAAATAAAATCGCAACAATCGCAAATAGGAAAGCCATTGCAGTTCCATAGTCTGGTTGTTTTACAATCAATAAAACTGGTACTGCCACTGCAAGTAAGGAAGCAAATAGTCTGGTTGGTCTGCTAATCTCGTCCCTTCCTTTGGTTTGAAGCCTTGCTACAAGGTAAGAATAGGCTAATACAACCGCTACTTTTGCAAATTCGGATGGTTGGAAAGAGATAGTCTTCTTAATCACAAACCAACTAGATGCTCCTGAGATTGGTTCAGTAAACAGAACAGCTATGAGTAGGATAATCGAAATTCCATATAGAATAGGAGAAATTTTAGCTAAAATCTCATAGTCTAAGAACATGGTAATCACAAGAAATGGTATGCTAATGGCAAGCCACATCACTTGTTTCTTGAACTCTTCATGTCCTGTACCAAGTGTTGCAGAATACAACGCAACTAACCCTATTACAACTAATAGGGCAACACAAATTAAAATACTCCATTCCATATTTTTTAAGGTTCTACTCTTCATATTCTTTCGCTTTTTATCTCCTTCCCATAGCAAGGATAGAGCAGATGTATCATCTGCTCTACTTTGTTTTATGCTTTTTTGGTTGCTTCTTTTTCTGCTACGTTTTCTTCTTCTGGGCTCTCTTCTGCCTCTTCTTGGTTGTCTTCATCTGCGATTTCTTCTACTGTTTCTGGTATCTCTTCTTTTTCTGCTACGTCTTCTGGTTCTTCTTTCTTTGCTTCTTTCATTTCACTAGCAGCAATTCTAGATTCATTTTTGATACTAACAATCGGAATGTTTGCATATAAGATGGGAGCCCCTGTGGTTCCATCTGAATTCGGTTTATTCGTTAGTTTTACATCGATTTCTTTTTCGTCTATATCAATATATTTCTTGATGACATCGATGATTTCTTGTTTCATTAGTTCCATGAAATCTGCCGATACGTTTGCACGGTCTTGCATTAAGACAAGATGTAGTCTTTCTTTTGCTGCATCTTTGGTTTTCATGCTTGTTTTATCGGTGTCTTTCTTTTTCATTTTATTAAAAAAGTTCACTACTCCTTCAAACATTCGTAAAATTCCTCCCTATAGTATTATTTTTTTGAGAAAATATTTTTGATCTTTTGGAAGAAACCTTCACTTGACCCTGGTATAGTAATATCTACATTCTCTCCTAAAATTCTTCTCGCAATTTCAATATAAGCCTTGCCAGAAGGTGCTTTCTTATTGGATACTACAGGTTCTCCTTTATTGGTTTGAGTGATAATATATTCGTCATCTGGTACTACTCCGATTAAATCAATCGAAAGTAGGTCTACGATATCTGTTACGTCCATCATTTCACCTTTTTTTACCATGTTTGGACGAATACGGTTAATCACTAATTCTGGATTTTTCAATTCAGATGCTTCTAATAGTCCGATAATACGGTCTGCATCACGGATTGCAGAAATTTCAGCTGTCGTTACAACAACTGCTCGGTCTGCTCCTGCGATTGCATTTTTGAAACCTTGTTCTATCCCTGCTGGGCAATCGATTAGTATATAGTCAAACTCTTCTTTTAGCTTATTTGTAAGTTCTTTCATTTGTTCTTCATTTACGGCACTCTTATCTCTTGTTTGTGCGGCTGGAAGTAAGAAAAGCTCATTAAAACGCTTGTCCTTAATTAGTGCTTGTTTTAATTTACATTTTTCTTCTACAACGTCTACGATGTCATACACAATTCTGTTTTCTAATCCCATTACAACATCAAGGTTTCTTAGTCCAATATCGGTATCCACTAATACAATTTTCTTTCCTTTTAGTGCTAATGCTGCTCCGAGGTTAGCTGTTGTAGTTGTTTTTCCAACTCCGCCTTTCCCTGATGTAACAACTATAACTTCTCCCATTTTCTCCTCCTTAACTTCTTACGCTTTTCAGATTTTGCCTCTTTTTTAATTTCCTTTATATCATATCTTGAATTTGAGGAAAAGTCAATGTATCTCGAAAAAATAGTTACAAAATTATTACAATTCTGTAACCTTTCTGACACAAAGGATACGGACCTTTTCAGCCCAGAGACTTATTTTTGTCTTTTTTTCCGAAAAAAGCCATGCAAAAAGGAGCAAATCTCCTTGTTTGCTCCTTAGTTCTTAAATTTCACAACAAATCTTGTGTACCATATATTTTGATAATTGGTTTCTTTTGTTCCATTTACTTCACGCGAAATGCTATTGGCTGGAATTTTAATTTTTAGTGGTCCTTCGGTTGGCATATTACGAACTTCTAATACAAATTCTCTTTTTCGATTATTACTTGCGCTTGTTTCATAGGCAGTTATACTTGCTTTGTCGTTAATATCAATTCCATTCATTAAAACACGAATTTTATTGGATGGTTCTTCATACACTGGTGTGCTAGTATCGCCTGCATAGGAAGAATAGATATAGATTTTTTCGGATTCACTAACCGTAATTCCTTTTGACCACATAACACGGAAATATACCGCTCCTTCTGGTCTTGTATAGAGTTCTCCATTTGCTTCAGATAAAAATGAACCATCTTCGCGGTAACTTGTCCAAGTTACTTCTGTATCTGCATTTTGTCCAAAACAGCGATACACTCTCGCAGAACCAACATGGATTAGGTCTGTATAAATGGAGTTTGGATGTTCTTTATTATCTGAAATGACACCATTTTTTAGATACCCAACATTGTAATGTCCATTAAATAGGTTTCTCGTAAATAGGCTGATGGCTATGTCATGCTCCGTATCTTCTGCACGAAAAGTCATTTTTACCACTTGTTTGACATTATCATATTCTTCATTTACTTTTTTCCAAGCAAAGCCTGAATTTTGTGCTCTTTCCATTAAAGCAACAACTTCTACTTCATAATGGCTTTTTAGAGCAATATCTGCCATCAGTTGCGACCTACGCACAAAACTTGCTCGTGCATACAATCCTAATAAAATGATATAGAAAGAAAATAGTGTTACTGCAACAAGAGGTGCAATAAACCCTTTTTCACTTTTCATATTTTTTTTCCTTTGCATATTCCTCTTCCTTTCTTTTCAGAAGATTTCCTTCTTCTATCATACCCAAAAACCATACCGTTGTCAATCGATTTTCTGGTTCTATCTAAAATTTTATTTCCTTTCCACTGCTTTTATGAGATCCTTTTCCGTTGGTAGATGTAGTTTATATTCCGAAGCAAAAATGCTGTCGTTTTCCTCTGGCAAGGTATATTTTACAACGGTTTCGTTTTTCTCTGTACTAAGCAGTATTCCAACTGTCCTGTTTTCCTCTTTGCTTTTGACATCTCGGTCATAATAATTGACATACATTTGCATTTGACCTAAATCTTGGTGGGTAATCTTTCCAATCTTTAGGTCAATGATGACAAAGCATTTGAGCAATCGGTTATAGAATACTAAGTCAGGATAAAAGTGGTCTTCGCCTAACGTTATTCTTACTTGACTTCCCACAAACATAAAGCCTTTTCCTAGTTCTAGCAAAAATTCCTTCAAATGGGCTAATATGTTCTTTTCTAGATCGGTTTCTAAATAGTCTGTATTTTCTTGAATATTCAGAAACTCTAATACAAATGGGTCTTTGACTAAGTCTTTTCCTTCTTTCAAAATCTGCCCTTCTTTTGCTAGTTCCAGAATGGCTTCTTTATCCTTGGATAAAACTAGTCTTTCATACAGCAAGGAGTTTTTTTGCCTTTGTAGTTCTCGTACACTCCATCTCGCATTGATACTTTCTTTTAAGTAAAAATTTCTTTTGGGTTCTTCTTCAATTTTGATTAGTTCTAAATAATGGGACCAACTCAAAAGCGACGACAGTGTTGTCGCTTTTGGAAAATAAATATAAAATTTTCTCATTCTTTCTAAATTTCTTTTTGAAAATCCCTTGCCAAATTCATTGGTCAGTTTTTCGGATAACTTTTCTAAGACTGCATTTCCATAACTGGCTCTTTCGTCGCCTTGTTGGATTTCCATAATAATTTTCCCAATGTTCCAATACAAGTTTAACATTTCCGTATTGACTGTACTGTATACTCTTTCTCGACTGCGATTTACCAGATTTCGAATTTCTTCAAAAATGGGATTTACCTTTTCTTCTTTTAATGCAATTTCATTTTTCATACTTTGTACCTCTTTCCTTTGTGTCTTCGCTTTAGTTCGGATCATTTTCGGTTTATTGGTACATTTTATGGTATGTTTTGCGATTAGACAATATTTGTCCTATTTATATCATTTTTTCCATAAAATTACAAGGCTTTTACCGCTTGCTTTTTTCAAAAATTCTTGCTACAATTTTCCGACGATTACGAGGTAGACTTTGAGAAACGGCACAGCGGAGATTTTATCAACCGGTTCGGGAACCGACCCCTTTGATTTACGCTAACCACATACTGCATAGCCCGAAAATGGCACTTTCAAACAAGTGCTATTTTCGGTTTTTCTTTTCCTTTCCCTTCCCTCGTTCCGTAAGCATTTTTTCTTTTGGCTAATCATTCGGTTTTCTTGACATCCTTTTTGATTAAACATATAATAAGTTTGAAGCAAGGCTTGGTGC
>ERZ777011.2798-NODE-2798-length-12639-cov-3.195407_pt1 | contig 12639 bp, 10 predicted proteins | sample MGYA00374964_ERZ777011 | MGnify/ENA primary metagenome ERZ777011 (study PRJEB29310, sample SAMD00008975) | mouse gut metagenome | study: EMG produced TPA metagenomics assembly of the Metagenome analysis of fecal microbiota from mouse which was promoted...
GTCCAGATGGGTGCCGCCGCAGAACTCCACGGAAAAATCGTTGCCCACGATACACCGGAGAATCTAAAACACCAATACACCGGCACAGAGGTGGATGTTGTCTGCACACAGACCGAACCATTGGAATCAGCATTGCGTGAACGAGAGGTTTCCTATCGGAAAGATGGGAACAAGCTGATGTTCCATACGAAGAAAGCTCCTGCGGCCCTGGAAATTTTATCAGCACATGGGGGCGAGATTACCGATTATGAAGTAAAAAACGGGACACTGAACGAGGTGTTCCTTGCGATTACAGGAAAGGAGATTCGAAAATGAACCAGATTACAGCGATTGTACAAAGAAATTTACTGAATTATGTCAGGAGTAAGGGACGGGTATTTGGCTCACTCTTTATGTCTATGTTTATGCTGGTGATGTTTTCGTTTCTAATGAAGTCTTCTATGAGCGGTCTTGATGCGCCCATGCCTTACCTGATTTCCGGCGTGATAATTATGAGCGTGTTTCAGGTTAGCGTAAATAATTCCTCCGATATCCTGTCCGACATTTCCAGCGGCTATATGAAAGAGGTTCTGGTTGCGCCCATCGCGCGAACGCAGATTTCTATGGGGCACATTCTGTCTGGAGCGGTCATTGCCACACTGCAAGGTGTCGTTACTATGATCTGTGGCATTGTGCTTGGACTGCGGGTGGGTGTCCTGCAAATATTGCTGTTGACTGCGGTGATGTTGGTTTCCGCTATGGCATTCAGCGCCATCGGTCTGTTTTTGGCTACAGTTTCCCGCAACTCCCCTGCCTTTCAGACCCTCAGCTCCATGATTATGATGCCCCTGACCTTTGTTTCCGGCGCGTATATCCCTACCACCATCATACCCGGTTTCCTCCTGCCCATCGTCTATTTGAATCCGCTGACTTATACGACCTCAATTTTCCGCTATATTGCTTTGGGGGCGCATGCGCTGACCACAGAGGAACTGGTTGAACAGGGAATGGCGTTCTCCATTGGCGGATTTGTCATCACGCCGCTGATGGGACTGGCGATTACCGTTTTGATTGGCACCTTTTTCTTTGTGCTGTGCGTTCGCAAATTTAACCGCGCGGACTTCTCCACAATCAAGATAGCCGCAGGTATGCGGGGAGGCGCTCCGGCAAGGAGGTAACCTGCAAGGATTTCAGTGAATGAATATTTTGACAGATGTGGCATTTATAATACCACTGTGTTAATATTCTTTTGTACAATAAAAAACATCTTTAATTAATTCAAAATATTAAAATTCAAGGAAACCCTCCTTATGGAAGGTGCCCCAAGCGGTTCTGATTTTTAGGCAAAATATTGAACGCGGCTGCGGCATATAATATCCCAAAGGACAATAAGGGGTATGTATGTCGCAGTTTTTATGGGGACCGGCGACCTTGACGCTTTTATGCGGCACAGGGCTTTATCTTACGGTGAGATTAAAAGCGTATCCGCTGCGTATGCTTTTTCCCACATTAAAAGGAATAATAAGGGGCGGCAAAAGCGCGGACGCGAACCAAAAAAAGCGTGGCGCGGGGGAGGTCTCGCCGCTTGGCGCGCTCATGACCTCGCTTGCTACCTGCATCGGCATAGGCAACGTGGTCGGGGTCGCAGCCGCCATAAGCATAGGCGGACCGGGCGCTCTTTTGTGGATGTGGCTCCGGAGGGCTTTTAGGGATTTCAACGCAGTTTGCGGAAAGTCTGCTTGGAGTTAAGTACAGGCAGAAAAATAAATCGGGAGAATATGTCGGCGGTCCGATGTACACGCTTAAATACGGACTTCGCAATAAAAAGCTCGGTCTTATCCTCGGAAGCGCGTTTGCGGTGTGTACGGTCATTGCGTCCTTCGGGATCGGAAATATGGTGCAGGCAAATTCGATAGCGAGGTCGGTTTCTTTTTCCTTCGGGATAAGCGCCCGCGTTACGGGAATTATTATGACAGCGGCAGTGCTTGCGACTCTGCTCGGTGGTATTAAGACGATAGCGAAGGTGTCCGGCGTTTTAGTTCCCGTCATGGCGGCGGTCTATATAGCAGGAGGGCTTATCGTTATCGCCGGCAATGCGGGAGGCCTTGCGTCGGGGCTAAGGAACATTTGGAGCGGCGCGTTCGGGGTGAAAGCCGCGGCAGGCGGAACGGCGGTGTCTTTTCTTACGGTGCTGCAAAACGGGATAGCAAAGGGCGTTTTTTCCAACGAGGCAGGACTTGGCTCGGCGGCGGTGACTGCGGCGGCCGCCAGAACAGATTCGCCTGTAAAGCAGGGATTGGTGTCCATGTGCACGACATTTATTGATACGCATATAATCTGTACGGTCACGGGGCTTGCGGTCGTTTCGGCGGGACTGTACCGCGATACGGGAACAGGCGCGACAGAGCTGATAACCCGCACTTTTGAGTCTGTGCTGGGAAACGCGGGCGGCTACATAGTTACGGTGGGTGTGGTGCTTTTCGCCTACGCGTCGATACCTGGCTGGGAATATATCGGAGAAAAGGCTCTTGAATTTCTTGTCAAAAAAAAGTTTTACTGTTATATTTATCGTATAGGTTTTGTGATTACGGTCTATATCGGCGCGGTTTTGGCGGCGGCTCATGTATGGGAGCTTTCGCAGGCTGCCAACGCGCTGATGATTTTTCCAAATCTGATATCCGTGCTTGCGCTTTCCGGCGGTGTATCAAAGGATGTCAGAAGTTACAAACATGACAAAAATTCCGTTGGAGAAGGAGAAAAAACAAGTGAAGTGTGAAAGAATTTATCTTGCGGACGACAAAAGCTCATGGTTCGACACATATATCCATGAGCAGTCAAAGGAGCTGCTTCCCGGCAAAAAAAGGCCGGCGGTGTTAGTCTGTCCCGGAGGCGGCTATCAGTACACCTCGGACAGAGAGGCGGAGCCGATGGCGATCGCTTTTGCGTCCATGGGCTATCATGCCTTTGTGCTCAGATACGGCGTTGACATGAACGCCGTGCTGCCGCGCCCGCTCAAGGAGGCTGCCGCCGCGGTGGCGTATATCAAGGATAATACCGACGAGTGGCTTGTAGACGAGAACGCCGTTTTTCTGTCAGGCTTTTCGGCGGGCGGACATCTTGCCGCGTCGCTCGGCGTTTTCTGGAACGATAAGGAGATGCTTCCCGAATACGCGGACGATCAGGAGAGGATAAGACCCGCGGGACTTATTCTCGGTTATCCGGTCATAGACCTTAAAAGCACCTGCACCAAGCTGGACATAGGCATCGAGGGCTACCCTGAATACGACCAGATAGGCTTCGGCTCGTGGCATCCGGCGATCAGGGGCGAGGATATTTTTGTAAGGGAAAACAACAGGACATACGTTAATTTTGAAGTCGCGATGAACGCTTATATGTTCGGCGGCTATGCCACGGACGAGCAGATTGAAAAGTACAGCCTGCAAAAGCATGTTACAAAGGATTCAGCTCCGGCGTTCATATGGCACGGCGGAGAGGACGGGCTTATTTTCCCGCGCAATTCGATGCTTTTCGCTAACGCGCTCATGGAAAACAACGTTCCCTGCGAGCTGCATATTTTCGGCAGCGGCGGACACGGACTGGGGCTTGCCAATGAGGTGACCTCTAATTACGCATGGGAGGATGTGCCTGAGTGCAGACCGTGGCTTGAGCTTGCGAATACATGGATCAAGTCAATCCTCCGTCGGCAGTGATTATCTGTCCGGTAACATATTCGCTTAAAGACGCGACGCGGTAGATTATCGAGGCCGCTTCGGCGGTACTGCAAAGTCTGCCGGATGGAATTTCCTCGATAAGAGCGTCAAGCTCGTCTTCGGAGAGAAAAGAATTCATACGGGTATCCACGGCGCCGAATGCCACAGCGTTCACCTGAATGCGGCTCGGCGCCAGTTCTTTTGCCAAGGCTTTCGTGAACGCGTTCACGCCTCCCTTTGAGGCGGAGTAGGCAACCTCGCAGGACGCGCCGGTATTGCCCCACATTGAGGAGATGTTTATTATCCGTCCGCCCCCTAAACGCAGCATATGCGGAATGGCGCATTTGCAGACGTTGAAAACGGAGGTCAGATTAGTGCCTATAACGTTGCTCCATTCCTCAAAGCTCATGTCCTGAAGCAGTCCTATATGTGAAATACCGGCGTTGTTTATCACTATATCCGGCACCATATCGTTTGCGGACATTATTTCAAACATTTCTCCGGACTGCGCGGGGTCGGATACATCCTTCACGACGGGAAGGACTTTTGCGCCGCCCGCCTCAAGCTTAGTTGCAAGCTCCGAAAGTCCGGAAACATTGCTTTTGCAGTTTATTACAGTATTAAAGCCCTTCGCGGCGAAAAGGACAGCGCTCTCTTTGCCTATTCCGCTTGACGCTCCTGTTATTAAAACGGTGTGATCCATGGTGTGTCCTCCTGATGTGGTGCAGTGCCGCTCGGAAAGCTGCGCTTTCCTCACTGAACGGGCTGTCGCCCTATAAAAACAGCCATAGCCAGCCCTTGCTGCAGGCAGCAGGTCTGCCTCTGTCTGTTTCTGCATACCGCAAACGCAGTGCCGCTCGGAAAGCTGCGGCTTTCCTCGCTGAACGGGCTGTCGCCCTATAAAAACAGCCATAGCCAGCCCATGCTGCGAGCAGCAGGTCTGCCTCTGTCTGTTTTTGCATACCGCAAACGCAGTGCCGCTCGGAAAGCTGCGCTTTCCTCACTGAACGGGCTGTCGCCCTATAAAAACAGCCATAGCCAGCCCTTGCTGCAGGCAGCAGGTCTGCCTCTGTCTGTTTTTGCACTGCTCGTTGCTTGCGCACATTATACCACAATTCCATGTCAAGAGAAACCGTCCGAAAAATAAAAATTCGTCATTTTGCATAAATTTTTCAAAAGTTTTTCGACAATCGGTAACGGCTATTAATTTTATGATAAAAAATTAAAGATTTTACGCGAAAGTTATCCACAATTTTTGAGCCTTGATTTACGGCATTTGTGAGTTATACACGAAGTTATCCACATTATCCACAAAGTTTACATAAGCGCGCTACCACAAAATCAAAAAAAAGCAAGACAAAAATATGTTTTGTTGAAAACTGATAAATATTTTTTTGGGGCCGGAAATTCGGCAAAAAGGCTTGACAAAAAAATTGTTAGAAAATTCAGATTTTAGTTGATAGAATTTAGAAATATGGTATAATTAATTTATAATCAACAGACAATTTTTGGTTATAATCTAGTTGTAAAGGAGTTGGGCATTATGAGGTTTACGATCACAGGCAAGAATATCGAGGTTACAGAAGGATTGCGCTCATCCATCGAGGAAAAAATCGGCAAACTGGACAAGTATTTCAGCACCGAAACGGAGGCTATGGTCACTCTCAGCGTTGAAAAGGAGAGACAGAAAATTGAGGTGACGATTCCGGTCAAGGGCAACATCATCAGGGCTGAGGAAGTCAGCAGCGATATGTATGTATCCATTGACCTTGTTGAAGAGATTATTGAAAGACAGCTTAGAAAATATAAAAACAAGATAGTCGAGTCGAAGCAGGCTGCGGCTGATTTCAACAGACAGTACGTTGACAACGATTACGACGAGGAGCCGGAGATCAAGATAGTGAGAAGCAAGAGATTCGGCATCAAGCCTATGGATCCGGAGGAGGCATGTATCCAGATGGAACTTCTGGGACATAATTTCTATGTATTCTCCAATTCGGATACCGATGAGGTCAATGTTGTGTACAAGCGTAAGAACGGTACATACGGACTTATCGAGCCGGAGCTTGATTAATGAAGTATGAATGAATCCACAGGTCCTTAGGGACGGGTGCGAAGGACGGCATTTTGGGGCTGCGTTTCCTAAAATGCCGTCTTTATATTGCTTTTTTTATTTTTAAGTGATAAAATACTTCATAATAGTTTATTTTACCTTGGAAGGGATAACAGTAATGAGTTTAGTAGAGAAAATTTTTGGCACGCACAGCGAGAGAGAAATCAAGCGTATAATACCGCTTGTCGATAAGATCGAGGCGCTGCGCCCGTCAATGATGGAAAAATCCGACGCCGAACTGAAGGACATGACACATGAGTTCAAAAACAGGCTGGCGGCGGGTGAAACTCTTGACGATCTGCTTGTGGAGGCATACGCGGTCGTCAGGGAGGCGGCGAGGCGTGTTCTTCATACGGAACATTACAGAGTACAGCTTATGGGCGGTATCGTTCTGCATCAGGGGCGTATCGCGGAGATGAGGACCGGAGAAGGTAAGACGCAGACATGCCTTTTGCCGGCATATCTCAACGCGCTTGAGGGCAAGGGCGTGCATATCGTTACGGTAAACGATTATCTTGCCAAGCGTGACGCCGAGTGGATGGGACAGGTACACGAATTCCTGGGGCTTACAGTCGGAGTCGTGCTTAACAGCATGGACAATGATGAAAGGCGCAAGGCGTACAACTGCGATATAACATATATAACCAATAACGAGCTTGGATTTGATTATCTGAGGGACAACATGGTCATATATAAAGAACAGCTTGTTCAGAGAAGTCTTCATTTCGCCATCGTGGACGAGGTCGATTCGGTCCTTATAGACGAGGCGAGGACTCCTCTTATTATATCGGGACAGAGCGGCAAGTCCACAAGGCTTTATGAGCTTTGTGACGTGCTCGCAAGGCAGCTTGAAAAGGGAAGCGAGACGGAGCTTACCAAAATGGCGGCTATTATGAAGGAAGATACCGAGGAGACAGGCGATTTTGTCGTAAATGAAAAGGAGAAATCCGTAAATCTTACCGAGGCCGGAGTTCAGAAGGTCGAGCAGTTTTTCCATATAGACAATTTAGCGGACGCGGATAATCTGGAGATACAGCACAATGTCATACTTGCGCTCAGAGCCAATTATCTTATGTTCAGGGATCAGGATTATGTAGTAAAAGACGATCAGGTGCTTATCGTAGACGAGTTTACCGGACGTATAATGCCCGGAAGAAGATATTCCGACGGACTGCATCAGGCGATTGAGGCAAAAGAGCATGTGAAGGTGAAGCGCGAGAGCAGGACGCTCGCAACTATCACGTTCCAGAATTTCTTTAATAAATACGAGAAAAAAGCGGGAATGACCGGTACCGCCCTGACGGAAGAAAACGAGTTCAGGGAAATATACGGAATGGATGTTATCGAAATACCCACCAATAAGCCGGTTATCCGTATTGATAATCAGGATGCGGTCTACAAGACGCGCCGTGAGAAGCTCAACGCTGTGGTGAACGAGATATCCGAGGCGCATGCGAAAGGACAGCCGTGTCTTGTCGGCACCATCACTATCGAGCAGTCCGAGGAAATAAGCGCGATGCTCAAAAGACGCGGAATAGCGCATAATGTCCTCAACGCTAAATTCCATGAGCGCGAGGCTGAGATAGTCGCGCAGGCGGGAATCCACGGAGCGGTTACGATAGCCACGAACATGGCGGGCCGCGGTACCGATATAAAGCTTGACGAAGAGGCCAGAGCCGCGGGCGGTCTTAAAATAATCGGAACGGAGCGGCATGAGTCCAGACGTATCGACAATCAGCTCAGAGGACGTTCCGGACGACAGGGAGATCCCGGCGAATCAAGATTCTATATATCGCTTGAGGACGACATAATGCGCCTTTTCGGTTCCGAAAAGCTTATGGGAATCTTCAACGCGTTAAGGATCCCCGAGAACGAGCAGATAGAGCATAAGATGCTTTCCAACGCGATAGAGAAGGCACAGAAAAAGATAGAGAACAACAACTTCGGTATCCGTAAAAATCTCCTTGAGTACGATCAGGTCAACAATGACCAGAGAGAGATCATTTACGAGGAAAGACGAAGGGTGCTTGACGGCGAGAGCATGCGCGGAGTTATTATGAATATGCTTTCCGAGAAGGTTGAGAGCATAGTCAACAAGTGCATAAGCGACGAGCTTGCGCCGGAGGAGTGGGACCTTGCGGAGCTTAACAATTCGCTTCTCCCTATCGTTCCGGTGGAGCCTGTCACTGACGCGGGCAAGTATAAGAAAAAAGACCAGCTTATCCATGACCTCAAGGAAAAGGCTGTCAAGCTTTACGAGGCTAAGGAGGCGGAATTCCCCGAACCCGAGCAGATGCGCGAGATCGAGCGCGTAATACTGCTTAAAGTCATAGACGCGAAGTGGATGGCTCATATCGACGATATGGATCAGCTGCGTCAGGGCATAGGGCTTCAGGCGTTCGGTAACAGGAATCCCGTTGTCGAGTACAAAATGGCAGGCTTTGATATGTTCGACGCGATGACCGCGGCGATAGAGGAGGATACCGTAAAATTCCTGCTCCATGTCAAGATAGAGCAGAAAATAGAGCGCGAGCAGGTTGCCAAGGTTACGGGAACCAACAAGGACGACACCGTGGCAAAGGGACCGGTCAGAAGGGAAACCAAGAAGATACAGCGCAACGATCCCTGTCCTTGCGGCAGCGGACTTAAATACAAGAATTGCTGCGGCAAAAATCTCTAAAAGGTTATTAATACAAAATAAATATAAATTTTTATGACAGGTGGTGAATTTTAATGGTAGAATTAGACAGATTCCGTTACGAGCTTAACGGCTACGAAGGACCATTGGAAGAACTGAGGGATTCACTTTGACTTAGCTGATAAGTCAAAGAGGATTGAAGAAATAGAGATGCATATGGAGGATCAGAGCTTTTGGGACGATCCGGACGAATCTCAGAATAAACTTAAAGAGCTTAAATCCCTGAAGGATTCTTTTGAAAATTTTGAGGAGCTTTTAAGACAGAAGGAGGATGCCGAAACCTTTATTCAGATGGCGGAGGAGGAAAACGACGATTCTCTTGTTCCCGAGATAGAGGAACTGGTGGAGAGCTTTAAGGAGCTTTTTGAAAAGGTGAGAATAGGGACGCTGCTCTGCGAAGAATACGACAGGAACAATGCCATCCTCAGGCTCAACGCGGGCGCCGGAGGAACGGAGAGCTGCGATTGGGCGTCAATGCTTCTGCGTATGTATACAAGATGGGCGGAAAGCAAGGGTTACAGCGTTGACACTCTTGACTTCCTTGAAGGAGACGAGGCGGGCGTAAAGTCCGTAACGATCCAGGTGAACGGAGAGAACGCGTACGGATACCTTAAATCCGAAAAAGGAGTACACAGGCTTGTTCGCATCTCGCCTTTCAACGCGAACGGCAAAAGGCAGACGTCTTTTGTTTCCTGTGATGTAATGCCCGATATTGAGGACGATATAGACATTGAGATAAATGAAGACGATCTGCGCATTGACACCTACCGTTCAAGCGGCGCGGGCGGACAGCATATAAATAAAACGTCCTCCGCGATAAGGATAACCCATATTCCTACGGGAACAGTGGTGCAGTGCCAGAATGAGCGTTCCCAGCATCAGAATAAGGACAAAGCGATGCAGATGCTAAAGGCAAAGCTTTATCTTCTCAAACAGCAGGAGAATGCGGACAGAGAGGCTCAGATACGAGGAGAGGTCAAGGAGATCGGCTGGGGAAGCCAGATACGCAGTTATGTGCTTCAGCCCTATACAATGGTAAAGGATCACAGGACTAACGCGGAATCAGGCAACGCCCAGAGCGTGCTTGACGGAAATATAGATATGTTTTTAGGCGAATATCTGAAATGGTCTCACAGAACACAGTCAAGGTAAGTCCCGCCGTCCGTATATCGGTAACGCGGGAATATATAAGGAGGAATAAAAGATGGCAGATTTTCAACCGGTTGTTTTCAGACTCGGAGACGAGAGGTACGGAATTAATATTTCTTATGTCAACGCGATAGAGCGCACGCAGTCGATCGTACGCGTCCCCAATTCCGCGAGAAGCATCAAGGGCATTATAAATTTGAGGGGAGACATAATTCCAGTTGTCGATCTGAGGACGAAATTCCGCATGACGGATTCGGATTTTCCCGAGGACAGCGAATTTATAATAATTGATATGGAAAAAAACAAAATAGCCATTGAGGTTGACGGCGTTGAGGGAATACACAATGCTGACGAGGAAAGCATACATGATATGCCTATAATCGCCAAGGGAACGGGCGTTGAATATTTTGACAGCGTCGTCCGTGTGAACGACAAGCTTGTCATAATAATAGATCCCATGGAGCTTTTGTCGGAGAAAGAGCTTAAGGCGGTTGAGCGTCTTGCGGAGGAAAACCGCAAAACACCGAACAGATAAGATTACATTCAAACAGGAGAAAGAAAGATGGTAAATATTGCGGTATTAGGCTACGGAACGGTCGGCTCAGGCGTTGCGGAGGTCCTGCGGACGAATCAGGAGTCGATAAACAACAGGGCGGGACAGGAAATAAACCTCAAATATGTCTTGGACCTGCGTGATTTTCCGGGAGACGCGGTGGAGAAAATTCTGGTTCATGACTATGATATTATCCTTAACGACGATGACGTAAAGATAGTTGTTGAAGTGATGGGCGGTGTGAATCCCGCGTATAATTTTGTCAAAAGCGCGCTGCTCAAAGGAAAGAGCGTATGCACCTCCAATAAGGAGCTTGTCGCGAAGCACGGAGCCGAACTTATAGAGATCGCAAAAGAAAACAGAGTGAACTTCCTCTTTGAAGCGAGCGTGGGCGGCGGCATTCCGATCATACGCCCGCTTAACCAGTCTCTGACTGCGGACGAGATAGTGGAGATTTCAGGAATCCTTAACGGAACGACTAATTTTATTCTCACAAGCATGTCAAAGGACGGACTTGATTTTGACACAGTCCTCAAGAAGGCTCAGGAGTTGGGCTATGCCGAGAGAAACCCGGAGGCGGACGTTGAGGGGTATGACGCTTGCCGTAAGATCGCTATTTTGTCCTCTCTTGCGTGCGGACATCAGGTGGATTATGAGGATATCCATACGGAGGGAATTACCAAAATAACCGATATGGATTTCAGGTATGCCGACAAACTGGACGCGGCGATCAAGCTTATAGGTTCGAGCAGGAAATCGGAAAAAGGCTTCTGCGCTATGGTAGCGCCCAGAATGATATGCTCGGAGCATCCGCTCGCCGGCGTGAACGGGGTTATGAACGCGATTTTCGTAAAAGGAAACGTGCTTGGTGACGTTATGTTTTACGGAGCGGGAGCAGGAAAGCTTCCTACCGCGAGCGCCGTGGTGTCGGACGTTGTTGACGCGGTTAAGCATATTGGAACAAATATAATGACTATCTGGAGTACGGAGAAAATGCCGCTTCTTGACGTAAAGGACGTTGAGTCGAGATTTTTTATACGCGTTAAGAATGACGACGGTATGCAGGATAAGCTTGAAGCTGCGTTCGGCGGAGGGGAGATCGTTGCTCTGGACGGAGTTTCGGATGAGATCGGTTTCGTTACCGGAATGCTCAAAGAGAGGGAATATGAAGCTGCTGCGGACAGCATAGGCGGGGTTATTTCCATGATTCGTTACGAGGGATGAGCGGAGGCGGCAGAATGAAATATGTAATAATACTCGGAGACGGAATGGCTGATGAGCCCATTGAAAGCCTCGGAGGGAAAACTATACTTGAATATGCTGATACTCCTAATATGGACGCTTTGGCTGGCCGCTCTGAAATCGGAATGGTAAACACTGTACCGGCGGGAATGGCTCCGGGCAGCGATACGGCAAATCTTTCTGTGCTGGGCTATGATCCGCGCAGATATTATTCGGGACGCTCTCCTCTTGAAGCGTTAAGCATTGGTGTTCCGATGAAGGATAATGACATCGCGTTCAGGTGCAATTTCGTAACGCTCTCGGAGGATGAGGGAAAATCATATGACGGGCAGACCATACTGGATCACAGTTCGGGAGAAATATCGACGAAGGACAGCGCTGTTTTGCTTGAAGCGGTACGCGCCGGACTTGAGAATGAAATATATAAATTTTACCTGGGAACGAGTTACAGGCACTGCATGATATGGGAGGGTGGCGAGATCGTGCCCCTTACGCCCCCGCATGATGTGCTGGGACAGACCATAGGACAGTATCTTCCGGGCGATGCGCGGCTTAGAGAAATGATGGAGCGCAGCTATGAGATACTGAAAAACCACCCTCTTAATCTTGAACGAAAGGCAAAAGGTCTGAATCCAGCCAACTCCTGCTGGTTCTGGGGGGCGGGCAGCAGACCGGCGCTTGACTCTTTTGAATCTAAAACGGGAAAACGGGGGGTTATGATCTCGGCGGTCGATCTTCTGAAGGGAATCGCCGTCGGAGCGGGAATGACGAATATTTCCGTTGATGGCGCGGACGGTACGCTAAATACGAATTACGCGGGTAAGGCGCAGGCGGCGGTTGATGCGCTTTTGAAGGACGGATACGATTTTGCTTATATCCATGTGGAGGCCCCGGACGAGATGGGGCATCAGGGAAGTATAGAGCGCAAAATAAAATCCGTTGAAAATATCGACGCTCTTGTTGTAAAGACCGTTATCGACGGGCTTGAGGCAGGAGGCGAGCCATACCGGATAATCATTACGCCGGATCATCCTACCCCGATAAGATTGAGAACGCATGTGGCAAAGCCGGTTCCGTATCTTTTGTACGACAGTACGGAGACCACAGAAAGAAACTGGCTGTATAACGAAAAGGACGCCGAAAAATCCGGGAATTTTATTGCGGACGGACATGAACTTATTGACAAACTGTTTGA
>ERZ777011.2799-NODE-2799-length-12637-cov-2.919329_pt1 | contig 12637 bp, 9 predicted proteins | sample MGYA00374964_ERZ777011 | MGnify/ENA primary metagenome ERZ777011 (study PRJEB29310, sample SAMD00008975) | mouse gut metagenome | study: EMG produced TPA metagenomics assembly of the Metagenome analysis of fecal microbiota from mouse which was promoted...
CTCGAAGAACGCATCCGTAAATTCGTATTCGTACCAGATGCTACTCGATTTTTTACTCGGCTCATATCTTACTCGTTTGTAATTGCCGTGGTCGTACAGACCGGTCTTATCTTTAAAATATTGGGTTATTTCAGTAGTGCCGTTGGAGACTATGATATAGGCATCTAAATTCTCGCCCAAAACAAGAGGGATTCGGGGCATAGAAGGATGTATTAAAGTTAACCGATCTCCTGCCGTAATGTAATAAGTAGTATCGATTTTTTCCTTGTGACAAAGTTTCAATTCTATATCGAAAGCACTCTTATTAAGGAAGGTATAGTAAGATGCAGAATGGTGTTCCACATTGCAACTTGATGCTAATAAGCCGATGATGGCAATACATATGATTTGATTTAGATTGGTCTCTCTGCAAAATTACGAAAATGCCGTTTTCAGATGTGCGGTTGTAACACCTTGATTGTATTTTAGCTATCTTGTGCCGTCGGAAAACGGCATCGGCCGTGTAACCTTGATTTTCTGAATATAACATGAATTCCGATTCGATTGAAATCCTGCTGACGAACGAAAACGGAAAGGCATGGGAGCGCTATCCGGCGGGGTATGTGAAAGGCTTCGCCCTGTGCGGGGATCGTCTTCTGACCTCCGCCGCGTTGTTGGAAACGGTCGCTGCGGCTGCTGTGGGCGGTACCCTCGACCGGACGCTCGGGGAGCTGAACGGCAATTTTTCGATGGTCGTGAGAGCTGGCGGGAAACTGGTGCTGATTGCGGACAAACTCCGTTCCTATCCGCTTTTATTTTGTAAGAGAAATATAGGGGGGAATTGTAACGGACTCATCCGCATTGCTGATCGGGCGTCCCGATGTTCCGAAGGAGATCGATGATGTGGCGTTGGCCGAATTGCTCTCGATCGGTTACGTAACAGGGAACGACACGTTTTTTCGGGGAATCCGTACGGTCGACTTGGGCGAGTATGTCGAACTCGGTCCGGAGCCCTCCCTTTTCCGACGCTCGGTATATTACGAATACATTCACGATAAGGCGGACCTCGACCGGGAAGTGTTTTTCGAAACGGCTTTTTGCACGTTGGAAGCGGCTTTCCGCAGGATGCTTCTTACGATTCCGGCCGGAAGTCAGGTGGCCATTCCTTTGAGCGGCGGCAATGATTCGAGGCTGCTGGCCTGTCTGTGCCGGAAGTTCGGCCTGCGGAATGTGGTCTGCTTCACTTATAGCCGCAGCGATAGTTTTGAAGTGGCCGTCTCCCGCAGGGTGGCGGAACGACTTGGTTTCGAGTGGCACTATGTGCCCTATTCGCCCGAACGGTTCATCGAGACCTTCGACAGCGATTGTTTCAGGGCGTTTTCCGAATTCTGCACCAACTGCAATACGATTCCCCATATACAGGATTTCATTGCGGTCAGGACACTGCTCGAAAGAGGGGTGTTGAAACCTCATGCGGTCGTTGTGCCCGGTCATATGGGGGATCTTCCCGCGGGCGCGAAAATGCCTCGCGAGGTGCTTGCCTGGCCTGTCGGGAAGTGTACTGCCGCTGCCTGCGCCGAACTTCTGTACCGGCGGTATTACGATCTGAATCCGCTCGAGAAGAGCGCGGCGCAGGCCGTCGTGCGAAAAATAGGGAGTGCGCTGAACCCGAATGAAATTCACTCCCCCGATACGATGATAGACCGTAGCGAGCAGTGGATCATGAAGAACCGTACCGCCAAATTCATCCTGAACTCGTTGAGGACCTATGAATTCTTCGGGTTGGACTGGAGAATTCCTCTGGGCGACAGCCAGTATACGGCATTGTGGTACCGGGTGCCGTGGCGCGACAAAACTCCCGACCTGCTGCAGGAGTTCGTTTCCCGGTATTATTTCGTCCCCTATGGGGTGGATTTCGCTCCTGTGGCGGAGAGCTTCCGCCGGAAGGGGCTGATGGGCATGGCGAAGTCGGTCGTCCCGAGAAAGATGCAACCGAGACTGTCTGCCCTCGTGCGTCGGATATTCCGACGAAATAGCAACGATTTCAATGCGTTTGCGGCGACGGCCCGCCTCCTCTACGCCCGCTGCGGGGCGTGTCCGGCCAAGCTACCGGTCAGGAAATGGGACCGGACTTCGGGGAACGCCATCAATTCGATGGTCGCCCGGATGGAGGTGCAGCGATCCCTCGTGCGCTGGTTGCGGCAGGAATAGCGAGCGCTTCGGCCGGCGGCCGAAATTCCCGCGATAAGTCTTCCGTAGGTGTCGTCTTCCGCTTCCGTGGCGGGAGGTGCGGCACTGTTTATGCGAGGAGGTGCGGGTGCCGGTCGCAGCGGCGCGGCCGGATGCGCGGCGGGAGGGGGATCAAAAGTAGATTTCGGGTTCCGAAATCCCGCGGATTTCGTTAAATTTGAAGATCGATGCGTTTTAGGGGATATATCGTGGGGGCGGCGTGGATTCTTCTGCCGTTCTTTTTGCCGGTCCTGGCCGCGGGCCGGCCTACGGCTGTTGTTCCCTTGGCTGCTGCGGTCGTACAGGACACCACCACCGTGTCGGACCGGGCCCGTATCCGGGCCGGGTGGCGCCGGCTGGATGCACTGACGCCCGATTCGGTGTTCGTTGCCTCCGGGATATGCGATACCTCCCTCACCATTTGCGACTTTTCGCTGGCTGCACGCCATCCCGATTCGCTCGGTATCGGTACCTGGATGGTGCACGGGCGGGACTCGCTGACGCAGGAGGAGCGCACCCAGCGCTTTTACGATACGCTTCGGGTACGTTCGGAGCGCAACGGTTTCTGGAGGTTCGTCCACGGTCTTATCATCGTCCCCCATAGCGGCGGCGGGGTGCCGTTGAAGCCGGAGATCGTCGACGAGGAGGCGCTGTACGGCGTGTACGACGGGCGGCGGATCGATTCGATCGAGTTTGTCCGCAAGTCTGTCTTCGAGCCGGCCAGGAGTTACCTGGAGAAGGGGGCCAACGCCGTACACGTGACGACCGGCGTGCGTGCCGTCCGGCGCGATTTGCTTTTCCGGGAGGGGGACGCATTCGATGCGGGGACGGTGGTGCGCTACAAGCAATTGCTCCGCTCGCGGCAGTATATCGCCGATGCGGCCATCGAGGTGCGTCCCGTTCCCGGCGATCCGGAGGCGGTGATCGTGCGGGTCGTCACGCGCGACAGTTGGAGTATCAGTGCCGACGGATCGATACGCGGCCTCACCGGACAGGTGAAGGGGATGCTCTACGATGCCAACTTCCTCGGGACGGGCGACAAGCTCAGCTACCAGCTGAGCCTCGACTGGCGCAAAAAGAAGTATGAGGGGAGCATGTTCCAGTACTACATTCCCAACCTGTTCGGTACCTTCTACGAGGCCTCGCTGCGGGGCGGGCGCTCCTTTACGGAGCGTTACTACGGAGCCGCGCTCAACAAGAAGTTCATACAGCCCCACGACTACGAAATAGGCGCCGTGCTGGAGAATGTGCGCAACGCGGTGTATGTGCGTTATGAGTCGCCCCGGGATACGGTGAGCGCTCCCTATATGCTCCATTACAACAACCTGGACCTGTGGGGCGGCAAGTCGTGGTATCTGCCCGACGCGGGGAGCAGTTTCTACGGCATCGCCCGCTTCGACTATCTCCGTTACCTCGATCCGCCGCGCATCTACGAACCGGAAGATCCGCCCCGCAACCCTGTGGAACTGCCCGTGGAGGAGGGGATGAATCCCTACTTTTACGACCGCATACTCGTGCTGGGCTCCCTGGGGTTGTACAGCGAACGCTTCCTGACCACGAGCCTTATCTACGGCTACGGTTACGACGAGTACGTGGCCACGGGCTATCGGGCCGAAACCGTTTTCGGGTATCTGCACTCGGAGCACCGGTCGGGATGTTACGGGGGGCTGGCCTTGCGTGCGGGCGGTTTTACACCGATGGGTTACTTCATGGGCGACCTGTCGGTGGGGACGTTCTACGACCTCCGTGCCCGGCGGCCGTTTCAGTCGGCCCTCAATGTGCGGCTCGACTACTTCACCAACATGCTGGGGCGCGGAAGGTTCAAGGTCCGGCAGTTCGCCTCGCTGAACTACCTCAACGGATGGAACCGTGCCGACGGTTTCTACGAGGCCGTATGGTTTACGCCCCAGAGCGGCCCCCGGGCGATGCACGACAGCCCGCTGGGGCGCGACAGACTGGTGCTGAGCACCGAGACGGTGGTCTTTACGCCGTGGCAGCCGCTCGGCTTCCGGATCGCCCTCTACGGATTCGGCGACGTGGGGTTTCTGGGGTACGACAAACGCGTTTTCCGCAACGACTGGTATGCCACCGTAGGGGTCGGCATTCGCCTGAAGAACGAGATGCTCGTCTTCGGGACGATTCAGTTGAGCCTTTTCGTGAACTTCGGCAAACGCGGTCTCATGAGCAACGAGTGGATACAGCTCACCAGCGAGCAACGCATGCAGCCCATGCGTTACATCCCCGGTAAGCCCGAACAGGTGTCGTTCCGGTAGCCGGCCGTGGGGCGAGGGCTGCCCGTGGTCCTATGCCGTGTTTTGTGGCGCCGCCGCGGTGTGCCCGTTGCCGCCCTCGCTTTTGCGTCGGGGCCGATCGTGCCCTCCGGTCTCGTCGCATCGTTCAGGGCCGGTCGTGCCCTCGGGCAGGGAGCGTCTCCGGTCGGGCAGGTACGGGTGCGGGCAAGAGACCGGAACGGATGTATGCAACAGGGGGACGAAGCATTCGCTTCGTCCCCCTGTTGCATGAGGTCCGACCGACTACAGAAGCGCGTCGATCTTTGCCTTGATGGCATCCTTGGAGGAAGCGCCCACCAGCTTGTCGTTCATTTCGCCGCCGGCTTTGATGAATACCACGAGCGGGATGTTCCTTACGGCGAACTTCATCGCAAGGTCGTTGTTCTGGTCCACGTCGCATTTGCCGATGACCACTTTGCCTTCGTACTCTTCGGCGAGCTCCTCGATGATGGGAGTCAGCGAACGGCACGGACCGCACCATTCTGCCCAGAAGTCGATAACGAAAGGTTTGCCGGAAGCTACGAGTTCGTCGTAAGCAGCGGAATCAATGATTTTTGCCATAGTTGTAATCTTTTAGATTATGTTTGAGTGAATATCTGGTATAACGTAATCAGGCGATCGAATAGTTTATTTCGTTGCTCTCGAGGTAGCCCACGAGTTCCTGGGTAAGCGCCACCTTGTATTTTCGGGAGAAGAAGGCCAGCGATACCCCTTCCCGCGGGTCCACCACCTTGACGCGCAGGTTGATCCGTCCCTTTACGGCCGAAAGCCGTTCGGCCAGTTCGGCGGTCAGGTCGGGTGTGATGTCGTTGATGTGCAGACTGATGGTCAGCTCGTTCACCCCATCGAGCACGTCGCCGAGCATCTGCATCGAGGTGATCTTGGCTTCGTATTCCTCCTTGTTGTAGGGGCGCGGCCGCACGCTCCCCTTCAGCAGGAGGAAATAGTCCTTGAAGAGGTATTTGCGGAAGTTCTCGTAGTCCTTGTCGAACAGCGCGAATTCGTGCTGCCCGGAGTAGTCCTCCAGGCGGAACCGTCCGAAGGGCTTTCCGTTGCGGGTATAGAGGTTCTGTACGTCCGTCACCATGCCGGCAATGGTAAAGTCCTTGTCGCGAAGATCGTTGAGGTTGGAGAATTGGGTCAGTTGCGTGTTGCAGAAACGTTTGATGGCGATCTCGTAGTCGTCCAGCGGATGCGACGAGAGGTACATGCCGATCATCTCCTTCTCGTGGTTCAACGTTTCGAGCTTGTTCCAGTCGGGGCACTGCGGCAGGAGCGGCTGCTGGATGTCCACGATGTCGGTACCGCCGAACAAGCTCTGTTGGGTGGTGTTGCGTTCGGTCTGCATCCGCGAACCGTATTTTATCAGCTGCTCGAGGAAGACCGTGCCGCTGGCATCGCGCTGGTCGGCCGAGAAGAACTTGCTCCGGTGGAAACCGCTGATCGAGTCGAACGCTCCGGCGAGCGCCATGTTCTCGATGTTTTTCCGGTTTACCGCCTGCATGTTCACGCGCTCCACGAAGTCGTAGATGTTGCGGAACTTACCCGCTTGTTCGCGCTCCTCTACGATGGAGAGCATCGCCGCCTGACCGACCCCCTTGACCGCGGCCAGCCCGAAGCGCACGTTGCCTTCCCTGTCCGAGGTGAACGATTCGACGCTCTCGTTGATGTCCGGCCCCAGTACCTTGATGCCCATGCGTTTGCATTCGTCCATGAAGAACGAGATCTTGTCCATCGACGAGAGGTTGCGGCTCAGCAGCGCCGCCATGAATTCCGAGGGGTAGTGCGCCTTGAGGTAGGCTGTCTGGTAGGCCACGTAGGCGTAGCAGGTCGAGTGCGACTTGTTGAACGCATACGAGGCGAACGCCTCCCACCCGGTCCATATCTTTTCGCATATCTCCGTGTCGTGCCCGCGCTCGGCGGCTCCCTTCAGGAACTTGGGCTTCATCTTGTCCAGCGTGGCGCGTTGCTTCTTACCCATGGCCTTGCGCAGCGTGTCGGCCTCGCCGCCGGTGAACCCGGCCAGCTTCTGCGACAACAGCATGACCTGCTCCTGGTAGACCGTAATGCCGTAGGTGTCCTCCAGATATTCGGCCATCTCCGGGAACTCGTATTCCACCTTCTCCTGACCGTGTTTGCGGGCGATGAAGCTGGGAATGTTGTCCATGGGGCCCGGTCGGTAGAGGGCGTTCATGGCGATCAGGTCTTCGAACCTGTTGGGCTTGAGGGCTCGGAGGTATTTCTTCATACCCGCGGACTCGAACTGGAAGATACCGGTCGTTTCGCCCTTGCAGAAGAGCTGGTAGGTCTTCTTGTCGTCCAGCGGGATGTTGTCGATGTCGAGGTCCATCCCCTGCACGCGTCGGACGTTCTCGACCGCATCCTTGATGATGGAGAGGGTCTTCAACCCGAGGAAGTCCATCTTGATGAGTCCGACGCTCTCCACGAGCTTCCCTTCGTACTGCACCACGTTCAGGTCGGCATCCTTGGCCGTGGCCACCGGGGCGAACTCTTCCAGGTCGTCCTTACCGATGATCACCCCGCAGGCGTGCACGCCCGTCTGGCGTACCGAACCTTCGAGCTTTTCGGCATATTTGAGGGTGTTTTGTATCAGGGGATTCGGCGACTCGCGTTCGCGGGCCAGTTCCGGCGAATCCTTGTAGGCCCGCTCGAAAGGCGTTTCGCCCTTCTCGACCATGAGCTTGTCGGGGACGAGCTTGGCCAGGCGGTCGCTGTCGGCCAGGGGGAGCTTCTCCACCCGTGCCACGTCGCGGATGGCGAGCTTGGGAGCCATCGTACCGAAGGTCACGATCTGGGCGACCCGCTTCTTGCCGTACTTTTCGATCACGTAACGCAGCACGTCCGCACGGCCGTCCTCGTCGAAGTCCACGTCCACATCGGGGAGCGAGATACGGTCGGGGTTGAGGAAACGTTCGAACAGCAGGTCGTACTTGAGCGGGTCGATGTTGGTGATCCGCAGGCAGTAAGCCACCACCGATCCGGCGGCCGAACCGCGGCCCGGCCCCACCGATACGCCCATTTCCCGGGCGGCCCGGATGAAGTCCGACACGATGAGGAAGTAACCCGGGAATCCCATCCACTCGATGGTACTCAATTCGTACCGGAGGCGTTCCAGCGTCTTTTCGTCCGGTTCGCCGTATCGCTCCCGGGCGCCTTGCATCGTGAGGGCGACCAGGTAGAGGTATTGTTTCGATACCGTGAGCCATTCGCCGAGCCGCTCGTTGCCGGCGGCGAATGCGTCGAGATCGGGAGCGGCCGCGGCCTGTTCCCGTTCCGACCGCAGGCTCTCCGTTTCGTGCAGCAGGGAGGGTTTCTTCGCTTCGTCGGCATCGGCGAGCTTTTTCTCCAGACTGCTTATCTGGCCGTCGAAACGGCGCAGGAAGATCCGGCGCAGCTCCTCCCGGTCGATCGCGAAGTCGTCCGGCAGCGGGAAGTCGGGCATCAGGGGCTTGTGCTCCAGAGTATAGCATTCCACCTTGTCGGCGATCTCCATGGTGTTCTCCAGCGCCTCGGTGTCGTCGGGGAAGAGCGCCGCCATTTCCTCCGGACTCTTGAAGTACTCCTGACCGGTGTAGCGCATGCGGTTGGGGTCGTCCAGATCGCGCCCCGTGTTGAGGCAGATCAGGTGGTCGTGCGCCGCTGCATCCTCTTCGAGGGTGAAGTGCACGTCGTTGGATACGATCCGTTTCACGCCGTGGGCGGCGGCCAGTTCGCGCAGCACCTTGTTGACCTCCACCTGCTGCCGGCACGTGTCGGTATCGGGCGCCCCGGAGAGCGAGCGGTGGAGCTGGAGTTCGATGTAATAGTCGTCGCCGAATATCTCCTTGAACTCTTCCACGATCTCCGAGGCCTCCTGCCGGTTGCCGTGCATGATGGCCTGCGGCAGTTCGCCGCCGAGGCAGGCCGAGCAGCAGATGAGTCCTTCGTGGTATTGCCGCAGCAGCGTCTTGTCGATACGCGGTTTGTAGTAGAATCCCTCGGTCCAGGAGTAGGAAACCAGCTTGGTGAGGTTGTGATAGCCCTTGAGGTTCTTGGCGAGCAGAATCAGGTGGTCGCCCGACTTTTCGTCCTTATCCTTTTCGAGGTGGTTTTTCACCACATATACCTCGCAGCCGAGGATGGGTTTCAATCCGGCGCCATTGGCCGCATCGTAGAACTCCTTCACGCCGAACATATTGCCGTGGTCGGTGATGGCGACGGCCGTCATGCCGAACTCCTTCGCCCGCTTCATCAGCGAGGGGATGGAGGCGGCTCCGTCCAGGATGGAGTATTGAGTATGTACGTGAAGGTGAGTGAATTGAGGCATGCCGGTGTGTTTTGAGCGACCCAACAAAGATAGCTATTTCTCCTGGAATAGCCTTATGTTTTCCCTGCTATTTAGGGCGGGCGTCCTGCGGCGGGTCCCCGTGTTTTTCCTAAGTGTCCTGTGCTGTACGCGTTCCCCGTTCCGGGTCGGCAAGGGGCGGGAGGTCGCAAGCTCCGTGCAGGGCGGGAAAACGGAAAGGGGAACGGCAGAAGCCGTTCCCCTTGTTGCGTCGCGGGCGAATGCGGTTATTTCGTGTCGATCACGAGTACGCCGTTCATGCCGGCCGCACCGTAGATGACGCCGTTGCGGTCTACCGTCACCGATTCGATGTCGTTGGGGTTGACGAGCATGTTGGCGGCATTGAAGTCCTGCATCCGGATGCCGTTCACCACCACCAGCGGTACCACGCCGTCGAGGTAGGCCTGGTAGTAGCCCGGACCGCCGTCGATGACCAGACCGGCGATGCGGCCCGTCAGGTAGTCGGCGAGGTTGGCGTATTGCAGCGGGCTGGTCATGCGGTCGACCTGTACGTCGGGCGAGGAGGCCGATGCCGGAACGACTTTGTAGTCGCTGGCGGCTATCTTCTCTCCGTTGCGCCAAGCCGATGCCACGCGGTCGCGGCGGTTGAGGTTGAGTTGCAGGGTGGTCATGCCGTTGGCGGGGAACTCGTAGATGCGGTGGCGGATGATGACCGCTACCGTGTCGTTGTTGGCGACGCCCGGGAGCGTGAGCCGGCCCTCCTTGAAGGAGTGTACGACGGGATTCTCGCTCTTGACATAGGCGATGATGTCGCGCCGCGGGGCTTCGCCCTTGTTGTTGATGACACGCATGTTCACCGGATGTCCGCCGGTCGTCTGGGCCATTCCCGCCAGCGGGAGCAGCAGCATGAGTACGCTAAATAATTTTTTCATAATCGTAAGTTATAAGTTATTTGAATCGTTTGCGGAGCATGCTGCAAGATGCGTTCCAAACGCGGCGGCATGGTCCCGTTCGACGGTTCCTCTCGTGCGAAGGTACGGAATTTGTTACTTCCGATCGTTGCAGGGTATGCGGAAAATCCGTATATTGTAAAAACAGAATAAAACAGGGAAGATATGAAAGACAGGGAATTTGCAACCGTAGCGAGGTTCGCCTCGATGGAACAGGCGCAGGTGGTCAAGGCGATGCTCGATTCGATGGGAGTCGACAACCAGATCGTGAACGACATAGCCGCCGATATTCTGCCCATGCTGGAGCGGGACGTACGGATTATCGTCAACACTTCCGATCTCCCCAAGGCCAAACAGCTGATGAAGGCCAAATTCGATCGGGAGAGTTTCAAAACCGCCTGGAAAGAGAAGTAGTGGCGGTCGGGTGCCCGGGCGGATTCGTCTCCCGGGACGGGCGATGAAGGCGGTCGACGGGACGCTCCGGCCGGCGGTGCGTATGGTTTCCGTTGTTTCTTGTACGCAAGGAAACGGGCGTACGGGGCTTCGGAGATCGGTGTTTCGCGTCCGGGCGTGTTGCGTGCGACCCTACGGAAGAGGAGCTATAAGGGCTGTCCGTTTTTCGGGACGGCCTTTTTTGTGTCGCGATGCAATCGGATGGCGACAAGGTGCGGATAAGTCGTGCGGGAGACGGATGCGGAGATATCGCTCCGCGGTAGCTTCGGATTCAGTCGCGCAGGGGCGCTGCGGGCCGGGCCGTACGGAAGAGTTCCCAGCTCTTTTCGGCCTGTATCTCCAGCATCCGCAGGCCGTTCATCGTCCGGGCTCCGGCTTCGAGGCCGCGGTGCAGAAAGAGGGTTTCGGGCGGATTGTAGACCATGTCGTAGAGCAGGTGGTCGGAGGTAAGCAGGTGGTAGGGTATGGGGGGGCAGTGCGCGGTGTCGGGATAGGTGCCCAGCGGCGTGGCGTTGACGATCAGGCGGTGGCGTTGCATCGCCGATCGGGTCAGCTCCCCGTAGGAGAGGAAACCGGTGCCCTGTTTCGTACGCGACACGGTGGTGTAGTCGATGCCGAGTCGCGCCAGGCCGAAGGCCGCTGCCGCCGCTGCACCGCCGCTGCCTAAAAGGAGTGCCCGAGGCCGCTGACCGGCCGTCAGTTCCGTCACCGATTCCGCGAATCCGATCCAGTCCACGTTGTAGCCTTTCCAGCGGTCGCCCTGTCGGACGACGCAATTCACGGCTCCGATCCGTAGGGCGGTAGGGTCGAGCTCGTCGAGGTAGGCCATGACCGCCTGTTTGTAGGGAGCGGTGACGTTGAAGCCCAGCAGGGCGGGTTCGGCCAGCAGGGCGGGAAGTGCGTCGATCGAGGGGAGCGGGTAGTTGCGGTAGGTGGCGTCGGAGATGCCGTTGTGCAGAAACATCCGTGCGAACCACTCCGCCGAAAAGGAGTGGCCCAGCGGATAGCCGATAAGCCCGAACGCACGCATAGCGGGCATCAGCAGACGTATTTGATGAGCAGGAACCCGCCGATCAGCACTACGGTGAAGGCGATTACGATCAGGTTGAGGTAACGGTCGATGAAGCTCTTGATGGGGGTGCCGAAACGCCAGATGAGCCACCCCACCAAGAAGAAACGCATGCCGCGGCCGATGACGGAGGCCAGCATGAACATTCCGAAATGGATGTGGAACACGCCTGCGGCGAGCGTGAAGATCTTATAGGGGATGGGGGTGAAGCCTGCGGTGAAGACGGCCCAGAAATTCCACTCCTCGTAGATGCCGGCTACCGATTCGAACGCCTCCCGGCTGAAGATGCCCGGAATGAACCAATGGTCGATCGCATTCCATGCCCAGAAGCCGAGTGCGTAGGCGATGACGGCGCCTGCGAGCGTTCCGGCCAGACAGATGGCCGAATAGCGGAACGATCGGCGCGGCGAGCCCAGGCACAGCGCGATGAGCAGCACGTCGGGCGGTATGGGAAAGAAACTCGCTTCGGCCAGGGCGAGGAGGAAAAGCGCCGTCGGCCCCCACGGGCTGTCGGCCCAACCGAGTATCCAGTCGTAGACACGCCGTATGACGTTCGGTTTTTTTGCGGGGATTTCTACCGTTTCGTTCTCCATCTCTTTTCTGCGTTTACGTATCGGGGACAAAGGTACGAAAAAGCTCCGAACCCTCGTGCGTTTGCGGAGAGTTTGGTGCGGTATCGGAACGGAGAAGGCGGAAGGGAGGGCAGGGACTCGGCTGTTGTCAGCGGTTCGGGTGTAGTCCTTACCGTAGTGGTTGCGGGTGTTGTTCGGGGAGCCGCGTCTGTAGAAGGGAGGTTCAGATGGGTTGTCGGCGAGATGGAACGGGCCGCTTGCCTTCGGGGCAGGGACTCGGCGGTTGCGGAAAGGCGGGGCGGGCTTTTGGGGAACTAATAGGTAACGTGTTTTGTGGCGCAGGGACTTTTTGCCGAGAGGGAAGTATGTGTCGCAGACGGGCTGTGCGGAGGCGTTTCCGGAGGTTTCATCGGGCTCGGCTCTTTGGGAGGCGGAGCACTGTGGTGCGCGACCGATTCGTCGGGAAATCGTCGTTTAAACCGTTCGGTCCGGTAATCGGCCGTCGGTTGTGTCGTTGCCGTTGTTTTTGTCTTGTTGGCTGTCCGAGTTCCCGTTACTTTCCGTCGGGGGCGTCGCCCGGCAGGCGTAGTGAATCGGTCGTTTGTAAACCGTTCGGTCCGGTAATCGGCCGTCGGTTGTGTCGTTGCCGTTGTTTTTGTCTTGTTGGCTGTCCGAGTTCCCGTTACTTTCCGTCGGGGGCGTCGCCCGGCAGGCGTAGTGAATCGGTCGTTTGTAAACCGTTCGGTCCGGTAATCGGCCGTCGGTTGTGTCGTTGCCGTTGTTTTTGT
>ERZ777011.2801-NODE-2801-length-12631-cov-5.248648_pt1 | contig 12631 bp, 11 predicted proteins | sample MGYA00374964_ERZ777011 | MGnify/ENA primary metagenome ERZ777011 (study PRJEB29310, sample SAMD00008975) | mouse gut metagenome | study: EMG produced TPA metagenomics assembly of the Metagenome analysis of fecal microbiota from mouse which was promoted...
TAAGTTTACAGGAGAAAGCTAAATATTTCACTACACGTTCTTATTTGACGCTTACGTCTTTTCTAAGTACAATGGATCAGGGAGATCGTGTAGCATAGACTGGAACTGGTGAAAGTCCTCACCGCGCGTTAACCTCCATACCTCTTTCTCATCCTCCCCACTTTCATCAAATGAGTATATCTCGCCCAAATCATTTTCCATAAATACTTGAATATCATTTGACAGTGAGAGAGATTTCCCATATTCATTGATTCTTTCGATCAACGAAGTGAGCGATGCTATGCTCTCTGTCGTGACAACATCGGATTCGGAGAACTTGTCCAGAAGCCCGGATAAGCTCCCGTCAATATTCTGGATTTTGGACTTCAGGTCAGATTGCCGAGGATCCAACAAATAGATCTGCCGCCGGATGGTTTCAATCTGATTCACCACAGAGGTTTCCCCAGAATTGGTCGTGTCATTATCCTCAGCGCCAGCCCTGACAATCAGATCATCCAAAGCATCCTTTTGCTCTTGGACAAAATCCCTAAATGTTGCGGCAGTAGATGAAAACACCGCTTTAATCGGTTTGATATCATTGACATAAAAATTTGTTGTAAGGCTGCCAACATCGTTGATAGCACCGTCCACACGGTTGATGATCCCTTGCAGCTCTCCCGATATTTTTTCTAACTTTTCAGATATTTCCTCCAATGTTGCCTCTTCATCCCCCGCCCTACCAGTCACAAGAATAGAAACCTCTGCCACAACATTATTATAATTTATAAAAACATGTTGCAACACATCCCTCCCAATTGTATTGTATGAGTTTCGAATTTCCTCAAGTTGCGCCGGCCGCGATCTCTTATCGCTGCCCAAGCGTTCCACCGTAGCAGCTATATCAATTTTAGCAAGATTTTCCTGCACATTCGTGTATTCTGCAAGTTGGAAGTTTGAAATATCTTCGGAAACTTCGCTTCTCTTTTTCTCTAGATAGATTTTAATGTCCCCTTCCAATGTTCCCTGGATATTGACGACTATATTTTTAAGAAACTGTTCGCCGAGAAACGTATTCCGCTCCTTTAATTCAGCAGCTTCCCGTAACAGGTACTCTCGAATCAGCGTTTCGCTGTCCTCTGGCCATGTATTCTTGTACGCATTCCCTGAAATATAAACGTAACTGAAGCACGAAGATACCACCAGCGCGACGGTAAAGAATATGGTCAGCAAGCTAAGCATCAACGCTTTTACCGCTTTGCCAAAGTAGGGGATCGACCCAATCATGACATAGAAATGACACAGCAACAAGCTAAACACAACTAGGATCGACTGGACAGCAAATGAGCCGAGATAGGCTTTCCAGTCAGTGTCAAAAACGAAGGATCTCATGCCGCTAGCTGTTGTCATCAGGGACAAGAACGACAGAATTGCTGTGGCATACCGCAACAACCGCATCGCGTTACGCAGCTCTTCTTCACCGATAATCATCACGCTAGAAGCCCGTTCGGAAAAACTCACACTGAGGATACCCCAGATTAAGAGATCCACGGCAACCAGCAAGCCGCAAAAGGACCAAACCGGGGAAGAAATTTTTACAATACAGCAATATTCAAACGCTAGAAATATGTCAAACACCGCAATTACAATTAGTGTAACCGCCCACTCTGGCAAAATCTTGGCTGGTTGCCTATCGTTTTTTTTGTCCATCGGTAGTCTCCTTTTCTGAACCGCTTGGGACACCCCCCGCGGGAGGCACCCATTTTTTGCCCCCTGAAAGATCACTTATCTCGATCTTTTCTTGGGGGAAGAAATCTTTTTCTTCCAAAAGTAGCTGTCCGATATGATTGAAAAAATCCGGAATGAACAGCAACAGGTTGATAAACCCGATCATCAGGTTGCAGACAAAAAGAGTCAACCCCTGCTCAATCAGTACGATCCGTTCCTGCATTTTTGCAATCCATTCATGCGAACTCTTTCCAAACGCGATTTTCATAATAATGGAAATAACAATGTCCAAAATAATGAACACCACAGCAAGGATCAGCGGCAGGGCAATTAGGCTATTGTTGACAATGCTGTTTAAGAATTTGTCTAAAAATTCCGGGAGATGATCCCCGCCATTCAGCACAACAGCCAAGATAAAGCCAAGTTCCAAAAGCAAGGCAAGGAACGCTGTGATACGGATGCTGTCGGGCTGAAAAGTTTTCCCGATACTATGAAACATTTTATAGATTATCGGGGCGAGTATGACGCCTATAGCCAAAACCGAAAGAATCGGCAAGGTATCAGTAATAACACCGAGTGATTCTGACAAGGGCGCAAGCTTCCATACATCGAATACAAGTATTTTCCCAATGAAAACAATGGGAACCGCAAGGCAGGCAATCAATAAAACCGAACCAGCTGAAACCGTATCCGTACATTTGTTTTGGTCAAGAGAATCTGGTTGGACAGGACTATTGGGGCCGCTGGGCGGAGCGCTTTGCGGACCAGAAGCTTGCCCTAATGCGGGATCAGCCAATCTTTCGCAACTGTCTAAATCCTGCGGGGCCGCACTCTGTTCATCTGATGCTGTGTCATCCAGCGTTTGTGATAATTCCTGTGAATTCATGCTTGACCTCTGGCCCCAGGTTTTCCAGCGCTGTTTCAACCCAATGTAAACGCAATACCCCACCACAGCAAGCATCGCACCAAAAAAGAAAACGTTTGACCAATTCAATTTCACAAAAAAATTCCTGAGTGATCCAAACAGCACCTGCCACCGCGAATTCAAATACAACTGGTTAAGCAACACAACATTGACAACGTTCAGAATGACCAAGTTATACTGTTTTTGCCCACGAAGCAATGCTGCCAAGATGATAGCAACGCACAAGAAAGTAAGGAAACCCGAGCTGTCCCCCAAAAAAGTAAATACTGCAGAAAGCACATGGTTATCCACTTCGAAAATCGTGTAGATCATCCAGCCAAGGGAAAAGACTAAAACAGGCAAGGAAAAAGCATATGCGGCGCCCGTGGCGTGAGCGTTTAGTTTCTCTTGTCTCTCGTTCATCATACCATCCCCCGTATTATATGCCAGTCTATTGTTTGTGCGAGACAATCGCATTTAATCGGTAGCTTAAAAGGGCTTCGCTAAGCTTCAATAATAAATGTATTATCACATATTCTAGTCATATTCAACTATATTTTAGTACTTTAGTTTCCGCGGCAGAGCATTCGCAAAGTCAGCACATTAAAATCAGCTTTTCCCCTGCTATTTTTTCAAAGAGAAGCCTCTCTATCCTGTTTGGGTCATGCTCGTTAGCCATCAGAAATCGTTTCAATGGTTTGGCTGATAAGTCTGCATCCCTGTTCTTTGCTACAGTAGCCATTATTTTCCATGAAGGAAAGAAGCTCTTCATGATATTTCTTTAAATTTTGTAAATCCATGGTATGACCTCCCTTTTTGTTATAAGGGAATCATACACCAAAAAAATCCAAACGTTTGGATTTCTGGAGACACAGCTGCGCATCGCTGCTTTTCTCACATGGGGTAAGCCTGAAAGAAATCCAGAAATGGCTCAGGCACAGCAATATCTCTACCACTGCGAACATCTATACGCATATGGGCTTTAACAAGAAGATTTCTCCAGCCAATGCCATTGCTTTTGGGCAAAGAAAAAGAATCCACCTCAGCGCCCAGCTGAATTTATGGATTCCCGTTCATAACAATGCTGGTAGCCGGACTTGAACCGGCACGGAGTTGCCCCCGAGAGATTTTAAGTCTCTTGTGTCTGCCTATTCCACCATACCAGCAGGACACATGCGCATCAGCATGACTCTGTACGCGCATGGCATGGATGGGGGTGGATTCGAACCACCGAAGCAATTTGCAGCAGATTTACAGTCTGTCCCCTTTGGCCACTCGGGAACCCATCCATTTGATATTGGTACAGGATCTTGCAAAACCAATCCTGACAATGTGAAATTTTATCACAGTTTTTCCTGAATTGCAAGCTTATTCTGCGCGGAGTTCCCCCATCCTGTTCGTCCGGCTCCCTATCGGACAGGGAATCACCGTTCCACACTGAATAAATAAACAGTACTGTCCGTTCCGAATCCCTCTGGATACACCTCCGCCGTCCAATATTTGTCAGGGTAAGGAATCATTACATTCTGCCCCAGTATAATGTTTCTGGTCACGTCATACATGGCATTACAATCAAATCCTTCCATGCCGTGCATGGAAGCAGAGTCACCCGCAAATCGGGCACAGGCAAACTGCGCCAAATAGGGCACGCCAGGGCGGCCGTTTCTTTGGGAGACAAAATCTACATACGCAAACCCCTCCGGCACAGGGGTATCCGCTGCCATAAACCGACCCCACAGGCCATGGCAGGGCTCCACATCCACCCCCCTGCCAAAGTGATGAAGCAGGATGGCGTCATGGTCAAACCCGCTGCGGTATTCGTCCATGGAATCCAGAGTCTGCACGAGCCGTTTTAAAGCCTCCGCATCGGTTTCAAAATCTTTCTCAACCCCGATAAATCTGAGCCCCGGATATTTTAAATATTCAAAGCTCTCCACCCGGAAACCGTCCTGCTGCCGCCGGGCCACATCCGGCATAAACAAAGTCCACTGCACCGCGGCATCACAGTCCTTAAGCACATTCATATACCCAAATGTCTCCACACTGTCTGTTCCCGCAGGACCTGTAATCCCTCCTGCAAAACACTCCCTGGCCTCCCGGTCCCTGATAGCAGAAAAATCCTGAAAAACCCTTTTCACAGCTTCTTTCAGCCCTTCCGCCCTGGTTTCTCCCGTCAATTCCCGGTCAAAACGATCCAACGCGTCAAATACCGCCGCATTTACCAGCCCTGACGGCTTCAGGGCAGTGAGCTCCATGCGAAGCTGCCTGTTCTGTTCACAAAACCTTGCTACCACCTGGTCCTTCAAATACTTCCCGTTTTCTGCAAGCTCACTGTCACTCCATTCCCCGCTTCCGAGAAGCCAGTTCGAAAGCTCATCAAAAACCGTAGGATTAATGCCCCTTGCCCGACTGGCCCAATCCACAATCCGCCCATAACGCTCCGCAGGACTCCCACTCTCCTCATCGCTCTGAGAAAACTCATACCAACAGAATTTTTCATGTAAATGTTTCATATTGGTTCCCTCACAATAGACTGATCCTCATTTTCCATGCCTCAACAATATTCTACCATATCCTTACAATTGTTCAATCATTTTTTCCAGTTTCAGCAATTCCCGTTTCATTTCCAGGCCGCCGGCGTAGCCCACAAGCTTTCCGTTTGCCCCGATCACCCTGTGGCAGGGCACCGCAATGATAATAGGGTTCTTGTGATTGGCCATTCCCACGGCCCGGGCCGCCCTGGGATTCCCGATTGCGGCGGCGATGTCTCCGTAGGTTCTGGTTTCCCCGTAGGGAATTTTACAGAGTTCCTGCCATACCCTTTTTTGAAACTCCGTTCCACGTAGCTCACAGGGAAAAGTAAAGGCTTTGCGTCTGCCTTGAAAATACTCCGTAATCTGTCTGTATACTAAGTCTGTCAATGCCGTCCGTCCCTGCTTCTTTTCCGACTCGTCCGTCCTTTTCAGGCTTATTACCGCATTTCCTTCATACCCGATCTCCAAAAATCCCCAAGGGAAGGGATACACTGCATATTCAACCACCCTGGTTTCCTCCTGCTGCCGAATTCCCTTCCGATTTATTATTGTGCACATCCGGCTGCTTGCGCATAATGCGGTATTTCCCGGTGACCGTGGCGGATGAGTCCGGCTCCCAGACATAATCCGACAGATCGCTTACCTCTGCCCCGGTTATTTCACAGAATTCCAGCCAGTCTTCCCAGCAGGACAGAAAATAAAAGCTAAGCGTATAGCTGCCGCTGTCCAGATGAAAAGCGGCAAATTCCGCTTTTAACCAGTTTCCCGTACAGGACAGGGGAGATAGCCCATCCGCACTCTTAAGCATAATGCCTGCCACGGCTCCCTCCCGGTCCACCATCCATTCGACATAACAGGTATACTCTCCCGGCTCCGTGACCAGAATTTCGTGCTCCTCCTGCAAAATGGAGTTTTTGTCAGCCGGAACCGCAAATTGAATATTGCCCTCCGCCAAGATCGTGTCAGCGCCCACGGTGCCAAAATATAGCAATACCAGAAACACAACACACGTTGTAATCAGAAAAGAAAAAAACCTGGTGGTAAATTTCCTGTCCATAAACCCAAGGGAAAGCCTTGCCCTTCTTTTGAAAAACAACAGGCAGGTCAGTCCGAAAATAAAAAGGGCACACAGCATGACAATCACCGGATGCAGTCCCGTATCCTCTATAAACTTCGAAACATCAGAGCCGTAATCAAAACGGTTCATCAGGTAGCCCACGGGTTCCACAATCCAGGAAAGGGTAGAAACCAGGAAAATTCCTGATATAATTCCTGCGCAGATATTCAGCAGCGGATGCTTTTTCGATCCCTTCCAAAACAGCAATACCGCTACCGCTGCCGCCAGAGGTATTGCTGAACCGGAAATATGAACCAGTGCCTGAGAAAATTCGGACCAAACTCCTTCATATGTCATATGGGGCCTGACGGTGTCAAAGGGATAGAAGCCCGTGACGGTTCCGCCGCAGATCCATACGGCAATGCAGTGGCCCAGCTCATGCAGCACAGCGTACAAAACAGGCGCACCAAACAAACTGGCCACAATAGCTACCCGTTTCCACAGTACATGGGCCTGCGCGATTTTGTCCGGTTGTAAAATCGTTTCCTCCTGACGGTTTTTCAGCTCCTTCAGGATTTGCTTCAGATGAACCGTCTGCCACAGAAGCGGCAGCAGGCAAAGCCCTGCAAAAAGCGCAAACATCCAGCCAAAGGGATTATCCTGGATCACTGCCCCGTAGATCCCGCTCAGCAGACCGGCGGCCTGTATTATTTCCACCGTTCCGAAGGAATCTTTAATCTTTGTATAATACCTGATCGTAGACTCCACGTCCGTATACATGCGGAAAGGCCCTTCCTCCGCCTTTCTGCGCAGGAACACCCAGAAGCCCCAGGTACAGACAATCTCTGTCTGCGTTTCTTCCATAAATTGTCGGTATTCCTCCGACACGCCCAGAAGCTTTTCCGACACATCCACCTGATAAATATACTCTCCCGGCTCACACCTTTCAAAACGGTAAAAACCAAGACAGAAGTCTTTCATGGCCCATCCCTGTGCCGCCATGTGGTTGAGCCACTCTGTCTCCTTATCCGTATTATAAAACCAACGAAATTTAGTCATTTTGTTTTCCTCCCCCTCTCCTTCTGCCGGCCGGAGTATTTGCTCTTTCCGATATGCCGGCTCAGCCGGCTCAGACAGCCTCTTTTGCAGCATGCAAAAAAGCAGGCAATAGCCATTGTCACGGCTCCCCGTCAAACAGTCCGGCATTTTCCACCAGCTCCTCCAGGCGCTTTCTTTCCGCCTGGAAAATCTCCTTCCCCAGATCGGTGACAATATACTGTTTCTTCTTCCGGGAATCCGTCTCCTCACTGTGGATGCGGATCCAGCCCTTCTCCGTCATGGTCTGGACAGCCCCGTACAGCGTTCCCGGTCCCAGTACCACCCTGCCCTTCGTCAGCTCCTCCACCTCACGGATAATGCCGTACCCGTGGTTTGGCTTTCGCAGAGAGAGCAGAATATAGAATAATGCCTCCGTCAACGGGATATTTTTGTTTGTACCTGCAGTTTCCATTATGTCGTCCTCCGATATATCGTGTTTATAATATATCAGCCGGCGATATATTTGTCAAGCACCATATATTACATCTTTATAAAACTACCGATGAAAAGTAGCGGTTCCGTGCAATTTTACAAAACCCGGTCAAATACGATACAAGCCGGAAACAAATTTTCCCTAACGTTTTCTTAACAACTATTGATTGTCAGGTATGGCACAAAACACACAGAAGGATATGGGAATCAATTATGAAATTACGAAGCAGACTGGCAGTTTTCTTTGCAAAGCTCGTTTATAAGGCATCCACCAGGCTGAAAAGGGGCAGCGGTTCCTCTCTGCCCGGCCGTATTGCCGCATGTATTGAGCCGGAAATTCTTTCCGAACTGTCCTGCATGGTCCGGAGAAAAATAATTGTCGTAACCGGCACAAACGGAAAGACTACCACCAACGGCATTTTAACTCATGTACTGGAGGCTCACGGGTTAAAGGTCATCAGCAACCGCCTGGGTGCGAATCTGCCGGACGGTGTGGTATCTGCCTTTGTCCTGGCTGCAGACACCCGGGGAGGGATTGATGCGGATTATGCCTGCATCGAAGTGGATGAGCTGTCTACCGAGTCCGTCTTTTCCCGTCTGCGGCCGGACTGCGTGATTGTCACAAATATTTTCCGGGATCAAATGGACCGCATCGGCGAAGTCGATACGGTCAGCAAAAGGATTCAGGCGGCCCTGAAGCACGTGCCCGAAGCAGAACTTGTGATTAACGGAGATGACGTGTGCTCCAGGCTGCTGGCCGACTGCTGCGGAAATCCCGTAACCACATACGGACTCGATGAAAAGCTTGCGGAGAATCTTCCCACAGGGCCGCGGGAAATCGTCTTTTGCCCTGCCTGCGGCGCACGGCTGAAATACGACCTCGTCCAATATGCGCAGCTGGGTATCTGGCATTGTCCGGCCTGCGGTTTCCATCGTCTGCGCCCGGACATTTCCGCAGCGGATCTGCATTTTGACGGCTGTTATTCCTTTACGTTGGCCGGCACCCCCATGAGAACTCCTATCCGGGAGCCCTACAACGTGTATAACACCCTTGCCGCTTATGCGGCCCTGTGGATTCTGGGGGCTCCCAGATCGAATTTTCGCCCGGTCATTGAGCAGTTTGACTTCGGTAATGACCGGGAAAATACCTTTACCGTCAACGGAACTCATGTACAGCTCTTTCTGGCCAAAAATCCCGTGGGCTTCCAGCAGAAGCTCTTCCTGATCAGGCAGGATCCAAAGCCAAAGGATGTATTCATTCAAATCAATGACACAAAACTGGATGGAGAGGATATATCCTGGCTTTGGGATGTGGATTATGATGCTCTTTCGGATGCCTCTGTGGAAACCGTCACCGTAGGAGGCATACGGGGCGGCGATATGGGGCTTTGCCTGAAATATGAGGGAATCCCCTGCCGCTATGCAACGGACATCCTCCATACCATCCGGGATCTTACCCTGCAGGGAAGCAGGAATTTATACATCGTAACCAATTACTCCGGGCTGTATCGAACCGGCCGGATGCTGCAGGGACTTCAGTCCGTGGGGAAAGGAGGCTGGTAATGAAACTGATAATAGGACATCTGTACCCGGAACTGTTTAATCTCTATGGGGATCGGGGGAATGTGCAGTGTCTGGAAAAGCGTCTGCGATGGCGGGGGATGGAAGCAGAAGTTATTTCCCTTCCGGTGGGGGAAAGAATCGATTTCTCCAATCTGGATATTGTCTGCTGGGGAGGAAGCTCCGACAGAGAATCCGAACTGGCGTCCAGGTATCTGACGGGAATCCGCCGGGACTTTAAGGCCTATGTAGAGGACGGCGGTTCCGTTCTGGCAGTCTGCGCCGCTTATCAGCTGCTGGGTGATTATTATGAAACGCCCGGCGGAAAGACGATGGGGCTGGGTCTCCTTGAAATTTACACAAGGTGGGCGCCGGGACGGCTGGTGGGAAATATCGTTCTGAAGAGCAAACTGGTGCCAATGCCTGTAGTAGGATTTGAAAATCACGGCGGACGTACCTATATCGGCAGCTATTCTCCTTTCGGCACCGTGAACAGCGGACACGGAAATACGGAAAAAGGCGATTACGAGGGCCTGCTTTACAAAAACGTCATTGGCACTTATCTCCACGGCCCGCTGCTTCCCAAGAATCCTCAGATCTGTGATCTGATCTTAAAGCGGGCCCTGGAGCGAAGGTATGGCACAGACATTATCCTGCAGCCCCTTCCCGACGAGGCGGAACACAAGGCGAATCACCAGATTGTAGATCGTTTCCGTTGCTGAATTCGCCTCGCGAATCACCAAATTGTAGATCGTCCCCCCCAACTCAAAACTGAATGGGCTTTACGTCCTCTGTCAGGGGTTCAAACTGATACTCCGGGAAACTCTCAATCAGCTCCTCCAGGCAAAGAACAGTATGATATACAATGTCATGGGCCAGCATTACCACTTTCCTGCGGCCCAGGGTACTTTTCTGTGCATTTTTTATCAACTGGTCCGGTGTAGCCTTCCCTCCGGTATCCTCCAGGCAGCCGTTCCAGTCGAAATAGATAAAGCCCCGGGCTTCCATCTCCCTTATAATCTCTTCATACACGTCCTCGTTATAAGCGTTGATACTGCCGCCGGGAAACCGAAACAGCTTCACCTCCACCCCGGTAACCTCATACACCGTGTCAAATGCCTCCTGAAAGTCCGCCAGATAGCTGTCCACACTCTCATAAATTACATCATATTCATGGCGGTTGCAGTGGATGCCGATAGTATGCCCCTCCTCTACGATTCTGCGGGCAACTTCCGGATGCCTGCGGACATTTTCCCCCACTACGAAAAAGGTGGCTTTTATATTGTGCTCCCGAAGTATATCCAGTACGGCTGTCGTGTTTTCTTCGGAAGGGCCGTCGTCAAAGGTAAGGTACATAGTCTTGGGATGAAAATAATAGTTGACGCCTTCCGCAATTCCTGAAGCAAGCCGATCCAGATAAGCGGCATCCTGCAGCTGCTTTCTGTCCTCCCTGTTTGACAGGAAACCTGTTTCAATCAGACAGGCAGGCATGGATGTCTCCCGAATTACGTACAGCTCCTCCGTCTCACACAGCCCCCGCTCTTTTGCATCGGTTTCCCTCAGGATTTCGCCATGGAGCAGCCTGGCAAGACGACTGCTGCCTTCCGTCCCGTCATAATACCAGGTTTCGATTCCTCTGGCTGAGCTTTCTTTCTCTTCCGTGGCATTCTGGTGAATACTGACATATATGTCGGCTTCTGCTTCCTCCGCTATTGACACCCTTTCCTCCAGACTCAGCATGGTATCGTTATCTTCCCGTGTGAGCACCGTCTCAAAGCCCATCCCCCTAAGCTTCTCCCCCACACGTCTGCAAATCTCCAGATTGATCTCCTTTTCCAGCATGTCGCCCCGCATACAGCCCTCGTCCTCTCCGCCATGACCCGGATCCAGGACAATCAAAGGCGTTTTCACTTCCGGCTCCAAAGCTTTTTCTACATGTGACGTCTGTGTCGTTTCCGGATTTGTATTCTCCGGTATCTCCAATTGATCGCTTCCCGGCATGATCTGCCAGATATTATTTCCTTCCGGCAGGCTTCCGTTACCGGACGCAGGCATGATCTCCTCTTCTTCCGGAAGCAGACAGAAATAAAGCACGCTCAGGAAGACCGTCAGCACCAGCATCACGGTCATCATTCCTGCTGCTATCCTGCCGCTGCGCCTGCTGCTGCGTTTTACGCCCCGGCCCGTCCTGCTGTCCCAGGGACTTACCCTCACCAATCTTACTTCATAACCCTTTCCTCTCGCCTGCCCGTACATGATGCCAACCTCTTTTCCCATATATTTCCTGCCCCGGAAATATATTATATTCCCGCTCCCGGAAATATTTTCTATTTCCGCCTCCGGAAAAATAAAACCCCCTGCAGCTACTATATAAAGCTTACAGGGGAACTCCGTCAAATATTCATATTTTTGGCATAAAATTTTCAAACTTTTTCCATCATAGTTGCATCGCCCGCTGCCTCTATTTGGAAATCTTCAGGAAAAGCTCGTTGATACCCTCATAAAAGCCCACCGTCACAACAGTGTTTCCCTCCTCCATACCTGTAAAGGTATACTTTTTGAAATAAGGTGTAGTCTCCGACAGAGGATTTGTATTTTCATATTCCCGGGGCTCATCCAATCCCATATACTCCGCCCAGGCTGCAATTATTCCGTCCGAATCCACGTCAGCCCAGGAAGAGGCGTCAATCCGGACGTAGAATTCATAGATCTTTCCTGTGTCTGCATCAATATACGCATCCAGCAGCCGGTTCTGCCTGTCCGCCGTCTGCTTGCCCGTATCCAGGGAAATCTTCCACACCAATACATTATTTCTGGGCTCAGGCACGTCAATGGCAGAGTACATCACTGCCGAATACATCCTTTCACTGACAGGCTTAATAGACTGGGGCAGGATTCCCAGCTCCTTCAGCTGTTTCACTGCCTGGTCACACAGCTCAATGCCCCGGGCGCTCTCGATCTCCCGCCCTGAGGAATCCTTCCGGTTTGCCACCATGGCATAGGTACCTGTCAGCTCCCGGTAATCCAGATTCAGATTATCCTGCTTCGTCAGAGCATTCTGCTCACTCTCGGGCAAAATCTGGTTGTTCAGGCACTTTGACAGGATGAACAGCTTCTCATTGCTGCTCAGGGCATATCGGTAGCCTTCGGTGCCTGTCTCTCCATCCTGGGTCATAATTTGATTTAAAATGTTATTGTCACGATACTCCGCCAGCACCTCCGGCCCCCAGACTGCCAGTCCGGCAATCAACGCTGCCAGAGGCAAAAGCAGCAGACTTAATCTCCTAAATTTCATCCGTGCCGTCCTCCGCCTGCTTTTCCCACACATCAGGCAGGACAAAG
>ERZ777011.2802-NODE-2802-length-12631-cov-2.586832_pt1 | contig 12631 bp, 11 predicted proteins | sample MGYA00374964_ERZ777011 | MGnify/ENA primary metagenome ERZ777011 (study PRJEB29310, sample SAMD00008975) | mouse gut metagenome | study: EMG produced TPA metagenomics assembly of the Metagenome analysis of fecal microbiota from mouse which was promoted...
TGTCGATCGGGAGCGGGAAATTCTAGCTTTTGTGCCAGTTGAATATTGGACAATCGAAGCAGATTTTAAAGATTTTAAGGCTAGTCTAGAAAAATATCAAAACAAAAAACTTGAAATTAAAACTGAAGCCGAAGCTGATGCGATTTTAAATAAATTATCTCCAGACTTTAAAATTGCTAGTATTGAAGAAAAAGAAAAATTAAAAAAACCTAAAGACCCTTTTAGAACTTCTACTCTCCAACAGATGGCGGCTAATCGTCTTAACTTTTCTTCTTCTAAAACTATGCAAATAGCTCAAAAACTTTATGAAGGTATGAATATTGGGAGTGAAACAGTGGGACTTATCACTTACATGCGTACTGATTCCACTCGTTTAAGTGAAGTATTTGTTGGAGATACTAAACAATATATTAAAAATAATTATGGCTCTGAATACGTAGGGGGTGTTAAATCTTCAAAAGAACCAAAAGGTGCCCAAGATGCTCATGAAGCTATAAGACCAACTAGTATTATGCGGACCCCTGAATCTATTAAAGAGTATTTAACTAGTGATGAGTATAAACTTTATCGTCTAATTTATATTCGTAGTCTTGCTTATTTAATGAGCAGTGCTAAAACGCTTGCTACGACGGTAAACCTAGATAATAACGATTATTTATTTAAAGCAACAGGAAGTGTATTAAAGTTTGATGGTTACCTAAAAGTTTATGGCGAATATGAAGATAGTGAAGATGTTATCTTACCTGATTTTTCTAAATATCAAAACGGGTTTATTACATCTGAAAAAATTGAAAAATTTCAACATTTTACCAAACCGGCACCAAGATATACTGAGTCAAGCTTAATAAAAGAAATGGAAGGTTTAGGAATAGGGCGCCCTAGTACATATGCTACTATTATGAAAACAATTAAAGATAGAGGATATGTAACTGTAGAAGATAAGAAATTTTATCCCACGAAGATTGGCTTTGAAACTACTGATAAACTTCAAGAATTTTTCAGTGATATTGTAAATGTTGAATATACCGCTAATATGGAAACAGAGCTTGATGAAATTGCTGATGATAAAAAGAATAATATTGAAGTATTAAGTAAATTCTATGATGAATTCTCACCTTTAGTTGAAAAGGCCTTTAAAGAAATGGAAAAGAAAGAACCAGAAAAAACTGGCGAGGTTTGTCCCGAATGCGGTAGTGAACTAGTTGTAAGAAATGGCAGATATGGCGAATTCGTGGCTTGCTCTAATTATCCTACTTGTAAATATATCAAAAAAGATGAAAAGGCTGTAGAAGCTAAAGCTAAATGCCCTAAATGTGAACATGATATCGTTGAAAGACGCACAAAAAAAGGTAAAACTTTTTACGGCTGTAGTAATTATCCAAAGTGTAAATATGCAACCTGGTATGAACCAACTGGCGAAATTTGTCCTAACTGTAAAAACTTACTTGTAACTAAAAATAAACATATAACTTGTGAAGAATGTGGCTACGTCAAGTAGTCTTTTTTCTTTACTATTTATCATATTTGTAGTATAGTATAAATACCACTTCCAAAAATAATCAGAAAGGAAAAACTTATGAGTATATTAAAAGTTGAAAATTTATGTAAAAAAATTGGCAAAAAGGAAATATTAAAAGATGTTTCATTTGAGGTTAACAAAGGGGATATTCTTGCCTTTATAGGTGCTGGTAAAACTACAACTATCAAATGTATTTTGGGCCTTCAAAAAATAACTAAAGGTCATGTTACCATTAATGGTATTGATATCAAAAAAGACTTTGTTCATGCGATTGAGCAGGTTGGTTGTATAGTTGAATCTCCAGATGTTTATATGTATTTAACTGGTTACGAAAATTTAAAATTACAAGCTAATCTTTATAAAAATATTAAAGAAGAACAAATAAAAGAAATTATAAAACTTGTTGGTCTAGAAAAAAGAATTCATGATAAAGTAAGCAAGTATTCTTTAGGTATGCGCCAAAGATTAGGCATTGCAGTCTCTCTTATAAATAGTCCTAATTTATTAATATTAGATGAACCTACTAACGGTTTAGATCCAGAAGGAATAAAAGAACTTCGAGAATTATTATCACGTCTTGCTAAATCGGGAATGGGTATTTTAATATCTAGCCATAACTTAAGTGAATTAGAAAGTTTCTGCAATAAAGTTTGTATTATTTCTAAAGGACATATCATCACTGAAACTTCAATAGAGGATATTAAAAGCACTGAAGGAAATAAATATAGCATTAAAGTAAAAGATACCAGTAAAATAAAAAAAATCTTAGAAAAATCTGACCGTATCATTGATTCCGAACATTTTGAGGTTATCCGCGAAGAAAAAGAGATTGCTTCTTTAATTAAAGAGTTAGTAAAGAATAAAATTGATATCTATGAAGTTAAAAAAACTAATATCAGTCTTGAAGAAGCCTTCATGAATACTTTAGGAGGTAATGAAATTGATTAATTTAATTAAATTTGAAATTAAGAAAATTCTTCATAAAAAAAGTTTATATATTGTTACAATTATTTTTATACTTTTTGCAATTTTAACTAATTTTATTTACAAAGAAAATGAAGAGATTGTGATTGGTAATAGTAGTAATATTTCCACCTATGATGTTACAGGAGCTAAAGAAAATCTTCAAAACTTAAATCCTGATAATGATACCTATATGTATAGTTACTATAAAAGTATTATTGATACTGATGAGATTATGAGAAATTATCCAACTAACAATCAAAAATATTTAATAGATACTCATCTTCGTGGAGTTATTGAAGCTAAAAATGAAGCTTTTTATAATGGTGATAAAGCAAAACTAGCCGAATATGAAGCTCTTTATCGAGAATACTTATCTAAAATAGATGCCAATGACTGGGAATATTTTACCCGTCTTAAAATAGCAGAATTAGAAGAAACTAAAAAGTTGGCGCCTGATGAAGTCAATAAAAAAGTTACCGAAATCATGATTGAAATTGAAAATTATCGTCTTCTAAATAAAATAAATTATGATTTTAATAATTATTTAAATAGGGCCTTAAACGAAATAGCAAACTCTATTGCCGAGTATTTAAATCTAAAAAATAAAGGAAACTTAACAAGTAATGAAAGCGAGAACTATCTATATTATAAAGAAAAAATACAAATGCAAAAATACATTTTAGAAAACCATCAAGATATCAATAACGATGCTACTCTAAAAAAAGTAATGGAAAACTTTCCTTATGAATTTAGTTTATTTATTCTTATTTATATCATAATGCTAAGTGGTTCTATTGTAAGTGAAGAGTATAGTAAAGGTACTATAAAATATTTGTTAACTAAGCCATACAAAAGAAGCATGATTCTAGCTTCAAAACTTTTAGCAATATTAATTATGCTTCCTCTTATAATTCTTCTTATGATAATATTAGAACTCTTAGTTGGGGGAATTATTTTAGGCTTTAGTTCTTTAAATATTCCTATTGTTGTATATGATACGGTTAAAAATGTAGTAGTAAGTTATAATGTATTTAAATATTTAGGTTTAATTTTATTAGCAGTTTTACCATTATACTTGATGATTGGTCTTATTTGTTTTGCTCTTTCTACTATCACAGCTTCTACTTCCGCGGCTATTACAATTTCTTTCTTATTTTATTTAGCAGCCAATGTTATTAATAATTTGGCTATTAATTACAATTTTAAATTTTTCAAATATTTTGTTTCGCTACATTGGGACTTTAGTTATTTAGTAAACAAAACTACCAACACATTTAATATTGAACCATTAACATCGGGAATTGTCTTAATTATTTATACTACTGTCATATTGTGTCTAACTTTCACTTATTTTAAGAAAAAAGATGTAAAAAACATTTAAAATTAGGTATAATAAACTTAGGTAGTGATTTTTATGGAGTGCAAAGAAAATAAACTTTTAAATTTAATAATTATTGTTTTAATTATACTTTTTATTGGAGGGTTTATCTTTCTTGCTTTTTATTTTTTACGCGATTATCAAAAACTTGAAGAACAAAAACCATTAAGTACAGAAAAAAGCGTTGATATTAAGACAATTATCACGGAAATTAAAGCTCAAAATAGTGATAAAGAATTAGTTTATGAAACAACTGAAAATGATGGTATTATTAGTTTACTATATAAGAATAATACTAAAGCTGGCGATTATGAAAATATTTTAATCAATCCTAAAACTGGAGATAAAATATCTTTTGAAGATTTAATTAAAGCTGACTACTGGTCTTTGTTTCTAGAAAAAGAAGAAGAACTTTTAAAATTAAAATATCCAGAATTTATTACTCAAGGAATACTTGAAAATAAAGATAATTCTGGAATTAAACATTATTTCGTTAAACAAAATGAAATTGTAATCTACTATGAAAACTATCTTAGTGATTATTATAGGGAGATTAGTCTAAAAATAAATTACAATGAAATAAGACCTTACTTAAATTTTAATCCAAATTTTGATTCAGAATATCAAAATGAAAATGGTTATAATTACACAAAAGATAAAAAAGTTATTGCCCTAACCTTTGATGATGGTCCAAGCAGTAAGTATAACTCTCTTATTTTAGAAGAATTAAAGAAAAATAAGGCTCATGCAACATTTTTTATGGTTGGTCGCATGATGAATACTTGTGAGTCTTGTGTTCTAGAAACATATAAATCAGGAAATGAGGTAGCTAGCCATACTTATGAACATATGAATATTAGCGTTAATGATAATAATAAAGTATTCGAAAGTCTAAATAAAGTAAATATGATTTATAATAATATTACAGGTGATACTATCAAATATTTAAGACCGCCATATGGCTCTTACAATAAAAGAAATTTAGAGACTGCAACTGTTCCCTTTATTTTATGGGATATGGATACAGAAGATTGGCGCTACAGAAATGTTAACCACATTGTTAATTATATTAAAGAAAATGCTCACGATGGAGGAATAATTCTTATGCATGAGTTATACGAAACTAGTTATGAAGCTTTAAAAGAGGTTTTACCTTGGTTATATAAAAGTGGTTACCAAGTTGTAAGTATAAGTGAACTTGCAAGACTTAAAGAAAGAAACTTCGAAGCAGGCAATGCTTATAGGTCATTACGCTAATTCAGTATCAAGTGCGCCCCCTGTAAGCTCTACATATAAAGCAATAGCCCCTCCAACCAAAAATAGAAGTGCTGAAATAAGACTTAGATGTTGATTAAGTACTTCTTTTTTTGATGTCTCTCTTTTTAAAACATTTATATCTTGATAATTAATAAAGACAAAATAAACATAGATAAAAAGGGCTACAATAAAAATTGTTATATTAATTGTCTTATAAATTTTTTGTGCTTTTAAATTTTGATGAGTTAAAAACTCTTTTTCAAATGTATCGGAAATAATTGCAAAAAGAGCAATAAAAAAATATATTACCCAAATAAAATCTTCTGTTTTAATTCTTTGCAATTTAATACCAATATTCATACTAAAATATATGAAATTAGCATATTAAATAATACTTTTTAATAAAAATGTCAAATTAGCAGTTATATATTGACAAGTGCTAAGCATAATATTATAATGTAATTAGCACTGGAGATTATATAGTGCTAAAGGTGGTGATATTATGGATGAAAGGCAAAAAGAATTATTAAAAGAAATAGTTGAATCGTATATTAAAGAAGCTAAGCCAATTGGGTCAAAACATTTATGCGATAAATTTAAATGTTCAAGTGCTACGATTAGAAATGAAATGGCTATCTTAGAAAAGTTAGGCTATATTGAGAAAAATCATATTTCTAGTGGTCGAATTCCTAGTGAGGCTGGTTATAAATATTATGTCGATAATTTAATGCGTCCCAAAGAATTAACTGGGGAAGATGTATTACGTTTACAAACTATTTTTTCTAATAAAGATTTAGTTGTAAGTGATGCCATCACAGCATGTTTAGAAATTATTAGCGATATAACTAATTATACAAGTATTGCTCTTGGTAAAGAAAGTAATGAAAATACTTTGAAACAAATTTCTATCATTCCACTTGATAATGAAAAAATTGTTGCTTTAGTTTGTACTGATAAGGGTATAGTTAAAAACAAACAATTTACTTTACCAAATAAAGTTAATTTAGCTGAAGTAGTTAAAACTAGTGAAATAATAAATAAAATGCTTATAGGTACCCCTATATCCTTAATATCCGAACGCTTAGAGTATGAAATAAAGCCTATTATTGAGGAACAAGTTTATCAGTATGAAACAATATATAGTATATTTTATGATGCTTTTAATGATTTTGTAAGTTCTAAAGAAAATGTCCATGTGGTTGGTAAAACTAAAATGCTTGCTCAACCAGAATATAATGACACTGATGAATTAAAGAGGTTAATTTCTAAACTTGAAGATGAAGACACTGTTCGCAAAATTGAAAAGAATGATAACAAAAATATCAGTATTTATATCGGTAAAGATTCGGAGTTTGATGATAATGTTACCGTTATTAAAACTAATTATTCGCTAGGAGGCGAAAGCGGAACAATTGCGATAGTTGGTCCTAAACGTATGGAATATGATAAAGTTGTAGGTGTCTTAAACATCCTTAATAAATGGTTAGAGGAAAAAGGTGATTAAATGGAAGAACAAGAAAAAGTAGAAACTGCTGAAAATATTTTAGATGAACAACTAAAGCCTTCTGAAGAAGTAGAAATAAAAAAAGAAAGCAAAAAAGAGAAAAAAGAAAAAAAGAAAATTGACAAAGAAAAAGAAGAATTAAAAGTTGCTAATCTAGAATTAAAGGAAAAAGTTTTAAGAATTACTGCTGAAATGCAAAATATGCGCAAAAGATTTGATATTGACTTAGCTAGTGCTCATAAGTATGATGGTATTGATTTAGTAGAAAAGCTCTTACCTGTTATTGACAATTTTGAACGAGCAATGATGGTTAAAATAGATGGAGCTGATAAATTCTTAAGCGGTTTTAAAATGATCTATGATGGTCTTTTAGAGATCCTTCATAATAAAGGGATTACAGAAATTGAAGTATTAGATAAGACTTTTGATCCAACTATTATGAATGCAGTGTTAACTGAAACTAATAAAGAAAAAGAAAATAATATTGTCCTAGATGTCCTTCAAAAAGGATATATGTATCATGATAAATTAATTAGACCAGCCATGGTCAAAGTAAATGAAAGAGAGAGTGAGTAAAATGGCAAAAATTATTGGTATAGATTTAGGTACAACAAATAGTTGTGTGGCAGTACTTGAAGGAGGGGAACCCAAGGTTATTACAAATCCTGAAGGAGCACGTACAACTCCATCTGTTGTTGCTTTTAAAGGCGAGGAAGAAATGGTTGGGCAAATAGCTCGTAACCAAGCAGTTACTAATGCCAAAAATACTATAGCTTCTATCAAAAGAAAAATGGGAACTAGCGAAAAAGTAGAAGCTAATGGCAAGAAATATACGCCAGAAGAGATTAGTGCTAAAATTCTTGCTAAATTAAAGAAAGATGCAGAGGCTTATTTAGGCGAAAAAGTTACTAAAGCCGTTATTACTGTTCCAGCATATTTTAATGATGCTGAACGTCAAGCAACTAAAAATGCTGGTAAAATTGCCGGACTTGAAGTAGAAAGAATTATTAATGAACCTACTGCTGCTGCTCTAGCTTATGGCCTTGATAAACAAGACAAACTCCAAACTATTTTAGTTTATGATTTAGGTGGAGGAACATTCGATGTTTCAATACTTGAACTTGGTGACGGAGTATTTGAAGTTAAATCTACTGCAGGTAATAATCGCCTTGGTGGTGATGACTTTGATGAACGTATCATGGATTATTTAGTAAGTGAATTTAAGAAAGAAAATGGTATCGATTTATCTAAAGATAAAATGGCAATGCAAAGAATTAAAGATGCAGCTGAAAAAGCTAAAAAAGATTTATCTGGTATGACTAACGCTTCAATTAGTTTACCTTTCTTAGCGCAAAATGATGAAGGTCCAGTACACTTTGAGACTACTTTATCAAAAGCTAAATTTGAAGATTTATGTCGTGACTTATTTGATTCAACTCTAGAACCTGTAAGAAAAGCTCTCAAGGATGCTAAACTTACAACTAAAGATATTAATAAAGTTATTTTAGTTGGTGGTTCAACTCGTATTCCTTATATTCAAGAATTAGTTAAAAAGGAATTAGGTCAAGAACCAAATAAAGGGGTTAATCCAGATGAAGTTGTTGCTATGGGTGCGGCTATTCAAGGAGGAGTTTTAACAGGAGAGGTAGAAGATATTGTTTTACTTGATGTAACTCCATTATCACTTGGTCTTGAAACTCTAGGTAATGTTATGACAGTATTAATTCCAAGAAATACGACAATTCCAACAAGTAAAAGTCAAGTATTCTCAACAGCTGCCGATAATCAACCAGCCGTAGACATTCATGTTTTACAAGGTGAAAGGCCAATGGCTTATGATAATAAAACTTTAGGTAATTTCCAACTTACTAATATTCCACCAGCACCACGTGGTGTTCCACAAATTGAAGTTAAATTTGATATTGATGCTAATGGTATTGTTAATGTTACAGCTAAAGATTTAGGAACTAATAAAGAACAATCCATTACTATTACTTCTTCAACTAATTTAAGTGATGATGAAATTGATAAAATGGTTAAAGAAGCCGAAGCTAATAAAGATGCTGATGAGAAGAGAAAACAAGAAGCTGAAGTAAGAAATGAAGCCGATAGTATGATTTTTGCTACTGAAAAAGCTATTAAGGACTTAGGAGATAAAGTTGATAGTAAAGATAAAGATGAAGCTGAAAGTAAAATGGCCGACTTAAAAAAAGCACTAGAAGGTAATGATTCTGATGAAATCAAAACTAAAACTGAAGCTCTAAACGAAGTTGCTATGCGTTTGGCCTCAAAAGTATATGAAGCGGCTGCTAAAAATAATACTAATGAATCAGCAAGCGAATCTACTGATGCAAAGCATGATCAAAAAGATGATGATGTAGCAGAAGCTAACTATGAAGAAAAATAGAGTAAAGTTCTAGGAATTCTAGAACTTCTCTTAGGTTAAAGGAGATAAAATGGATTATAAAAATAGAGAGAGTATCCCCTTAAAATATCGCTGGGATTTAACAAAATATTTTGAATCTGATGAAGCTTGGGAGAACTATTTTAATGAAGTAGCTCCGCATGTATCAGAACTTAAAAAATATGAAAATAAAATATTTGAGAAAAATAACTTATACGAAATGTTAACTGAGTATTATGCATATTACAACAAACTAGAAAACTTATATGCCTACGCCGTTTTAAAGCAAGACGAAGATTTAGGAATCTCAAAATATAATAAGATGTATCAGAATATCATTGCTTTAATTAACGAATTTGAAACTAATACTGCTTTTATGATACCAGAAATTTTACATAGTGAGTATTTTGATATTGCCAATCTACTTGCTAAGAATCCTAAACTTAAACGATATGAACACCTTTTAGAAGAATTATTAATTGAAAAAAAACATATTAAAGATGCAAAGACAGAAGAAATAATCAGCATTTTAACTAAAGATATGAACTATTATGAAAATTTTGCCAGTAGTTTTTTAAATAGCACATTAGATTATGGTAAAACTCCTGATGAAAAAGGTAACTTAATATCTTTAAATACTGGTAATTATCGACGATTCTTAGCTTCTTCTAATCGAGATGTTCGCAAAAAAGCCTATAATAAAATTAATAAAGAACGCCTTAAATTTAAAGATACAATGGGACGTAATTTATTAAGCTTTATGAATAGACATGTAAGTATTGGGAAAATTAGAGGTTATAGTAGTACTAAAGAAATGGATTTTGAAACAGATTTTGTTCCTATTGAAGTTCATGAAGCAATTTTAAAGAACGCTTCCTACAGTTTAGATTTATTTCAAGATTATCATCGTTTTTTAAAAAATATTTTAAAACTAGATAAATTAAAACCATATGATCTAGGGGCTCCCATAGTAGCTAATAAAAAATCATATAGTATTGAAGATGCTAAAAATTATATTTATGAAGCAACTAAAATACTAGGCTCTGATTACAGTAAAAGAGTAGAGCAAGCATTTAACGAAAAGTGGATAGATTTTATGCCTTATAAAGGTAAATGTAGTGGTGGATATTGTTTAAGTATTTATAAAAAAACTCCTAATATCTTAATGAGTTTTAATGAAGAATATGATAGTGTATCTACTATTGCTCATGAACTTGGACATGCTATAAATTCAACTTATACCAGTGAATTTAATGAGGCTGAATATGCTTTCCATAGTCACTATATTTCAGAAATTACTTCATTGTTTAATGAAACTTTACTAGCAGAATATGTAATTAGTAGTCCAAAATCAACAAAAGAAGATAAAATTGCCGTTATAAATGAAATGCTAAAAATTATCAATAATAATTTCTTTACAGCCCTAATGGAAAATGAATTAGAAGAGATTGTTTATCATAGACTTGATAATGATGAGGTTTTAACCTCAAATGATTTAACTGCAATTATGGATAGTTTAATAAAAAAATACTTTGGAGATACTCTTTATTATGATGATTATTATCGTAATATGTGGATTAGAAGAAGTCATTATTTTACTCCTTGGTATTTGTATAAATATGCAACATGTATTTGCGGAGCTATCTATTTTGCATCAAAAATATTAAAGGGCGATATGAAAACTAAAGAAGATTATCTAGAGTTTTTAAAAACCGGAAGTGATAAATTTCCTAATGATATTCTCTTAGAAAATGGTATAGACTTAACTAAATCTGATATTTATGAAGAATTATTTACATATTATAGTTCTTTACTAGATAGATTAAAAAAATTAGTAAATGGAAGTGATGAAAATGAATAAAAAAGATTATTATGAAGTGTTGGGTGTTACAAAAACCGCTAATGATGAAGAAATTAAAAGAGCTTTTAGACGGCTTGCTAAAACTTATCATCCAGATAATAAGCAAACTGGTGATGAAGCAAAATTTAAGGAAGTAGGGGAAGCTTACGCTATTTTATCCGACCCTCAAAAAAGACGACAATATGATCAGTTTGGACATCAAGCTTTCACTAATAATGGTGGAGCTAACTATAGTGGCTTTAATGCTGAAGATATTGACTTAGGCGATATTTTTGCTGAAATGTTTGGCAGTAACTTCTCAGGGTTTAATAATTTTTCTGGTTTTGGTGGCAGTAGAGGTTCTAAGCGACCACGCAAGGGTGAAGACAGTTTAGTTGCAATAACTCTTTCTTTTGAAGAAGCAGCTTTTGGTTGTAAAAAAACAATAACCCTAGATTTAAATGATAAATGTTCCAAATGTAATGGGTTAGGTGGTTTTAAAGAAACCACTTGCTCAAAATGTGGTGGAAGTGGTCGTATTATCAGTGAACAAAATTCTATTTTTGGTGTTTTTCAAACCCAAACTACTTGTCATGAGTGTGGTGGTTCTGGTCGTACTTTTAAAGAAATATGTAGTGAGTGTAATGGAAAGGGCAGTAATCGCAAGAAAAAAGATATTGAAGTTACAATCCCTGAAGGCATTGATACTGGTTATCAGCTTCGCATAAGCGGCAAAGGTTCTGCAGGGGCTAACGGAGGACCAAATGGCGATATTTATTTAGAATTTAAAGTAAAACCTCATGAATTATTTGAACGTGAAGATGAAGATGTTTACCTTCATGTTCCTCTTACAGTTACGGAAGCTATATTAGGATGTAAAAAAGAAATTCCAACTCTAACTGGTAATGTTATTCTAGAAGTAAAATCCGGCACTCAACCTGGAGAAAAAGTAAAACTTAAAGGTAAAGGGGTAAAACGTGTAAATGCCTTAGGCAAAGGCAATATGTATGTTATCTTTGATGTTGTTATTCCTGAAAAATTATCTATGGCTCAAAAACGCATAATAAAAGAACTAGCTTCCACTGATTTAGAAGATAGTCCCGAATTTAAAAACTTTCGTAAATATTTATAAAACTTGAAGAATTAACCTTCAAGTTTTTAAGTGTTATTTAGGCTGGTAGTCAATTCTTCCAAGAAGATAATCCACACTCACATGATATTTTTTGCATAAATCATATAAAAAAGGAGTAGCAATTATATTATTTCCACATTCGTAGCCTGCAATAGTCCCATCAGAAATATTTAAAATACTAGCTAATTTCTCTTGAGTTAAATTATTTTCTTTTCGAAAACTTTTAATTCTTGAAGCCATAAGTTTTTTATCTATATTCCCATATACTTAACATGTACTAAATTATCAGATAAACCTAAAATGTAATCAATATTAATATTGTAGTAATTGCAAAAAGTATTTAGATGCTTAATTGTAATAGTTGTATCTTGAGTTTCATAGTGGCTATAAGTTATAGAAGATAAATTAAGTAATTTAGCCAGTTCCTTTTGACTATTGTTATTTTTAATCCGTATTTCCTTCATTATTTTTCCATAGTTCATATTTATTCACCACTAATATTCTCTCATTAAAGATTCTTTTGTTAAATAATAGTGCCGAAATAACAAGATTTTTCTTGATAACAAATATTTAAAGTAATATAATTTAGATATAAATGATAATTTTCTAATATAATTGAGGCCTCATTATT
>ERZ777011.2803-NODE-2803-length-12622-cov-4.235776_pt1 | contig 12622 bp, 14 predicted proteins | sample MGYA00374964_ERZ777011 | MGnify/ENA primary metagenome ERZ777011 (study PRJEB29310, sample SAMD00008975) | mouse gut metagenome | study: EMG produced TPA metagenomics assembly of the Metagenome analysis of fecal microbiota from mouse which was promoted...
GTTGAAAAATGTCTCATACTATGTTTGACGAAAGAAAAAAGACTCTTGCGAGGGTCTTTTTTTGATGAGCAGAATTTGGGAGAGTATGGGGCATGAGACGAAGCAGTGAGGAGAATGCAAGGATTCAGGAGCAGGCCGGAAAGCAGATGGTGGTGGTACTGCAAAAATGGCGCAGACGGGTCAGACGGCTGAAAATTTATCGTGCCTGCCTGATGGCAATGCTGGTAATGGGCTGTACAGCGCTGGCAGGTACCGTTTATTATCGTATAGAAAGCAGTATCCCTTCCGTAATTAATATCCGGGCGGGAGAGGAAGAGTCGTTCCGGCTGGGTGTTCCTGCCAGGGCAGAAATCGTCAGTGTCAGCGACCAGGGCCGTAGCAATATCCCCAAGGGAGCGGTGGATATTGACCTGAGCAAGACGGTCACCGTGAAGATGGGGATGGAATCTGCATACCGGATGCAGGTGAAGCTTTTTGGCTTCCTGCCGATCAAGCAGGTGAATATACAGGTCATAGAGGACCAGACGCTGATTCCCATGGGGGTTCCCATAGGGATTTACGTGAAGACGGACGGGGTATTAGTGGTGGGAACCGGGGAATTCCAGGGAGAAAACGGTCTCAAATGCTCTCCGGGAAAGAACATAGTCAAGTCGGGAGATTACATTCGCAGGGTAAACGGACAGGAGATCCAGGAGAAGGAAGAACTGACCAGGATGGTGGATGAATGCGGCGGAAACGCCGTAATTCTTACGGTGGAGCGGGACGGGGAGACCATGGATGTGCAGATCAAGCCGGAGCGGGACGAGTCGGGAAAGTATAAGATCGGCGTCTGGGTCAGGGATGACGCCCAGGGTGTGGGCACCATGACCTATATCGACAGCCGGGGAAATTTCGGGGCGCTGGGACACGGCATTAACGATGTGGACACCAGTACCCTCATGCACATGGAAGGGGGCACCCTTTATGATACCAATATTATAGACATTAAGAAGGGAGCAGTGGGAGACCCGGGAGAAATGACGGGTATGATTATTTATACCGATGACCACATCCTGGGCAGCATTACTGTCAATAACATACAGGGGATTTTCGGCGTCTGTAATGACAGGGCGTTGTCCATGGGAACCAACAGTCCGCTGCCTATCGGCCTGAAGCAGGAGATTGTAAAGGGGCCGGCTCAGATACTCTGTACCGTGGACGGGCAGCCGCAATATTATGACGTGGAAATCACGGAAATTCATCTGGATCATGACAATGTCAACCGGGGAATTGAGCTGAAGGTCACGGACCGGAAGCTTCTGGACATTACCGGCGGTATCGTCCAGGGCATGAGCGGCAGCCCCATCATCCAGAACGGAAAGCTGGTGGGAGCAGTGACCCACGTGCTGGTCCAGGACAGCAGCAAGGGGTATGGGATTTTTATCGAAAATATGCTGGAGCATTAAGTCCGGGCAGGACAGGAACAAAAAGATGCGGTGCAAGCTTGCTTGCAGACGCATTCTTTTTGTGAGTGGACTATGCGGCGCAAGCCGTGCAGGGGATGATTGTTTTACAATCATCCCCTGCACCCGGACGTGAGGGAGCGCGGAGGGGGAGCTTGCTCACCCCCTCGTTTTTTGACAGGGATGTCTTATGCGGCGCAAGCCAGGCAGGTGATGAGTGTGAAGAGAATTTCTTAGTCTGCAAAAGACGCAGACAAAGAAATTCTAAAGCTTCATACAGAAGAACGCAAGGGCAGCGTTCTTCGCCAATTGTTTGTGCTGCCTGCAGCGGCATATTGGGAAGTGTGAAACAATTATCTCCTGCGCCCAGACGTGAGGGAGCGCGGAGAGGGGCAGGAGTTGTTTGAAACAATGATTACTCATGTGACCATGCAGAATCTGATCTCCACCATAAAAAGTTGAATGTGGCGAATATACATAATGTGGAATATATGGCCTTTTATACCGGAAGCAGAACCCTCGAAGCGTTGGTTGGGTTAACATCCCTGCAGTTGGATTGGCTTCATTACAGGCGCAAGGATCAAAACGGAATGATCAAAAATTTCTGACATGGGGGCCATATACAACATTTTTGCGTCCTATAAAAGCCGACAATCCCAGTATTTATGGGAAGTGCCGTTTTTTCAATCATTCAAGTGTCGCAAGTGAGATAGTTATTAAAGAAATTGTAATTGTGTATTGACAATAATAGGTAGTTGTTATATCCTAACAGAGAAGTAAATAAACATTTTAAACTATTGAAAAGGAAAGGCGGAGCTTAAAAATGAAACTAAATAAACTTTTATTTGAAAAACATCTTAATGAAAAATGGTCTGCTAAAGTGTGTCCTATGTGCGGCTATAATAAATGGACTTATGATGATATATTATGTACTCCATTAACAATTGGTCCTAATAACAGTATAAATCTTGGTGGTAAAATAATGCCCTTAGTACCTGTAACTTGTACCAATTGCGGAAACACAATATTTATAAACGCTTTAGTTGCAAAAGCATGTGAACCAGATAGAGAGGAGTAGTATGTCCATGATTACTAACGACAGTAGTTCAATTACGACTTCTCAAGAATCCAGTATTAAGTATAATAGTTTAAACACTCAAATTATTACCAACTATCACACTAATGAGATCAGTCAGAACAATAAAATAATCAATACAGCAATTGGAATAATTATTTTGGGAACATTAACCATCATCTGTTCAATATTTATAGCTACTTTTAAAGACTTCAATGCTGGATTATTAACTGCAATTTCAGGAATCTTAGTAGATTTTATTTCAGGAACTATCTTTTGGATGGTCACTAAATCCAATGATAGTAAAATGAAATATTTTAATTCTATATCTTCAGAGGAAGAACGCAACAAACTTATATCCCTTATTGAATCAATAAAGGATGAGAAATCAAAAAATAAGCTAACTGAAAAACTGATTGATGCGTATTGCAGGAAAAATGAATCAAAATAAATTTAGTAACAAACTGGAAACACTGCCGTAAATGAAAACCCTAATCCACCAGTTATTCTGGGTGAATAGAGTAAGCGGCGGTGAGGATAGCATAAAAAGCCTCCTGTGATACAATAAGTAAGGTGCCGCAAGCCAAACTCAAATAACAGGAGGCGTCCACGTGGACAAGAAAAGTTTATCACATAGTGCGCCACGAAACAAGGGTGCGTTGTTATGCGGGTGGAAATCCCGTCCGGTAAGGCATTAGCCACGCCGCCGGAAGCGAGTCTTGGGACTGTGCTGGTAACAGTACGGTCTAAGCGTAGACAGTAAGGCAGTAGGGTAGCCATAGAGCACCGAAATAAACTTAATTCTAGCAGGCCGACGCCGTTATGTGGGTGGAAGGCAAAACACCAGTTTATCGATATGGCGAGATTTCGGGTGCTGCTGCGGTGTCGGAGAACCAATCATGCTGTACAACCGTAAGGGAGGAAAGCAGACAGGATGCGGGCAATCGGACAGCCGGATAGTACCAGGGAAAGCGGTGAAAGCCGCCGGAGGGAAACCGAGAGGGGGCAAATACTCAAGCCCCTGCTGTGCAAGGTAATATCGAAGAGGAAACATTGGCCATACGCAGGGGTGGGGAAAACAATGGAAACAACTGTTAAGGGAGTGCCATGAGAAAATGGAAGGGAAGAAAGCTGTAGGAATCGATGGGATGACCAAAGCGGAATACAGCACACATCTGGAGGAGTACCTAGAGATGCTGGAAAGACGGATAAAGAACAAATCTTACAAGCCCAAGCCAGCAAGGAAAGTGGATATATCGAAAGAGGACGGGCAGGGAAGACAAGACTGCTAAGCATTTACTGTTATGAAGACAAATTGGTGCAAGAGGCGCTCTGGCGCATACTGGGGGCTGTGTTCGAACCGCAATTCTTTGATGGGATGATGGGGTTTCGGCCAGGAAGAGGATGCCCTCAGGTGCTACAGCTGTTGAACACATTAATTGAGAAAAGATATACAGGATACGGACATCAAGTCTTTCTTCAATAACATTGACCATGAATGGGCAGTGAAGTTCATCGAATCGAAGATTAAAGACCCGAACATAATGCGGTTAGCTAGACGGATGCTGAAGGCCGGGATTATGGAAGATTGCCAGTTTTCGGCAGAAGCCGGTTCCGGACAGGGCTCCGTCTGTTCGCCAATCATCGCAAATATATACATGCACTATATGCTGGTGTGGTGGTTCAAGGAAAAGATACAGTCAAAGGCCGAAGGATTCTGTGGCCTGCTTCCAGTATAAATGGGAAGCGGAACGGTTCAATGAACAGCTGAAAAAGAGGATGGGATACTTTGGACTGGAACTACAGGAAGACAAGAGCAGGCTGATTAAGTTTGGCAGATTTGCTGGGCAAGATGCAAAGGAGAAAGGAAGAAAAGCCGCAACATTTGATTTTCTGTAAACGTCAAACCTTGCGCCTTAACTAGTAAAATAAGTACACTTTATTGGACATTTCAAAGTGTATACTTTACCGAAGAGGAGATGGCAGAATGCAGGATGATACAATAATGATTGCGCATATAGATGTTCTTGGCAATATTCAAACAGTGAGAGAGCATTTACTGGGCACGGCGGAAAAGGCAAAGAAATTTGCAGTTGAGTTTGGCTGTGGGGAGGCTGGTTTTCTGTGCGGCCTTCTACATGATATAGGGAAATATTCGGCGGCTTTCCAGAAAAGGATACGAAATCCTCTGCCCTCCAATCGGGTGGATCACTCTACTGCAGGTGCGGTGGAAATGCAGAAGCTGAGCAAGAATTATATTTATATTGTTTTGGGGATGGCAGTGGCAGGGCACCATAGCGGTCTGTTGGATGGGGGAAATGCCATAACGGCGGAGGATGGCACTTACTTCGGGCGGCTTAAGAAGAAGCTGGAAGATTACAGCCATTGGAAAGAAGATTTATCGTCTGAGTTTTCAGAGAGCAGCTTGGCTGCACTTCCAAAATATTGCTTAGAAAGCGGGTTCAGCGTGTCTTTTTTTATCCGCATGATCTTTTCCTGTTTAGTAGATGCTGATTACTTGGATACGGAAGATTTTATGGAGAAAAGCCAGGTGAAAAGAGGCGGCTATGATTCTCTGGAGATATTGCGGCACCGGCTTGAAGCGTATGTATCCCGCTGGCTGGAAGCAAAAAGTACGGAAGCAGGGGTAAACGCAGAATTGAGTAAAAATCGTAACAGTATACTGTTGGAGTGTATGGAAAATGGAGAGAACTATTCCAGAGGGCTCTATACCCTGACGGTGCCTACAGGAGGCGGGAAGACCACTGCTTCTATGGGATTTGCCTTAAGGCACGCCTGCAGGCATGCCTTGAAAAGGATTATTTATGTGATTCCATACACATCTGTTATTGACCAGAACGCAGCAGTTTTTGGGGATATTTTCGGACAGGAAAATGTATTGGAGCATCACTCCGGTATTTTGTATGATGTAGGGGAAAATCAGGAAAAAGAGGTAAATTGCAGAAAAGCATTATCTACAGAAAACTGGGATGCACCAATTATTGTAACTACGGCGGTACAGTTTTTTGAGTCCCTGTATGGGAACAAAAGCTCACAATGCCGGAAGCTGCATAATATTGCCAACAGCATCATTATTTTTGACGAGGCACAGACGCTGCCGGTACCATATCTGGAGCCCTGTGTGGCGGCAATGTCTCAGCTGGTGAAAAATTATCGTTCAACGGTGATACTTTGTACGGCGACGCAGCCGGCATTGGAGGAAAAGTTTCAAGTTTATCTGCCTAATGAAAACATTTGTGAAATCTGCAGTGGTGCAGAAAGGATGTTCGGACTTTTCAGAAGAAACAGGATAGAGAATCTTGATTTGTTATCTGTAGAGGAGCTGGAGGAACGGCTGAGCAGCCGGGGGCAAGTGCTTTGCATTGTCAACAGGAGGAAAACGGCGCAGGAGCTATATCAAAATCTGGAGGGAGAAGGCGTTTTTTGCCTTACGACATTGCTCTGCCCTCTCGACAGAAAATCCAAATTCGCGGAGATAAAAAGGCGGCTGGATAAGGGGGAGACTTGTCGGGTAATAGCCACCTCGCTGATGGAGGCCGGAGTGGATCTGGATTTTCCTCAGGTATACCGGCAGGAGGCAGGGCTTGATTCTTTGATTCAGGCTGCAGGAAGATGTAATCGGGAGGGAAAACGACCGGGGGAAAAGCAGTTTGTCTATTCTTTCCGGCTGGAGGACGAGGAAAATAAATTTCTGGCGCTAAACATTGCGGCACTTCGGGAAACCTGGCGCAGATATGAGACCGTGGATGGGCCTGAAGCAATTTCATTTTATTTTCGGTATTTCAGGAATCTTTTGGGAAATGAAAATCTGGATCAAAAGGAAATTATGAAAGCGTGGGAAAAGGGGATCGAGGGAAATAGATTTCCCTTTGCAACCGTCAGTAAAAGCTTTCGTCTGATAGAGAATGCGACGCGGCCGGTATATATACCGCTGAAAGGGGCAGAGGAACTGTTGGGGCAAGTGCAAAACAGCAGTGCCGGAAGAAATACTTATCGTAGGCTGGGGCAGTACAGCGTGAATGTTCATGAATACCATTTCCAAAGGTTATGGGAGGCGGGATGCCTGGAGGAAATCAGCAGCGGGTTTTTTGTGCTTCGGGATGAAAATCAATACAGCAGAGACACCGGGCTTAAAATGGATGTGGAGACAGGATATGGGATTTTGATTTAACGAGTGTCAGCGAGAAGAATGAGTTTACTCATTCGATAAGTGATGAATGCAGATCAACAACCATAGATTTATGATCTGAAACAAGCATAAGGAAAAGAAATGCAAAGAGATAGAGTATCACTTGACGGTGATATTTGCTTTCATGGGAGAATGAATTCAGGCGACAGATAGCACCTGTCGCCTGGAAACTTATTACAGTTTAATCTATTATTTCAACCCACATCTATAAGATGACATAAACAGTTTATATAATTTTGAAAGAAATTGCAATTGTATATTGACAATAATAGGTAGTTGTTATATCCTTATAAAGAGGGAAATGTACATTTTAAACTATTGAATAAAGAAAGGAGGACTTGACAACATGTCTGTTTTGGTGGAGGTATGGGGAGACTTTGCCTGTTTTTCCAGACCGGAAATGAAAACGGAAAGGGTGACATATGATGTGGTCACTCCTTCCGCTGCCAGAGGGCTTTTGGAAGCAGTCTACTGGCATCCCGGATTAAATTGGTCGGTAGACAGGATTTATGTTTTAGCGCCAATCCGGCTGGAAAAGCGGACGGTGGAAGATGCGGAAAACCTGGAGCCGGCAGAGATTAAAATGACAAGCATCAAGAGAAACGAAGTGAATGCAAAGATTTCTGCCAGTAGTGTAAAAAGGGTTATGGTCAACGGAGAAGGCAGTTTATATCTGAATACGGCAGCGGAAAGGAGCCAGCGGTCTTCTCTGGTATTACAGGACGTGCATTACGTGCTGGAAGCGCATTTTGATATGACTTCCAATGCCGGTCCGGGCGACAATCCGGGAAAGTTTCAGGATATTATGAAACGGCGGTTGAAAAAGGGCCAGTGCTACCACCAGCCATATTTCGGATGCCGGGAATTTCCGGCACATTTTCGGGAGTGGGAGGGCGGTGCGATACCGGCCATTCCGCTGACAAAGGATCTGGGGTATATGCTTCACAGTATGGATTACAGTGATCCGGCAGAGATTCGTCCCAGGTTTTTCAGGGCACAGATAAAGGACGGGGTGCTGGATCTGAGAGATTGCGAGGTGGTTATGTGATACTGCAGGCGTTGGTAAAGCATTATGAGGATCTGCTGGAAAAAGGAGAGATTCCCAGGCCCGGTTGGGGAACGGTGCGAGTTTCTTATGCGCTGAATCTGGATCGGGAAGGAAATATCGTTGATCTGATTCCGCAGAAGGTATCAAAGGTGAAGGGTAAAAAAACCGTCTATGAAGCCCGGAATATCATAGTACCACAGCCGGCAAAGCGTTCCGTGGATATTACACCTAATTTCCTCTGTGATAATTCCACTTATGTTCTGGGAGTGGATGAAAAGGGGAAGCCGGACAGGACAGAGAAATGTTTTAATGCCTTTTGCGATTTACATAGAAGATTGTTGGGTAATGTATCTTCTGAATCGGCGAAAGCTGTATTGCTTTTCCTGCAAAACTGGGAACCGGGAAAGGCATTGGAGTATGATTGTATAGCAGAGGCATGGAAGGATCTGATGGCAGGTGCTAATATTCTTTTTTATTATGAAGGAGAGCCTGTAACGAATGATGAAACTGTCAAAAGATGCTGGCAGCAATATTATGATACTGCAGGTGCAGAAGAAAACGGTATCTGTATGATTACCGGTAAAAGGACGCAGATTGCAGTATTGCATCCGGTTATTAAGGGAGTATATGGCGCGCAGGCAATGGGAACATCGCTGGTGTCCTTTAACGCTCCGGCTTTTTGCTCCTATGGGAAGGAGCAGGGAGAAAATGCTTCGGTGGGAGAATATGCGGCGGCGGCCTACGGTGCGGCGTTAAACAGCTTGTTGATGGACAGGGGGCATGTGAAATGGATCGGAGATACCACAATCGTCTGCTGGGCGGAAGGCGGGGAAGAGGTCTATCAGGATGTGGGGATTGCCGCAATGTTTGGAGTTCAGGATGAAGGAAGGATTACAGATGAAGATTTAAGTGCAATATTGAGCGCTGCACTTGCAGGAAAGCCGGTGGAGCTGGAACATGTGAAGCTGGATTTAGACAGGCACTTTTACATTTTGGGGGTGGCGCCTAATGCGGCAAGGCTGTCTGTGAGGTTTTTCTGGCAGGATTCCTTCGGAAATATGCTTAAGAACATTGGCAGACATTATGACCGACTTGAGATGGTAAAGCCTGCATACGAAAAAGAAGACCGTCTGTCATACTGGAGACTGCTCCAGGAAACCGTCAACCAGAACGCCAGGGATAAAGTACCTTCTCCGCAAATGGCGGCGGATGTTATGAAGGCAGTTTTGACAGGAGGCAAATACCCGGCTTCTCTGCTGAATGGAGTGATGTTGCGTATACGGGCAGAGCATAAGGTGAGCTGGGGGAGAGCGTCCATTATTAAAGCATTTTTTATAAAAAACAGTAACTCGCAGTGTCCAAAGGAGGTATTACAGATGGCGTTAAATGAAGAAAGTACGAATCAATACTATAATTTAGGAAGATTATTTGCCGTGTTGGAGCATGTGCAACAAGAGGCTAACCCTGGGATCAATGCAACTATAAAAGATAGATACTTTAATTCTGCAGCCTCAGCACCGGCAAATACATTTCCGCTGCTGATAAACCTGGCACAAAAGCATTTACGAAAATGTAAGGAGGAAGGAATCAGGATTTCTTTCCAAAAACAAATTCAGGGAATCACGGAAAAGCTTGGGGAAGAGTATCCGGCGCGTATGACATTGCCACAGCAGGGATCTTTTCATTTGGGTTATTATCATCAGACACAGAAAAGATATGAGAAAAAGGAGGATAAAGAAGTATGAGCGAGGCGATTAAAAACAGGTACGATTTTGTAATTCTATTTGACGTGGAGAACGGAAATCCCAACGGAGATCCCGATGCGGGCAACATGCCCAGAGTTGACCCGGAAAGCGGATACGGCCTTGTGACGGATGTCTGCTTAAAACGGAAAATCCGCAATTATGTGGAAACGGTCAAGGAAGACGAGAAGGGGTATCGCATTTATATTAAAGAGAATGTTCCCTTAAACCGCAGTGATAAGGAAGCATATGACTATGTGGGAGCAGACAGCAGCAGCGTGAAACAAAAGAAAAAGGAAGATCCTGAGCTGGACCGGAAAATACGCGATTTTATGTGTGAAAATTTTTATGATATTCGGACTTTTGGGGCAGTGATGACAACTTTTGTAAAGGATAAGTTGAACTGCGGGCAGGTGAGAGGGCCGGTACAGCTGGGGTTTGCCAGATCTGTGGAGCCGATCCTGCCCCAGGAAGTTACAATTACCAGAGTGGCAATCACTACAGAAAACGATGCAGAAAATAAAGGCACGGAAATGGGCAGGAAATATATTGTACCCTATGCGCTGTACCGTGCGGAGGGCTACATCTCGGCAAATCTGGCAAGAAAGGTTACGGGATTTTCGGAGGAGGATCTGGAGCTTTTATGGCAGGCAATTCTAAATATGTTTGAGAATGACCATTCTGCTGCGAGGGGCAAGATGGCAGTTCGCAAGCTGATTATTTTCAAGCATGACAGCGAATTGGGATGTGCGCCGGCACATAAGCTCTTTGACGGTGTAAGAATTCAGCGAAAGAAGGATGTGGAGATTGCCAGAGGATTTACCGATTATGTGGTGGAACTGGCGTCGGAGCTGCCGGACGGCGTAACCTGCATTTGTAAGGAATAACTGGCATGGAGTATGAAGAAGAGGATTATTTGCTGCTGTCCGGTATCCAGCATTTTGCATTCTGCAGAAGGCAATGGGCGTTGATCCATATTGAGCAGCAGTGGGAAGAGAATGTCAGAACCTTTGAAGGCAGAAGCATGCACGAAAATGCGCATAATCCGTTTTACAAAGAGAAGCGGGGCGGGATCATATCGGTTCGGGCCATGAAAGTTTTTTCCAAAAGTCTGGGAGTCAGCGGAGAATGTGATCTTGTGGAATTTCATGCTGACTCTCAGGGAATTCCGTTGAACGGCCGGAGTGGGCTGTACAGGGTTGTGCCCGTGGAATACAAACGCGGAGCACCAAAAAGCCATGATGCAGATGAGCTGCAGCTGACAGCGCAGGCGATGTGTCTTGAGGAAATGCTGCAAACTGACATCGAGCGGGGATTTCTTTATTATGGAGAAACGAAGCATAGAAAAGAGGTTGAGTTTTCCGAAGTACTTCGCGATAAGGTCCGGAAACTTTTGGATGAGATGCACCAATATTATCACAGAGGTTACACACCTAAGGTTAAGACCGGGACAAAGTGTAAGCAATGTTCGCTGCAAAGTGTATGTGTGCCGGGCCTGAGCAGTAATGATACAGTGAATGATTATATTGAGGCAATGCTGGGGGAGGGAGTGAGATGAAGAAGTTACTGAATACCCTTTATGTGACTTCGCCTGATGCTTATTTAAGTCTTGACGGGGAAAATATCGTGGTCAGGAAGGATGATGAGGTTGCAATGCGTCTTCCTGTTCATAACCTGGATGCAGTAGTAGCCTTTAATTATGTTGGTGCGAGCCCGGCATTGATCAGAAAGTGTACTGAAAATAATATCTCCCTAAGTTTTTTCTCAGGAAATCAATATTGTGGAAGATTTGTGGGAAAAGAAAACGGAAATGTTATTCTGCGTAAGACACAATATCGGTTTTCGGACGATGAGCAGAAATGTCTGGATATTGCAAGGAATATGATTCTGGGAAAGGTATTTAACGAGAGGTATGTGATCAATCGTGCCTTACGGGATCATGAATTGAGAGCCGATGTGGATAAACTTCGTAATACGTCGGAACTGTTGCATAAGGCTATTGAAAATATCAGAAAATGTCAGGATCTGAACGAACTGCGAGGACATGAAGGAGAAGCGGCAACGGTATACTTTCGTGTATTTGACGAGTTGATTCTGCAAAATAAAGAGCAGTTCCGGTTCAGGGGAAGAAATAAGAGGCCTCCGCTTGATAATGTAAATGCGCTTCTTTCGTTTGCCTATTCTCTTCTGGCAAATGAATGCGCCGGGGCAGCGTATTCTGTTGGATTGGATCCCTATGTAGGTTTTATGCACCGTGACAGGCCGGGGCGAAGATCTTTGGCGCTGGATTTAATGGAAGAATTGAGAAGTCCGGTGGCTGACAGATTTGTGCTGACACTTATAAATAAACGCCAGATTGCGGCAGGTGACTTTCTGGAAATGGAAGATCATGCGGTCATAATGAAGGAGGAAGGAAGAAAGGCGGTAATTCAAAGATGGCAGGAAACAAAGCAGGAAGTAATACAGCATCCCTACTTGAAGGAAAAAATACAAATAGGGTTGCTGCCCTATGCACAGGCATTGTTGCTGGCAAGATATTTGCGGGGAGACCTGGATGCTTATCCGCCGTTTCTCAAGAGGTGATGGTATGATGGTATTGATTACATATGACGTGAATACAACAACAGGGCAGGGAGTTAGACGTTTGGCAAAGGTTGCTAAAATATGCACAAATTATGGACAGCGTGTACAAAACTCGGTATTTGAATGCCTGGTTGATAATACGCAGCTCGCCATGATCAAAAAGCAGATACAGGACATTATTGATGTAGAAAAGGACAGTGTCAGATATTATGTTCTGGGAGAACAATATAAGAATCGAATAGAGCATATAGGAAAAAAGCAAGGGGTCGATTTGTCCGGACCGCTGATCTGTTGATGTGCGAAAGTAAAGTGCCCATAAAAAGTGGTCGTTTTTCGCACAGGTTTTGGTAATTAATTATGTAGTAATGCGAGAAAAAGTATTTAATTTGTGGGCTTGAAAAGCCTTGTTTTGTGCAATGTGAAAAGATTTATATAAAAATGAGATTGTTATTTAATATATTTTTGCTGTCGCTCCCCATGCGGGAGCGTGGGTTGAAATAGCTTCAGGATCCGGCTTCCGTC
>ERZ777011.2804-NODE-2804-length-12621-cov-4.041222_pt1 | contig 12621 bp, 9 predicted proteins | sample MGYA00374964_ERZ777011 | MGnify/ENA primary metagenome ERZ777011 (study PRJEB29310, sample SAMD00008975) | mouse gut metagenome | study: EMG produced TPA metagenomics assembly of the Metagenome analysis of fecal microbiota from mouse which was promoted...
CATTGGGACATTTTCATTTGTGGTTTAATGAGACATTATCATAAATGGCTTATACGGAAAATTAAATGCGGTCCGTTTCTATTTGACACAACTGCTTTCCTATGCTATCATGAGGCAACATACAGCGGGAAATCCGGCAGATAAAACAAATGACAGGGAGGAATAGCAATGGCGGAAGAGCACAAAAAAGGATTTAACGACAAGCTTGTGTGGGAGGATCTGTGCAATTGCTGCAGAAGTGAGGATGTATGCGGCCGGTGCCAGGGGGGCGAGTGTATCATCGGCTATGCAAAGCAGTGTGTCAAAGAGTATCAGCATGCGCCTAAAAAGGAAGTGGCAGACGGAACAGACTGCATTCCCACGATGGACTGCAAGGTGTTTGAAGAAATGGATCTGGAAATTGCAATTGCCCATATTCTGAAAGAGTGTAAGGACTGCAAACAGGATCATGTGGAGAACTGTATTATTAATGTCATCCGCAACTGTTACGAGGTGGGACTGTTCGGTGACGTACAGCCCTATGAGGGGAGCACGCTGCAGTATGTCATGCGCCTGAAGGAGGAGTTCCCCGAGAGGTCTGCAAAGATTGCTGAGGCATACAGGAGCTGAGGAAACAGGACGGAAAAGGATGAAGATTCTAAATAAAAGCTGGCAGGTATAGGATTGCAGGAAACAAAGGGTATGCGGCTGTCAAAACCGGAATTCCATTATTTATGGGAATTCCGGTTTTTCCTTATAGAAAGCGGTTCTTTTTTCGTCCCTGGCCGGGCTTATTGCTAAACTAAGCAAGATTTGAGAACCAGTCAGCAAGTGTTAGTGAGAGAGGATTGACAGATATGTTACAATACAAATATATGTGGTAGTTTACTTTCGGTCTTTCGACAGCAAGGCGACAACGGGTTTGCCCGCAATGGGGGGGATTGCAGGCAGGTTCTGCAATATGCGGAGGTATTATGGTGAAGAAGAGCAACGGATCGGAAAAGAGTAAGAAATACGGATGTACTCTGGGGTTCCTTCTCCTGGCCCTGGGCTGCTGCGGCTGTGGAGCGGAGGCAGAACCAAAGGCGGGAACGGAAAACGGATTGGAGGTGGAAGCCGGAACGGAAAACGGGGGGGAAACAGAAGACGAATCGGAAACCAATGAAGAAACGGGGACGGAATCCGGGCAGGAAGCGGAAATCGAAACCGGCAGCGAAACACAAAAGGAGGACAGTATGTTGACACAAGGGTACAAGGGGATGGATCACACCAATCCGCTGATGACGCAGAGCTTTGGGGCAGATCCCTATGCCATGGTCTACGGGGACAGGGTATATCTGTACATGACGGGGGATGTCTTTGAGTATGACGGAGAAGGGAATATCGTGGAAAATACTTACGGACAGATCCGGCAGATCCGGGTGATTTCCACGGATGATATGGTGAACTTCACGGATCATGGAGCCGTGTTGGCCGCATCCGATGCGGGAGCCGCCAAATGGGCGCACAATTCCTGGGCGCCTGCCGCGGCATGGAAGGAGATTGACGGAAAGCCCCGATTTTTCCTGTATTTTGCGGACGCCGGCGGCGGGATCGGCGTACTGCAGTCGGACAGTCCCACCGGGCCGTTTACGGATCCCCTGGGCAAGGCATTAATCAGCAGGCAGACGCCAAACTGTGCGGACGTGCTCTGGCTGTTTGACCCGGCAGTGCTGACAGACGATGACGGCAGGGCTTATCTGTATTTCGGCGGAGGTGTTCCCGAGGGCAGACAGGCGGATCCGGGTACGGGCAGAGTGGTGGAGCTGGGAGAGGACATGACCAGCATTGTGGGGGAACCCGTGAAGATCGACGTTCCTTATCTGTTTGAGGACTCCGGCATCCATAAGGCAGGAGACAAATATTACTATACCTATTGTACCAACTGGCAGGTGGACGAGGAAGGCACGGCAAAGTACGGCTTCCGCAGCGGGGAAATTGCCTGTATGGTCAGCGACAGTCCCATGGGCCCCTTTGAATACAAGGAGACAATTCTGAAGAACCCCGGGGGAACCTTCGGGCTGTACGGAAACAACCATCACTGTGTGTTCCGGTTTCGGGACAACTGGTACATAACGTATCATACCCGGGTGCTGGAGAAAGCCATGGGAGTGGAAAAGGGGTATCGCTGCACTCATATTGACGGCTTTACCATGCAGGAGGACGGAACCATCGGCACCATCAGACAGACCCTGAAAGGGAGGGAGCAGCTGAAATATGTGGATCCCTATGAGGAAAACCGGGCGGCAGGCATGGCTGTCATGGGAGGCATCCGGTGTGTGCCTGCGGATGAAACCGGCAGGGAGTACGGCTGCGGGAATATGGCGCTGGGAGATATTGATACCGGCGATTTCGTGAAGGTGCAGGGAGTAGACTTTGCCGGGGAAGGTGCATCCCGGGTTGTGGTTACGGCCAGGAATGCCCAGGGCGGGGAAGGAAGCATCGAAATCCGGCTGGACGGACCGGAGGGAGAGGTAATCGGAAAGGTGTCTGTTTCCGAGGCCGCCGGGGATGCGTTTACGGAGTGCAGCGCCGATATAAAGCCTGTTGGCGGAGTGCATGACTTGTTTTTTATTTTCTCGGGAGAAGGGTATGAGGTAGAAACCTGGCGTTTTATACAATAGGAGCACAGCGGACAGACAAAGAGAAAAGGAAAGGGCTGGTAAAAGATGAAAAATTTAAGGATGAGTACGGTGATAACGGCGATTATTTCCCTGGTGACGGCAGCATGTATTCTGTTGTTGTTTCTGACTGCCAGCAGCAGTATGATGCAGTCCATGCGGCAAACGGCAATGGACAATATGCAGACATCTCTGGAGGCCAGGGTGGCAATCATTGAAGGATATGTGGATAAGGCAGAAAAGCTGTTGATTGCTTATGCAAAGGCACCTGTGGTGGCCGAGCTCCTGAAAGCGCCCCAGGATGCCGGAGCGGTGAGCGCTGCTCAGGCTTATACGGAAAATTTTTTCGCCGGCCTGGAAGGATGGGAAGGCGTATACATTGCAGAGTGGAATACCCATGTGCTGGCGCATTCCAATCCCAACGTGGTGGGAATAACCACCCGTGAGGGTGAGCCGTTGAAGCAGCTGCAGGATGCCATGACGGCAGCGGGAGACATCTACAATACGGGAATCATCATTTCTCCGGCATCCCAGAAGCTGGCACTTTCCCTGTATGCGCCGGTATATGATACGGACGGCAGGACCATTTTAGGCTACGTGGGCGGCGCGCAGTTTGCCGACAGCTTAAAATCTCTGCTGGACGGACTCAGTGTCAGGGGAATGGGAAGCGCCAGAAATTACATGATTAATACGGCTACGGGAGTACATATCTTTGATGAGGACGAGGAGCGGATGGCTACGCCCGTCGAGGATGAGATGCTGCTGTCCGTCATTGACAACGTGCAGAACCGTGGAGAGCTTACCGGCAGCAAGGAATTTATGTCTGACGGCGGTAAGAAGAGCATTGCCGTTTACCAGGCCATGCCGGCGCGGGGCTGGGCGGTGGTGCTCAGTGACACCCAGGACGAGATTTACAGCCTGGCCTATGCCAGCAGGAACCGTCTGGCACTGTTCTGCGGGGGTGCTTTCATAATGATTATCGGATTGGCCTGGATCGCCGTGAAGCTTTCCGTTAAGTCTCTGGATGTGGTCACAAGGTCTATTAAAAGCATGGAGAGCCTGGACCTCAGAGTTCCCGGGGATCTTGGCAATTATGTGGGCGGTAAGGGGGAAACGGGACAGATTTCGTCCGCAATGAATTCCCTGTATGGCACTTTGGGCAGGATTGTGTCAACGCTTCAGGATTGTACGGAATCCCTGCAGGAATCCACAAGTACCATGAATGAGGCGGCGAATACCCTGAATGATTATGTGAGTGATAATTCCGCCACTACCGAAGAGCTGGCTGCCGGGATTGAAACTACCAACGAAGCCATTGGCAATGTGGTCAGCGAGGTGGAGAGAATAACCGGGCTGGTTGGCTATGTGGAAGAAAAGGTGAAGTCCGGGGACGAGAAAAGCCGGGAGCTGATCCGGACGGCGGAAGAGATGAAGCGTATGGCAGGCAGTGCCCTCCGGGAGGCGGAAACAAAGATCGGGCAGAACCGTACCAATATCGAGGCGGCAATGCTGAATCTCCAGTCCCTTACCCGGATCAATGAGATGGCAAAGCAGATACTGGATATTGCCAGCCAGACCAATATGCTCTCCCTGAATGCTTCCATCGAGGCGGCAAGAGCCGGTGAGCAGGGAAGGGGATTTGCAGTGGTGGCACAGGAGATCGGCAATCTGGCATCCAATTCCTCCTCTACGGCCAGGCAGATTTCGGATATATGTGCAGAGATCAACAGCAATATTGCCAATGTGCAGGGCTGTGTGGATGACATTATCGGCTTTATGGAGGGAGACGTATCCCGGAGGTTCCAGGAGTTTGCGGATATTGCCAATGAGTATGGCAGTTCCGTGGCTGCAATCCGCAGTACCATCGGGGAGATCGAGGAAAGCTCCAACGGCTTTGTGGATTCCGTGGCAAGCATCCGTACCCGTATGGACGTGATTCAGTCGGCCTCCAGGGAAAACGAAGCAGGAGTGGGCGACATTGTAAAGAAGATTGAAAATACCAGCAACATGGTGGAGGAGCTGTTAAACGTAGGGAAGGTCAACGGGGACAATGCGGGGAAGATCAGCTCCGTGGCAAATCAGTTTACCCGGTAACGGCAATATCGGAAGGAATTCCAATCGGTTCTGCATCCTGTAGGATTCAGGAGTGGACGGCCTGGCGGGAATGGGGTAAAATAGAAGCAGTCAGAGTGAGTCGGAATAGATGACGAAAGGGAGGCTTATACGATGGACTGTCTTCAACTGTTTGACCCGGGAACCGCTGAGTGGTTTCGAAGGACACTGGGAGACCCCACACCGGTGCAGGAGGCTGCGTGGCCGGCCATAGCGGCGGGAGGGCATGTGCTGGTGTCTGCCCCCACGGGGACAGGCAAGACCCTCTCTGCCTTTCTGGTTTTTCTGGACAGACTGAAAAAGGAGGCGGTGGAGGGGAGTCTGAAGCAGGAGCTTCAGGTGATCTATGTTTCCCCTTTGAAGTCCCTGGCCTCGGACATCCGGGAGAACCTGCGCAGGCCCCTGACGGGAATCGGCGGGGAAGAGCTGGTGACGGTGGCGGTGCGTACCGGGGACACTACCCAGCGGGAAAGGCAGCAGATGGTGAGAAAGCCTCCCCACATCCTGATTATAACGCCGGAATCCCTCTATCTGATGCTTACCGGCAAGACAGGGCGCAATGTGCTTGCCACGGCCCGGACCGTGATCGTGGACGAGCTGCATGCCCTGATTGATACCAAAAGGGGGGCGCATCTGATGCTGTCCCTGGCCCGTCTGGATGCGCTGTGCGGGAGGCCGCTGCAGCGCATCGGGCTGTCTGCCACGCTGGCGCCGCTGTCCCAGGCGGCGCAGTATCTGGCACCGGAGGCGGTGACGGTGGCGGCCCCTGCCATGGAGAAGAAGGTACGTTTGCAGATATTGAGTCCTTACGTGGACGCCGGCAAACCCAAACGGGATCCGGTGTGGCAGGAGCTTTCCGCGTTAGTCTACCGGTACTGTCAGGGAAGCAGGAGCGTGATAGCCTTTGTGGAGGGCAGGAGATACGCGGAAAAGCTGGCGTATTATGTGAATCAGCTGGGAGGCGAGGGCTTCGCCAGGGTCCACCACGGAAGCCTTTCCAAAGAACAGCGCCAGGAGGTGGAGCAGTCCCTGCGGGAGGGAAAGCTGCGGCTTCTGTGTGCCACCTCCTCCATGGAGCTGGGGATTGATGTGGGCGAGATAGATCAGGTATTGCAGGTGGGATGCCCGCGAAGCATTTCCGGTACCATGCAGAGGCTGGGCCGGGCGGGGCATAATCCCTCCCGTACCAGTGTCATGTACTTGTTCCCCAGAACCGCGGCAGAGTGCGTACAGTGCGGAATGACGGCCCGGCTTGCGGGGGAGGGGCGCGTAGAGAGGATCAGCCCGCCGGAGGGTTGTCTGGACGTGCTGGCCCAGCACCTGGTGTCTATGGCGGCTTTTAAAAGCTATGAGGTAGGCGAGGTCATGGAAATATTGCCCAGGGCCTGGCCTTTTCGGCATGTGACTAAAGAAGATGTGAAAGCCCTGCTGGGGATGCTGGCAGGGGATTATGAGCACAGACGGGATGTACCGGTTCGTCCCAGGGTATTATATGACAGGATTCATGAAAAGGTGGAGGGGGACGGCTACAGCAGGATGCTGGCTGTCTCCGGCGGGGGTACTATTCCTGATAAGGGTCTCTATGCCGTGCGGACGGAGGAGGGTGTAAAGGTGGGCGAGGCGGACGAGGAGTTCGTCTATGAGACCCGCCTGGGAGACCGGTTCCTGCTGGGTGCTTTCGGGTGGAAGGTGACGCACATCGGCAGGGATACGGTGACGGTAACCCAGGCTTCCGCAGAAGGAGCCAGGATTCCGTTCTGGAAGGGGGAACTGAAGGGCAGAAGCAGGGAGACGGGGATTCTCTTCGGAAAGATCCTGCATGAGCTCCAGGAAGCATCCGAGGCCGGAAGGCTGGAAAGTGCCCTGGGGGAGCTGGGACTGGATGAAGCCGCCTCTCTCCTGGGGGCCGGATATTTGCGGAGGCAGATAGCAGCCACGGGGGGCTTGCCGGATCACAGAACCATACTGGCAGAGCATTTCAAGGATCAATCCGGAAACAGCCAGTTAATGATTCACTCTGTCTTCGGCAGGCGGGTCAACGGGCCTTTGGCGCTGCTTGCGGCACGGGCGGCAGGGGAAGAGCTTGGGGAGGACGTGGACAGCGTGGAGGAAGAGGACGGTTTCCTGATTTATTCTTACGGGGATAAGCCGCTGCCGGAGAAGCTCCTGGAGCGTCTTGACCCGGAGAGTGCACTGTCGGTGCTGTCAGCCATGCTTCCCGCCACTCCTCTCTTTAATATGGCGTTCCGCTATAACTGCGGCAGGGCGTTGATGATGGGTGTGAAAGGCACCGGGAGGCATCCGCTGTGGATGCAGCGGCTGCGGAGTGCCGAGATGCTGAACCAGGTGGCGGGGGAAGCGGAACATCCCCTGATCCGGGAGACCAGGCAGGAGTGTCTGCAGCAGCTCTGGGATGCGGAAGGAGTGCGGGAGCTGTTGCTACAGATCCGTTCGAGGGAAATTCTGGTGAGGGAAATCTATACGGATACGCCGTCCCCCATGTCCCTTCCCTTGCAGTGGAGCCAGGAGGCTGCCGTGATGTATGATTATGCGCCTACGCCCCGGGGAATCCACAGGGCGGTGGAGGAGGCACTGAAGGGGGAGAAGCTGCTGCTGGAGCCGGGCACGGCGGAGCTGAGCCAGGTACAGGCGCGGGAGAAGCTGCCGCAGGATGAAAGGCAGCTCCATTCCCTGCTGATGACGGAAGGGGATCTGGCCGCCGGTGAGCTGGACATCCCGGTGGAATGGCTGGAGAAGCTGGCCCGGGAGGGGCGGGCGCTCTATCTGGAGCAGGGTTTATGGATTGCCGCCGAACAGCAGGAGGAATATGAGGCCATGCTGGGGAATGGGGAAGCAGCGCTGACGGAGAAGGATGTGTGGATGGAAAACGCCGCTGCCATTGTCCGCAGGATGCTGCGCTACCGGGGGGCCGCTGCCGTGTGGGAGACGGCCAGCCGCTACGGCCTGGAGGAGGAAGCAGCCCGCAGGGTACTGGAGGAGCTGTGCAGGCGGGGAGAAGCCGTGTCCCGTGAGGAGACCGTGTCCCGTGAAGGATCAGCCGGCAGGCCTGAGACCGAAGCCCGGGAAGGGGATGCCGAGCAGAACGCGGCTGCGCATCGGGCGGACGGAGCCGGCCCTGGGGTTCGATACTACCATGCTGAGTTATATAAGCGGGCAAGGACGCGGACGCTGAAACACCGCCGGGAGGAAATTGCCACCTGCCCGCCGGAGGCTTACGCGGCATTGCTCTTTTCCCGGATCAGGAGGACGGCACCCGGAGAGGAATGCCTGAAGATGGCAGTTACCTCCTTTGAGGGGCTGGAGCTTCCGGCGGGGATGTGGGAAGAAATCCTGCTGCCGGCCAGAGTCAGAAATTACAGGGAATCGCTGTTGGACGCCTTTTTGGCCCAGGGAGAATATTTTTGGCAGATGGACGGGGACGGAAAGCTAAAGTTTATCTCCGGGGAACGGACGGATTGGGACAGTGAGCCCCAGGTGCCCTGGGAGCAGCTGTCGGAGAAGGAAAGGCTGGTGGCGGAAGCGCTTGCAAAGCGGGGAGCCAGCTTTGCCCAGGGCCTGAGCGGGGTGCTTTCCGGAGAATCTCCGGTGGATACGCTGCTGGCCCTGATGGAAAAGGGTGTAGTGAGAGCGGACAGCTTTGTGCCGGTGCGCCAGTGGATGAACCGGGAGAAATTAAAGAAGGCTCCGGCCCGGCAGCGGGTGGGAGCCAGGGTGAAGGCCCTGCAGGCGGGGCGCTGGGATCTGGTGCGTCCTCTGCGGACGTGTTCCGTGCAGGAACAGATGGACCGCTGCTTTGACCGATATTTTATCCTTTGCCGGGAGACGGCAGCAGCCTGCAGCCTGCCCTGGCAGGAGGCCCTGGCACTTTTGCGGGTGCAGGAGTATACGGGACAGGTACGGCGGGGCTATTTTGTCAGGGGGCTTTCAGGGGCCCAGTTTATCCGGGGCAGGGATTTTGAGGCTGTGACGGCTTCTCTGCGCCATCCGCAGGAGGAGCTGCTTTGGCTGAATGCCGCCGATCCTTTCCAGCTCTGGGGGAAACTGCTTGGCCACGAGCCGGAAAGGGCCTTTGTCAACGTGCCGGGGACGGTGGTATGCTTTCGGAGCGGTATGCCGGCGGCGCTGTTTGAACGGCAGGGTAAGACTCTGAAAATATTACCCGGCTCCGGGCCGGAAGAGACAGAAGAGGCCCTGCAGCTGTTTGTCCGGGAATACAGGGCAGGGAGAATTTATGCAGGCAGAAAACGGATTGTGGTGAAGGAATACCCCGCCGAGACGGGTACTGCCCTGGAAAAGAGCGGTTTCCTGCGGGAGATGCAGGATTATACCCTGTACCTTTAGGGATTTGGGAGGAGAAAATGGACAAGGAGTTTCAGCAGGCATTGTCTGATTTTACTTTTGAGGTGGCGGACGGCGGCGCCATCCGCCATCTGACGGATCTTGGGTATACGGTAAAGCAGATCCGGGAGCGCCTGGATTTTCCCATACCCTATGCCAGGATTCAGGAGGCGGTGTGGAAGCGTCTGGTGGAGACGGGCGTGATCTCTCTGGAGGAGCCTTTTGGGGGCTCGGCGGCGTCCCACGCGGAAGGCGCCGGTGCGGGGGAAAGCAGGGATGCCGGCACGGGGAAAAAGGGAGATACCGGCGCGGGGAGTGTGGTCAGGGTTAATTATGTCCGGGAATACGACAGCTATGGCAGGGCCAGTTTCCGGCGGGTGACGGAGACAGTTATCCGCCGGGAGGCAGGGGGAGAGTACCTGGCCTGTGAATTCGGCGTGCTCAGATACCGGGACGAAGACAGATACAGACAGATTCTTGCCCTGCTGGAGGAGAGACAGGCGGAGTATATTGACGGGCTGCCCTGGCCGCCGGTCAGGGTCTGGCACAGGGCGGAAGGGTATCTGCCGGAAGTGGAAAGGCGTCTGCGGGCAGCAGGAATGGAGCGGGAAATATGCTGGCAGCAGGGGAACCCGTTTGCTTCTGAAACGAAAAGGGGCTTGCAGGCAGGCGCATTGGCTGATAAGATAAAGAAGTGAAACTAATATTTTGTGATGATATGAGAGGAGGATATGTTGTATGAAGAAATATGGTGAGGATGCTGCCGTAGATTAGCAATGGCTGTCGCGGTGTATACGTTATAGCCATTGCCATTCCTGACAGTACGGCGACATTAGGAGGGTGCTATGGGCTATATCAGAGCAGAAGAGGTTCTGCCCGGGGAGATTCTGGCTTCCGTGCAGCAGTATGTGGACGGACAGATGCTTTACATTCCGAGGAAAACGGAAGACAAGAGAAGCTGGGGGTCCGCTACTGAGACCAGAGAGAAGCTGAAATCCCGAAATGCAGATATGTATGCGAAATTTTGTGACGGAGCGTCCGTGAGAGGATTGGCGGACGAATATTTCCTTACCGAGAAGAGCGTACAGAGAATCATCAGGAATATGAGACCCTCCGAAGGGAACAATAGTAGCAAGCCTTTGGGAGGGAAAGATGAACAGAGAAAATAAAAAAAGGTCATTCGAAAAAGGATATTATAAAAATCATGCCTGCCAGGAAGCCTTTACCTGTAAGGTATGCGGGAGACCGGTGGTGCCGGAGGGGGCCGGAAGCGGCCACAGGAATCATTGCCCCAACTGTCTGACCAGCCTCCATGTGGATGTAGAGCCGGGAGACCGGGCATCCGACTGCGGCGGGTATATGGACGCAGTTGCGGTATGGGTGAGAAAGAACGGAGAGTGGGCGATCATTCACCGGTGCAGGGTGTGCGGGAGCTTCAGCTCCAACCGTGTGGCGGCAGACGATAATCCCATGAAACTGATGTCCATCGCCATGAAACCGTTGGCAATGCCTCCGTTTCCCATCGACCGCATTGAAGAAATGACGCGGCTTATGGGGGGAGACGGCAGGATGCAGTGATTTTCAGGGAAGCGAAGGACTGCTCAGGGCTTTTTTCAGAATGGATCGGGGAGGACTTACATTTTATAACGGAATGTAAGTCCTCCTTTTCGTCTTTGCGGGAAATGCTGATAAAAGCGTTTCCCGCAAGCCAACTTGTTGGCTTTGGGATTTAGTCGCAAATTGCGGCTTGCAGCCTTTGCCTGTTCCCTGTATAATGAAAACAGAAATCTGCCTGTGGGGCGTAGACGGGGGTATCCATGAAGGTACAATGTGACTATTGCGGACAGATGATTCCGGAGACGGAACAGAACTGTCCTTACTGTGGAGGAGCAAACAGTAAAGTAAAGAGGGCAGCCAACGGCATCCCTGCTACCATAGCGGAGCTGAAGGCTTACTGTGGGGCGCATCACCTGCCGCTGGATGACATGCGGGTGTTTATCGGGGAGAATTACCAGGGGGCGAAAGCCTTCGGTATCTATCAGGATCCGGCCACCGGCAATTTCGTGGTGTATAAAAATAAAGCCGACGGCTCCCGGGCCGTGCGCTATGAGGGAAATGACGAGGCGTACGCAGTCAATGAGCTGTATATGAAGATCAGGGAGCGGGTTGGCACGCAGAAGGCAATGCGTTCCCGGCGGCAGGCAGGCGGAACCAATTCGGATTACGGCTCAGGGGGATCCGGGGGCAGGAGAGGCGGTATGCAGAGAGTCCCGTTACTATCCACATTTCTGATTATCTTTGTGGTAGGGATATTTCTGGCTGCCGGGCGGATGGGGCCTGGCAGAGGATACTATACCTATGAAAACACTTCTTATTACTATGATACGTCGGACTGGTATGAATGGGATGACGATTTCGGCTGCTGGTATCCGACTTATGTGGATGCCGAGCTGAAAAGGAATTACCGGGAGTATTACGAATCAGAGAATTGGGACACCGACAGCGGGACGGAAAATTTCAGCGATTCGAAATATTACCGGGAGTCGGAGGAGAAAGGGGAGAATGACTGGAATAACGACTGGGATGACGACTGGGACGATGACTGGGACTGGGATGACAGCTACGATGACTGGGATTCTGACTGGTGACGGAACAATTGACTGAATAAGTTGACAAAACAGTGTTCAAAGGTTATTATGATATAGTCAGGCAGACCCGCCTGAACAATATACCTTATGAGGAGGATTTTTAAAATGCAGAAGTATGAAAACGCGTCGTCAGGTCTGAAGATGGTATTTATTGGCGCCATCGGTGCAATCATCTGCGGAGTGATTTTAATCATTCCCATTATCGGCACGATTATCGGCGGAATCGGAGGGCTGGTGTTTCTCATCCTGTCCCTGATCGGTCTGTACAAGGCCGGGGCGGACATTGACGGCTGCAAGAAGGCGTTCATGTGTAACATCATCAACCTGGTAGTATCTGTTCTCAAGACTTTCCTGGGAGCGGTGCCCGTGCTGGGACTGCTTCTGAATCTGGCAGGCTATGTGTTGACCTTCCTGGTGGTTTACCTGGTATGTTCATCCGTGGCTGCGGTTATGAGGGATATGGGGCATGCAGATATAGCGTCCAACGGAGAGCTGGTTTATAAGATCAATTTCGTGTGCTATATAGCAACTATCGTGCTGTCCATCCTTGCCGTGATTCCTTTGGTGAATATTCTTGCCGGCCTGGCAAGCATTGTCGTTTCCATTGTGATACTTGTTGCACAGATCCTGTACATGATTTTCCTGTACAAGAGCTCCAACGCATTGGCAGCATAGGAAACGGTGGCAGGATCCGTAAACGGCGGCTGCCGAATCAAATTCCTGAGCCGGTATTTGCGCAGCGAGGAATAAAAGTTTATAAAAATATGTATATATTTATGCCGGGCACAGAATTGTGTCCGGCATATTGTTGTGTCACAGTTAAAAATAAACCACCGGCTATGCCGGTGAGTCCCCAGATGCTT
>ERZ777011.2805-NODE-2805-length-12621-cov-3.240570_pt1 | contig 12621 bp, 13 predicted proteins | sample MGYA00374964_ERZ777011 | MGnify/ENA primary metagenome ERZ777011 (study PRJEB29310, sample SAMD00008975) | mouse gut metagenome | study: EMG produced TPA metagenomics assembly of the Metagenome analysis of fecal microbiota from mouse which was promoted...
GAAGAAAATACCGCCGATTACGATCCATAAGAAGCACGGAAGCCAGCCGAAAAATGCTGCCTGAATCGGTCCGTTGATCGGGCCTGCGCCTGCTATGGATGAAAAATGATGTCCCATCAGAACCGGAGTCTTGGCAGGGCAATAATCAACACCGTCCTCCAGCACGTGAGCCGGTGTCTTGCGGCTTGGGTCGATTCCCCAAGTCTTGGCTAAGTATCTGCCGTATGTAAGATACGCTGCTACGAAGATCACAATAGCCAGTAAAATTAATACTACTGAGTTCACACTAATCCCTCCTATTTGATATATTTCTTTCGTGGTGCTTTCTTATATGAAATAGATTACTCTATTCTATAAGCGTCCTTGACTTTCCTAAAGCATTTGCTGATAACCGGACCTGTTGTCCCTTATGTCCTGAAAGGTATCTCTGTACAGCTTCACTGACTTGCGTCCCACATAGTTCGTATATACTTTCTCATCCTCCATCGTTGCACAGACAATGTGAGCCTGTGAGAAGCCCCGCATGTTGAACTTATAACCTCTTTCATATTTGAAACGCTTTATGGCACGCTGCATCTCTTTCGATAGCGGCTGGTCGGCAATCAGGCTGATCGTCATATAACTGTACATATGCCCTTCCGCCGGCAGGTCATTCCCCTTTCGCACCAGCACAGGCTCCATATATTCCTTAACGAGGAAATAAGCCTCATCAATCAACGCCTGATCCACTTGCTGCGTCTCAATAAACAAAATATGTTCATAGCTGTCGCAAGACCACATATTTGCTTCCCGCACAAGAATATATTTCTCCACATGTGAAAAAAAGTACCCATACGCAGGGTACTCTTTACCATGAATGACATATGGCTGATAAATATCAAATGTACCCGAGTATTTTCGCAACAGTTGATTCAGATAATCAGCAGTTTTCATTTTAATACCCCTCTGGTCTCACACTAATAAAAATTTATCACATATGTATAAAAATTACAATGTTTTTTATATAGAATGTTTAGAAAAGCTTAATAAAATCTTTAGAAATGGTAAGTTATATATTCATACGCTGAAATTATGTAATGCAATTTTATGCATAATTTCTAATTGAGTCCTGCCCGATTTCCTACAAAATATGCAGCAGATGTTCAAAATATTCCGGCAGCGGCGCCGTCACTTCCAGATATTCCCCTGTGGACGGATGTACAAATCCGATCGTCATGGCATGAAGCGTCTGGCCTTCCAGGTGATAAGATGTCTTACGATTACCGTACACCTCGTCTCCCAGAAGCGGATGTCCGATGCTCGTCATATGCACCCGGATCTGGTGTGTGCGGCCGGTCTCCAGCCGGCATTCAATATAAGTATATTCTTTAAATCTCTGTAAAACTTCATAATGTGTGACGGCAGGCTTTCCGTTTATTTCATTGACCGCCATTCGTTTGCGGTCTTTAGGGTCTCTGCCGACCGGCGCATCCACAGTACCCTGATCGGACCGGATCACACCGTGCACGATCGCGCGATATCTGCGCGTAATGCTATGCTCTTTTAACTGCGCGGCAAGGCTGTTGTGAGCCTGATCATTCTTGCATATAATAAGTGAACCGGTCGTATCCCGATCAATTCGATGTACAATTCCAGGACGCATGACGCCGCCGATTCCGGAAAGCTGCCCCTTACAATGGAACATGACCGCATTGACAAGCGTGCCGCTGTAATGTCCGGGTGCAGGATGCACCACCATTCCTTTAGGCTTATTGACAATCAGTACATCTGCATCCTCATATAAAACCGAAAGCGGAATGTTCTCCGCCGCGATATCAGGTTCCGCCGCTTCCGGTATATGAAAAACGATCTCATCATCTACGCGGAGTCTGTAACTTGCCTTCTGCGGTTTCCCGTTTACAAACAGGGCATCACTTCTTATGCACTTCTGGATATAGGAACGGGAAAGATGCGGCAGTACGCTGCTGATCCACTTATCCAGCCGCTCGTCGTCCTCTCCCAGCCCGATCTGATAAGTAAATTGTTCCATAGCCTTCCTCAGTTTTCAAACGGGTCTCTGTAATGCTTCTGCTTAAAGCTGATAAAGCTCAGGTCGTTTTCCTTATATACAAAGAGCAGCAGAAATACGAGTGCAGCGGTGGATATTGTCACATAGATATCCGCCACATTAAAAATCGGAAAATTAATCAGTACAAAGTAGATAAAATCCACCACATAATCAAACCGGATACGGTCAATCATATTGCCGATGGCACCGGCTGCAATCAGACTTAGGAGCAAATGCAGAATACGGTACTTCTTGCGTTCCGGCGTCTTAAACAGCACATAACCGATCACGCCGAGAATCACGACCGCCACAAAGATGAAAAAAGCTTTCTGATTCTGCAGCATACCGAATGCCGCGCCTTTATTTTCCAGATAGTTCAGTTCGAGAACCCCGTTTATAATATTGAAAGCCGGTTTATCCTTCAAATGAATCACCGCGAGATATTTCGTGTATTGATCCAGTGCAACCAGCCCACAGATCCCTAACAGATCCAGGAATAATAACAGTTTCTTTTTCAGACTCATTCTTTCGCATCCTCATCGCTAAAATATATTTCACGGACCGCCTCCAGGATCTCCTTGTCTGTGATGGTCCTGTCGATCACCGCTTTACCGACCTTCTTCAGCAGAACAAATTTGATCTGCCCGCTCTCCATCTTCTTATCGGATTTTGTCAGCTGAAGGATCTCTTCCGGATCAATGGAATCGATGCTGATCGGAAGGTTGAAGGGAACGAACATGTCCCGCACCTCATAATATTCCTCCATGGACAGCCAGTTATGTTTCCACGAAATATATGCGGCGGCAACCATACCGAGCGAAATACATTCTCCATGCAGCATCTCGAAATGCATCGCCTTTTCGATAGCGTGTCCGATTGTGTGTCCGAAGTTCAAAAGTGCACGGTCCCCCAGTTCTTTCGGGTCTTTCTCTACTACCAGCTTTTTGATCGTACAGCTTCGCATAACCATCTCTTCAAGCACCTCAGGCTCCCTGTCATGGATACCGTACATATTTTCAAGCAGCCATTCATAGAACATGGCATCCTTGATCAGACCATGTTTCATGACCTCTGCAAAGCCGGCATAGAATTGTCTGTCGTCCAGTTCCTTCAGAGCCGCAACATTCATATAGACCAGTTTCGGCATATAGAAAGCGCCCACCATATTCTTATAACCGTCGAAGTCTACGCCTGTCTTGCCGCCGATGCTGCTGTCCGACTGTGCGATCAGCGTCGTCGGAATCTGCACGAAATCCACGCCGCGAAGATATGTCGCCGCCGTATAACCGGTAACGTCTCCCACAACGCCGCCTCCAAGCGCAATCAGCAGATCTTTGCGGTCAAAATGCGCGTCGATCAGCTTCTTATAGATCTCTTTGACCGTATCTAACGTCTTATTGGCTTCCCCGGCCGGAAATGCATGCATTAACACTTCCTTACAATGCCCTTTCAGAACATCCTCCACGGTATGTCCAAACAGCTTTTCCGTGTTGGAATCCATAATGACCGCCACTTTACGGTTCTCAACGTCAAATGCCTGCAGTTCGTCCGCAAGCAGATCAAAACTGTCGGTAAATACAATGTCATAACAGGGTTTCTTCTCGTAATTGATTGTAATACGATTTGTCATAATAATTTACACTAACCTCCGCGATTCCGCTCCGCGGAATCTCAAAACATGGGAAGAATGCTGCTTGCAGCAAGTCCGCTCTGCGGACGGTTCTTCCGCGTGAATGGTTTTTTCATTCACGCTAACCTCTGTACTCAAAAAACTTCCTGACCATACAGTCAGGAAGTCATCTCAATTAGTTACAATCCATTGTTGATCGGCACATCAAACGAACCGGATAAGATTTCCTGAAAATCACCGGAAATATCAACGCTCGCCGGCGTAATGATGAAAATATAATGTGATATCTTCTGTAGATTACCTGAGATCGCGAAACATGATCCTGATGTAAAATCTATGATCCTCTGCGCGATATCGACATCCAGCCCTTCCAGATTCAGGACTACGGTTCTGTTGGCAAGCAGCGTCTCCGTGATCTCTCTGGCGTCCTCCACCGTAGTCGGTTTGATGACACAAACCTCCATACCGGTTCCCGGCATTTTCTTCATCTGTCTCATCGGCGTTACTTTCGGTGTGGATTTCTTGACCGGACGCTCATCATCCATAGGAGATTCTTCCCGCATCGAGCCCGGTTTCTTGACTGGTTCCGGCTCGTCATCATAGAAATCGTCATCGTAGTATTCGTCTTCCTCGTCGTTAAGCTTCATAGCGCTTATAAACTTGTCCATTACACCCATATGCAAAAGCCTCCGTCGTTTTAATTTCCTTCATAACTCATTAACTTATGTATACTAAACATTAAGATATTGTCTTTCTCCAAATATGCCGGTTCCGACACGAATATAGGTCGCGCCCTCTTCTATCGCGACTTCATAATCTCCGGTCATCCCCATAGAAAGTTCTTCCATAAAAACATTATCAATGTTTTTATGTATTATGTCAACATATATTTGCATCAATTTTGCAAAATATAGTCTGTTCTCTTCCGAATTCTCAACATATGGTGCTATCGTCATTAATCCTTTTATCACAATATTAGGTAATTTGGCTATTTCTTCTACAAGAGAAACCGCATCCTGTGTCGTTACTCCGAATTTCGACTCTTCGCCTGCGACATTTACTTCCACAAGAATAGATACCTTCACGTTTTTTCGAACAGCTTCTTTGCTGATCTCCTCGGCAAGCCGCAAGGAATCCACACTGTGTATCAGCCAGACTTTATCCACAATATATTTTACTTTATTGCGCTGTAGATGCCCGATCATATGCCAGCGGATGTCTTTCGGCATCTGTTCAAACTTCTCTACCAGCTCCTGCACCTTATTCTCTCCGAAATCGCGACAGCCGGCGTCGTATGCCTCCCGCAGCATTGCGACCGGTTTGGTCTTGCTGACTGCGATCAGCTTCACGGCCGTCTCACTGCGTCCGCTTCTGGCACATGCCGCACTGATATTTTTCTGTACAACCTGAAGATTCTCCTGAATCATATATTATGTAAACCTTTCTGGTTTCCGGACAACCAAACAGCAACTGTCTGTATGGCATCATGTCAACAGAAATTGCCGCCTGTCAACAAGCCGAAACCTATTCGTATATAAACTGATTATCATTTACCAGGGACGCATCCAGCACAATATGATCGTAGACATTCAAGCCGTATACCGTGTTGGACCGCACGATCGAATATTCCTCGTTTTCATAGAGAACGTTTACCTGTTTGAAATCCGCGTATCCTTTATTAATATTATATACACCGGTAAGAGAACCCGTTTTGCTGATGGCAAATTTCTGTGTTGATTCCGGTTTCACGATATAATTTCCGGCACGCAGTATTGTATCGTCCAGATAATATTCCGTCTCTGTGGCATCATAGATCGTCGTAGGCACGAATTCTGTTGTGGCATTGCCTTCCTCGTCATAAGTCTCCAGCAGTACGCCGTCACTGTTGCTGTTGCCGCCTTTCGTCAGGTATTCTCTCGGCACGATAAAGAACTCCTTTTCCACAATGGCGGAATTAGGGATCTTAAGGCCTTTTTCATCTTCCAGCAGCAGCTCGATATCAATAAATCGGTCATTACAGAAAGTGATCATGGAATTTGTAAATGTCAGTGAGACAAACGTGTCCCCGGCCTCATTCGTGTAGGGCTCCACCGTTCCCCAGGACGTGTACTGGTTCTTTAAAAATTTAACCTCTACAACTTCTTTCTCCACAAGCTGATCGACAATGTCTTCGTCCTCCACATAGATGACAATCGACCAGTCCTCGCTGGTAGATAACTTATATACGGGATCTCCCTTGGCAATGAGCTCATTGTTGACCAGATGCTGTTTTTCATACTGCTTCTGATCAAAAAGCTCCCTGGTCAGAGCCTCCGGCTTTATTCCTTCATATCCGTCGATGTAGTATGTAACAATACCGCTTTTGGCTGCATTGCGGTAATTGATGAACGAAGTTCCCGAGGCGTCGTTTAACGCGCCTGCATTTTCCAGAATATTGTAATTGGAGAGCTTTAATACCGTTCCTTCCACGCTGTATTTAAAATTATACACATCCATAAACTGGGTCCGGTCAAAACGGCTTGTAAAAGCTGTGATCTCTGTCTTTAATTCTGACAGGTCATCATCCGACAGGGTATTTTCCCCGCTTTCACTGGCATGGATATAGTCTGAGAGCTTTCCCGTCTCATCTACGGTATAAATCAGATTGCCGACGGCAACGCGCTCGCCTTCCCTCGCAAAGTAATTGATATACCCCGCATCACCGCTCGTCACGACTTCTTCGGTGCGCAGTGCAATACCGGTATAGATACTGTTGGAAGACAGCGAACCCTCCTTGACGCTGTAGCCGACAATATGCTCCGTCTTGAAATATGCCGCAACACCGATCAGTACATAGATAAAGATGGCGGCAAAGATCAACATACCGATATTCAGATTCAGCGGACGCCTGTATTTAGTTACCTTCCTTCCGTTGTCTGCCACACTAACCTCCACGTCACAGCAGTCTGCTGCGATGACACAATTTTCCATACGCAGGCCTGCACATAAAACAAAAACCCCGGATGTCCCGAGGTTTTTATGGAATTACACACTTATAGATTATGTATCGTTTATAAAGAAATAATAACCTTGGATTTCAATTCTTCGGGTAATGCACTCTCATCAACGGAAATGCTCACTACAAACTCAACATTGAATTTTGTACCGATGGTTTCTAATTTTGCAATCGTAGCGCCGATTTCATTTTCATTCAGGCAGGCAATTTTTAAAAAGCTGTCAAAATACATATGCTGCAGATCATGATCCTGCGAGATGATCCCGCAGATAAAACCGATAAACTCATCGCTGTTCGTCACCAGATAATCGGAGACATCAATCAGTCTGATTTTATTGTTCAGTTCGAACATATGCTTGGTACTCTTGTCGAGATAAACAACGTTTCCCTGTACACTTTTGATCTCCGCATTTACTTTATCCAATAAATGTTTGGTCTTCCCTTTCCCTTTATTGCCTACGATTAATTGCACCATGGCGAAACCCTCCTAAAGTAAATTATTATGATATCTTTGATATTACTTCGTCTATCCATATTATAAGGGAAAGACATTAAAAAAACAACTAAAAACTTATTTGACCAGCCCCAATAATTTTGTCATATCCGCGTACAGATCATCCCCGGAAGTGTCTTTCATGATAACCGATATATACGGTGTACCGTCACTGCTTCTGGATAACAGAATCAGGCAGTGTCCTGCCGCATTGGTGGTTCCCGTTTTTCCGCCGATTACAGTGACATTCGGCGGCATCTCCTGCGTACCTTTCAGATACCGGTTCGAGTTATTCACCTCTAATGATTTCTCGGCTCCGTTTCTGTCCGTGTACACCGTCGAGTAGGAAGTCATCTGGATGATCTGGTTGAAAAGATCATATTGCAAAGCCTCCTGAAATATCAGGTACAGGTCATATGCTGTCACATAATGACCTTCCTGCGTCAGTCCGTTCGGATTGGCGAAATTACAGTTTGTGGCGCCGAGCTCGGCTGCCTCTTTATTCATGAGCGCAACAAACTCATCCACGGAACCGGCAACCCCTTCTGCAATCAGAATCGCCACATCATTGGAGGACTGAATCAGCAGAATATGTAACGCCTGATCCAGCGTCATCTGATCTCCCGGATTCAAACCGCTGAGCACCGCTCCAGGCTCTGTAACCTTCACATTTTCGGACGCAGTCAGCATCTGGTCGGTGGAACCGTGTTTTATCGCAACAAGCGCCGTCATAATCTTCGTCAGGCTGGCCGGATTCACCTGTGTATTTGCATTCTTGGCATAAAGCGTCTTGAGATTCTTGGTGTCAAACAGCGCAGCCGCGCCAACCTCGGATAAGTCTATTCCGACCGCTTTCACATCATCGCTCACAACGCAAAGATCTGCTGCAAAAGGTTCCAGCGTTTCCTGATTCGTCGTATTTAAGAGTTGAAAACTGCTCACGTCATTATTCAGTTTATATGCCATATCGTACTTGCTGCCGCCGCAGCCTGTCAGAAGTATTAAAAGCGCAAGGAACGAGGCAGACAGTTTTCGTATGGAATTACTATTTGTACATTTCACGCCACTCAAGGTCTCCTCTGTCGAGTGATTTGATCAACAGTTCTGCTGAAGCCAGATTCGTAGCAAGCGGTATGTTATGTCTGTCACACAGCATAACCACATTGTTAACATCCGGTTCATGTGATTTCGGATACAACGGATCACGCAGGAAAATAACGAGGTCGATCTGGTTATGTTCGATCTGCGCACCAATCTGCTGCGCGCCCCCAAGATGCCCGGCCAGATATTTATGAATCGTCAGATTCGTTACTTCTTCAATCAGCCTGCCTGTCGTTCCTGTTGCAAACAATTCATTTTTGCTTAAAATCCCCCGATACGCAATACAAAAGTTCTGCATCAGCTTTTTCTTTGCATCATGCGCAATTAATGCAATGTTCATAATTGATAACACCCTTCTTTGACTATATTATTTTTTGCATTGCAGTCGTACATTCAGTACGAACCCTACCCCGATATACAGACTGACCAGCGAAGTCAATCCGTAGCTGACAAATGGAAGCGGTATTCCCGTGTTCGGAATGACAAAAGTGGCCACTGATATATTGATCATTCCCTGGAATCCGATTAGCGCTGCCACCCCCGCGGCAATAATCGTCCCCGCCAGATCTTTTGCCCTCCTAGCTACCATAATACATTCAAATGCAATTAAAATCAATAAGACAATTACGCCACATCCTCCTACAAAGCCGAATTCTTCCCCGATAACCGCGTAAATAAAGTCCGTCTCCGGCTCAGAAATAAAATTTCCGCTTTTTACGGAACTGAATTCGTTATTTTTATATCCCTTACCATATAACATGCCGGAACCGATGGCCGTGACGGAATTTTTCTGCTGGTACGCCTCCGCATTGGCATATTCATCCGGATAGAGATATGCCAGAATACGTTTCTGCTGGTAGGGATCAATAATCTTCTGATCCGGCTGGAGCACAAGCGTCAGCAGAATGATGAAGGTCGGCACCGCCACTGCGATTGCCATGATAATATATTTCCAGCTGATGCCGCCCACGAACAGAATAATGCAGAACAACAGCACGATCATGATACTCGTGGACATATCCGGCTGCTTATAGATGAGTGCGATCGGCGGTATAAATAATAATACGCATGTGCCGATCACCTTCAGGGAACCCATCTCATCTTTATGCTTCATGATAAACTGCGCAAAGAAAAGCAGGAGCAGGATCTTGGCCGTCTCAGAAGGCTGAAACTGAATGCCGAAAATATTCAGCCATCTCTGTGCGCCTCCACGCTCCACCCCGTTTTGACGGACCAGTTCCAGAAGTACAAGATTTACCGCATACATCAGCCAGTAAAACCGCAGAAGAATCGAATAATCAAACAGGGACAGAACCACCATCAGAAAGAATCCCAGAACAAATCCCGCAATCTGTCTTGATTGCAGAGACTCCTGCGCGCTGCCGATGGCAAAGATGCCGATCCAGGTCAGCGCCGCCACCAGCGTAATCAATTTAAAGTCATAATCCCGTATATGGTATTGTCGTGCCATTGAAACGGCTCCTTTCCGGGCAGTCTGTCGTGTCCTTTACCGCCTGCCAGTCAGTGCATGCGGCTTAATCATGATTCAGATCCAGGATGGGTATATTGGCGTAGAGCGTCGGATTCTTTAAGCTGCGCCCTTTACTTCCTGTTTTTGTGATCTGTATTTCCATACTTTTCGTGTCGATCTTCATGTATTTGGAGATTACCTTCGCGATATCGTTCTTGATCATCTCCATCATCTCCGGTGAACAGTTGACGCGATCGGATATCAGCAGAATCTTCAACCGGTCTTTCGCGATCTCTCTGGAGCTTTTCCGCTTTAAAATATTTTTAAACACTGCAATCCCCCCTAACCCTTGTGAAAGATACCTGACACTCTCGCCCAGAAAGAAACTCCTTTTTCAAAATCAAGAAAAGGCACCTCTCTTCCGAGTACTCTGTGACAGATATTCTGATAGGCTCTGCCCGCCAGCGTATTATTGCCGACCAGCGGTTCTCCCTGATTCGTGGCAATCACCACATTCTCATCATCCGGAACCATTCCGATGAGCGGTAAGGAGAGGATGTCCACCACATCTTCCGACGACATCATGTCCCCGCGCTTGATCATGTCATAGCGGATGCGGTTTATCACCAAATCTATCTTATGTATCTCATTAGCTTCCAGAAGCCCGATGATCCGGTCTGCATCCCGGATTGCGGACACTTCCGGCGTCGTGACGACGAGAGCCCTGTCCGCACCGGCGATCGCATTCTGGAATCCCTGTTCAATGCCTGCCGGACAGTCCAGTATAATATAATCGAACTGATCCTTCAGATGGCTGATCATTCTGACCATCTGGGAAGGATTTACGGCGCTTTTATCCCTTGTCTGCGCGGAAGGAAGCAGGAAAAGGGTCGGATATCTCTTATCCCGTATGATCGCCTGCTTGATGCGGCAGTTTCCTTCCACCACATCCACCAGATTATAGACGATCCGGTTTTCCAGTCCCATGACAACATCCAGATTACGCAGTCCGATATCGGTATCGATCAGGATTACTTTCTTCCCCATAGCTGCCAGACCTGTACCAACATTTGCGGTCGTAGTGGTCTTGCCTACGCCGCCTTTCCCTGATGTGACGACAATTACTTCACTCATATCTTCTCATTAACCTCCTGAATATGATGTATTATCGTCCCCTGAGCAAATCCGCCGTCGAGTTTGCGAAGCGAATCTCGCAAAGTTAATTCCTTAACTCCGCTTTTTCGAGTTTGCGAAGCAAATCTCGCAAAGTTAATTCCGAAGGAATTTACTTTTTAGACCGGCAGATCGTTCAGTAATTCTTTGGTAATAGGTTCAATTATGACTCTGGCGTTCTCTACATAAGCAATCTTCGGCTGAATCTTAGGTTTGATCGACCATTTGCTTTGTTTCTCTGAAGTCTTATATTTGAAATCACCGATTTTAAGCTTCTCCGGTGACATTTCAAGCGCAACAACAAAATGTCCCTCTTCCCCGTTGCCGCCGGCGTAGGCTTGTCCATAGAGCCCGCCGAGCACGACGATGTCCTTGTTTGATATGACGCTTGCACCGGGGTATACGTCTCCCAACACGATCAGACTGTTCTCTGTTTCCAGAACCTGCCCGTCTTTCAGCGTTCCCTTATAGAACTGTCCGGCATTTTCCATCGCCTGCTGATGATAAGAAACTTTCTGCAGCGCTTTGACAAAATTTTTGTTTGTCTCATCATTTTTACCCATGATGCACACTACGTTTAAGGCGGAATTGGCGGTAATCGTGTTCACGAGCTGGCGTTCTTCCTGATCGGACAGGCTCCGTCCCTCAAAGGAAAGCACCATACTGGCATCTTTAAAGAAATGCGCGGATTCCCTGAACTTAAACGCAATCTCCTCCAGAAGCTGCGCAAAAGGCATCTCTTCATCCAGATAAATGGACAGCCCGTTTTGAAAACTTTTAATAACAACCGGATTTTTCATGATTCTCCTCCATCTGACGACTTAATCTGCGTTAATCGCACCGCCCTCTAATTCGCTGGCAGTTCCGGTAATGATTTCGCTCTCATCTTTCAGTCCGTAATAAAATGCATAGACATCTTTCGCAATCTGTGCACTGTAATCCGAAGTATAGCCGTGCGCCACGCGTACCGTGACAGATATCTCCGGATCATCATAGGGTGCGTAGCTGATAAAGAGCGCATGGTTCGGACGGTTCCGGTCTTCCTGTGCCGTACCGGTCTTACCCGCAACATCCACATCAAGATCATCGTAATATCTCTTTCCTTCTATTACTCTGCGCATACCCGTGTGTATCGCATTCCAATACTCGAAATCCATATCAATGGTGTTACGTACCTGCGCCTGATTATCTTCAATCAGATTGCTGTTGTGGTCTTCTATTTTGTCTACTAATGTTAAATTATAACATGTTCCGCTGTTGGCAACAGTTGTAACATATCGCGCAAGCCCGACCGTTGTATAGTTATTGCTGCCGTGACCGATCGCCGAACGGACACCGTCCTTATCGGATACCTCCGGAGCATATTCCTCAATCTCCACACCGGAGGTCTCTGTCAGACCATACAGATCTGCAGCCCTCGCCAGTTTGTTCAGTGCGACATCGCTGTTGTATGTGTCCCCGACAATCCCGAGACGATAGCCGACCTCGTAGAAGAAACAGTTACAGGAGCGCTGTATGCCGCCGGTGACATCTAAAGAGCCGTGGGCTCCCGGGTAAATATGACATCTCGGACTTTGCGTTCCGGAATCAATCTTATCAAAAATACCTGTACAGGTGATGGTCTCCGATGTCGAGATCACACCCTCCGTCAGTCCTACCGTAGCGGAAAGCGGCTTGAACGTAGAACCGGGCGCCGTCTTTTGCTGTGTGG
>ERZ777011.2807-NODE-2807-length-12616-cov-4.337155_pt1 | contig 12616 bp, 11 predicted proteins | sample MGYA00374964_ERZ777011 | MGnify/ENA primary metagenome ERZ777011 (study PRJEB29310, sample SAMD00008975) | mouse gut metagenome | study: EMG produced TPA metagenomics assembly of the Metagenome analysis of fecal microbiota from mouse which was promoted...
ATTCGAACCCCCGACCCACGGCTTAGAAGGCCGTTGCTCTATCCAACTGAGCTACGGACACACATTCATCTGCGTACGCTTGCGTTATCGCTTTACACTGAATAAGTATACATTACCTTTTGGCAATGTAAAAGCGGGTGATGGGAATCGAACCCACGTATCCAGCTTGGAAGGCTGGTGTTCTACCATTGAACTACACCCGCAAAGTGTTTAATGCCTTGCTTTCCTATAGGTCTGCCCGGCTCATATAAGTCGGGGTGACAGGATTCGAACCTGCGACCTCTTGATCCCAAATCAAGCGCTCTAGCCAAGCTGAGCCACACCCCGGAAACTTTTTTTAGGTCGCTATCTTTATCCCTACCGCGACGCAAGATATATTATATACTATCGCTTATTTGTTGTCAATAATTTTTTTAACTTTTTTTACACTTTGTTTGCCCTTGATTTTTCTGCACTTATTTTTGGCGCTTTTTTAATGTAATATGTTATGTTTTATATTTATTGTATTTTTTATCTCTATTATGCTTTTAGGTTATCTGCCTATTTATCGGTTACATAGTTTAACGTATAATGCGCGTCTCCATACTCATCTGTTTCCATTATAATGTATGTAGGCTTTCTTCCCTCCTGCCTTGGATATGATATGCTTCCGGGATTTATTATTACTATATCATCCCTGATGTCAATTAAAGGCTTATGGGTATGACCGTACATAACAATATCCACCCCTCTTAGCTTTGCTTCCTCTACTAAGCGTTCTGTTCCCATGGATACATAATAATAATGTCCGTGAGTTAAAAAGACCTTATATTTGTCTACATCAAATACAAGCTCCTTCTGCAGTCTGCTGAAAAAGTCATTGTTTCCCGCAACTACATATATGGGGCATTCCGCAATCTGCTGTATATATCCTTCCGCTCCTTCCGCATCACCGCAGTGTATAAGCATATCTACAGGCTTTACCTTTTTTAATACCCTTTCTATATTTACATTATCTCTGTGTGAATCACTAACAATCAATACCTTCATATTTTAATTTTTCCTTCATTAATCGCAATGCTTTTCCTCGGTGGCTAATATTGTTTTTCTGCTCTGAATCCATCTGGGCAGTAGTCATATTATAATCAGGCACATAAAATATAGGGTCATATCCAAAGCCATTGTCTCCCTTTTCCTCATAAGCTATAAGACCTTCTATCTCGCCTCTTGCCGTAATAATCCTTCCGTCAGGAAACGCTGCTGCAATAACGCAGACAAATCTTGCGCTTCTTTCATCTCCCTTAGCATTTTCCAAATTTTTTATAATAGTCTGATTTTTTATGGAGTAGGATGTATCCTCTCCAAGGTATCTGGCTGAATATACCCCCGGAGCCTTATTCATATAATCTACCTCCAGACCGGAATCATCTGCCAGAACTATCTGACCTGTGAGCCTGCATATAGCCCTTGCCTTTATAATGGCATTTTCTTCAAATGTGGCTCCGTTTTCCTCTATGTCGGCCTCTATTCCCGCCTCCTTTAAAGAAAAGATTCTGTCGCCTATATCCGACATAATTTCTCTTATTTCTTTCATTTTATCCTGATTTCCGGTAGCAAATATTATCTTTTCCTGCTCCATAATAAATAAACCTTACCTTTCTGCACCTATGGCGGCATAGCTATGCTCTTAGGGCGCCATATTGGCGGGTGTCTCCGTAGGCTGCATGTTTACATTTTTTGTGTAAGCCTTCAGACATACATTACAGCTTTTTTCTCCCATATCCTCCGTTCTCTGCCACTTATTATATCCAAGCTTTATATACCCCTGACCGTCTGTCAAATCGACAGTAGCAGTTCTGTTGCCATTTACATACTCTACTGCAACAGGCTTTTTTGTGTTTGGCGTATTAATATCTATCACTATAGCATATTGTTTGCCTTTATTCAATAATATTGTCTGCTCCAGTTCAACCGTATAATAGCCTGCATTATTAAATTTCCCTGACGCAGCCTGAATAAGGTTTCCGTTAAGTGATGATTCATCCTTAAAATCAGTACATACATAAACTGTATAGGATGTATCCAATGCTACTGAATAAAACCCTACTGCCTTTAAATACTCATTGTTTTCTGCAGTATACACATTTGCAAAGGTTGCGTATTCCTTATCGCAGCCCAGATAACCTACCCAGCCGCACAAATCAGACTGATATATATTATCGTAATTGTCCGTTGGCTCTACCTGTGTATATACCACATTATGCATGCCTATGTTTGTATCATAATATGAAATATAAAATATTCCGTTATCTCCAAATTCAGTTCCCCAGCTGTTTTGACAAATAAAGGCTCCGTCGCTCTCTATATCTCCGTTAAAATTTTCCTTTGGATAATTGTCATCCCAGCCTATTATGACAACATCATGATTCGGCTTATTTTCACCTATATAGCAATATGCATTCTCCTTATCATTATAATATTTTGAATGGCTTCCGCTATATGTAAGCGACATATATATAGAGCTTTGCACTCCGCCATATTTATACACCATCTGCTTTATAGTGTCAAAGTCCTTAGCCTCAATAATCTGCGCTCCCTGAACATGTACCACCTCCGAAAGGCTTTCATCTGTTACTCCGTCTCCATAAGGGTCATCCTTCTCTAACACAGGCCCCTGCCATGAAGTAAGATAGGCTATGGCCATTGTATACTCTCCACCCTCATTCTGATTAAGGTTAAAGGAATTGGCTATAGACATATGGTCCGCCGCAAAGGTCATTCTCTGCTCAGGAAGAAGCGTTGTCTCCAGTGAGGTAAGAGCGGCAAATGCCCAGCATGTACCATATCTTCCCTGGTCCTTTATGGTTGTCATCTTATTTGCATCAACATAGCTGTAGGAATACGGAAGATTTTTGTTTTCCGGATTATCATTGATGAGAGTTGCCTGATTTGCCGCCATATCCCATGTATATGTGTACCCAAAGCCCTGTATTACAGACTCCAGCGGTACATACAGCATATCTCCTATAAACTTTGGCGAGCTTTTCAGCATGTAAACTCCATCATTCACATTCATCTCACTTGAATCCACACTTAAGGATATTTTATTTGTTCCTCTTTCTATAACAAGATTTAGTCTGCTGTATAAATTTACGGCGCAGTCAAATGTATCGCTTATAATTGTATACGGTATCATAAGCGTCATTGCCTCATCCATATAAATATTATTTTTCTTTGTATTGACGGATACGCCGTCAACATACAATGCAATATCCTTATGGTTTATGCTGTTTGCCATAAGTACGTTCCACTCTGTCGGAACGGTTTCCCCTATCTGTCCCTGACTGATATATTCAGCCTTTGTTACCTGCCTGTATAAAAAAAACATACCTGCGCTTAATATTATAGCTGCAAAAATATAAAAAAGCTTATTCTTCAATGTTATCCCTCTTTAATCTCTGTGGTTTTTTCCCCATAAACTGATAATAATATGCCTTTATCATACCATTATATATTTTTCTGTTTCTTGACGCCTTAATTCCCATATATTTCTCCGTATCCTCATAGGATGTAATTATATATGCGGACCAGTCGGCAAGCTCTTTGTAACGTTCCCCTATAGTCCTATACAATTCCGGCAAATCCTCCTTCTCTGCAAGCCTCTCACCATATGGCGGATTAGTTATTATAAAGCCGTATTTTTTACTGCTGCTTAAAGCCTGTACATCTCTTCGCTGAAAATGTATAAGCTTTTCTACCCCTGCCACTTTAGCATTTTGTACGGCTATATTTACCATATCGCCGGCTATATCATAGCCCTGTATATCCGTCTGTATATTCATATTAATTATATCATTTGCCTCGTCTATGGCGTCGTACCAGCGCTTTTTATTTATAATATTAATCCACTTCTCTGCCGTAAAAGAACGATTCATCCCCGGCGCAATGCCTGCCGCCATCATAGCCGCCTCTATCGGAAACGTGCCGCTGCCGCAAAAGGGGTCCACCAGTATTCTGTCCTTATTCCACGGTGTAAGCATTATAAGCGCCGCTGCCAGTGTTTCAGATATAGGCGCCTTTGACGACAGCTTTCGATAGCCCCTCTTATGGAGCGAGTCTCCTGTTGTGTCTATTCCTACTATAGCCTCATCCTTAAACATAAATACTCGGACGGGATAATCTGCTCCGTCCTCCTTAAACCATGCAATACCGTAATCCCGCTTCATGCCTTCAACCATAGCCTTCTTGACTATACGCTGAATATCCGAAGGACTAAACAGCTTGCTTTTAATGGAGGATGCCTTAGTTACCCAAAACCTTCCATCTGCAGGTATATAGCTGTTCCATTCTATTGCTTTTATTCCCTCAAATAACTGGTCATAGGTTTCTGCCTTAAATCTCCCTGCCTCAATAAGAATACGCTCGGCAGTTCTAAGGAATACATTTGCCCTGCATATTCCCTGTACATCCGCCTCAAAGGTTACCCTGCCATCCTCCACGCTAACTATATTATATCCAAGGTCTGTTATTTCTCTTTTTAAGACTGACTCCAGTCCAAAATGACATGGCGCCATCAATCTGTATATGGTCATCATTTTATGCCTTTCATAATTATTTCATTAACATTTTAATTTTATGATGACCTATTTACTTTGTCAATTAAATTTTAATTTATATCTTTCATATGCAGCAAGCCCTCCTATGGTATTTATTACCTGATAGCCTCTTTTATAAAGCTTTTTTGCAGCCATTATGCTTACTCCTCCATGCTCGCAGTAAACGACGTATATTTTGCTTCTGTCAAGGTCTGCCTCCTCGTATTCTATCTGTCTGTATGGGATATTTACAGCTCCGTCTATATGATGCTTTTTGTATTCCTCCTCGTTCCTTACATCAAGTATGACATATCTGCCGTCTCCCTTATAATTGTCAATATTTCTTATATTTATATTTATAATAGTATTCATAACTATCACCATTTTCCTGTTTATTATATTTTATTAAATTTTTTTATAATGTTTACTCAAAAAAGAGCATCGCCCTTATAAATAAGTGCGATGCTCCCATTGCTTCTATATTTTCTTTTCAATATAGAACATACCTTACTAGAGGCTGCTATACTGCATAAGCCTTCCTAGTAATTGTAGTCGTTCTGGCTTGAATTCTCAGTTGAATTCTTGCTTGTGTTCTGTGTTGAATTCTTGCTTGTGTTCTTGCTAGAATTCTGTGATGAGTTCTTGCTTGTGTTCTGTGTTGAATTCTGTGTTGAGTTCTTGCTTGTACTGTTTTTGCAGTTCTGGCTGTTGTTCTGATAATTGTTTGAACTTGTCATTTTCTTTACCTCCAAAGCTTTTTTTAATGTTACACACTTAGTATGTGTTAAATATTTTTTTTTATTCTCTCAAACTAATTTATTAATTTTTAATTTTTTTAAAAAAACAGTTGCTTTTTTCGACACTTTATTATAGAATACATGTGTAAAAAGAAATAACCCTTCAAATGTTTCTTTTTATGTTATAACCCCTTATTAATTATTTATACTCCCCTCAATACCTCGTGGCTCCCCCACGAGGTATTATTTTTATGCGTATAGACAGAGTAAAGGCTTTCCCCTGCCCGATTTGTATTACTTCAACAATTTAAATTGATAACATCTCCTTTCAAACATAAATTTATTTCTGCAAAATTTAAAAGAGCCAGCTCCCATCGGCTCTTTTTATATAATAAGAAACTCTTCAAGTAAATCACAAATTCAGCAGAGCTGAATTTGCAAGTGTCGGCTTAACAAAGAACTTAAGTTCTTTGTTAAGCCGACACTTTTTTATCTTCTCTTAAATGAATTTATCAGTCCCACTACTACTCCAACTATAACCAGCACTAGCACTACCGGCAATACCACCTTAAGCACCAGCCATGATATTCCCCACAGTACCAGAAAAACAAGGGCTATAACCGTTATAAGCGCAAGTATTCCTACTACCTTTCCAACAACGGGATTAATGCTTTTTCCATTAAAATAAAAGCGATAGGCGCCTTCCTCCTCCTGAAAATTATCTGTCTTTCCAAAGCTGCCTGCCTTCATGGTATCATATGTGGCATATGATGACTCTGACGAGGTATATCCGCCTCTGTCTATAATAGATTTTGCTATTAATCTTGGATTTCCCAAGCCTGTAATTACCTCCTGCTCATCTCTCCCCTTTTTTACCTCCTCGTCAATATAATTGCTATAATAGCTTATATGCTCATATGCGCTTCTGTCGTCCATTGATTCCCTCAGCGCCTCTGAAAGCTTTTCCAAAAATTCCTGCTTGTCCATTTTGCGTGTTTCCTCCTTTTTTACTGCTTAAATACTTTTATCCTTATTTTATATACCCTTATTTTTTCTTATGCTATATCTTATACCAACAATTCAAATAAATTGTTTTATTACGAAAGCTCTCATAAGGTAAAAGGCAGGGTAAAGAAAAACCCTGAAAGCATATGCTTTCAAGGCTTTTAAGCGTGCGTGAGAGGATTCGAACCCCCGACACCTTGGTCCGTAGCCAAGTGCTCTATCCAGCTGAGCTACACACACATATTTTTCGCTATGTAACAAATAAAAGATTTTTACACAGCAGAATTATTTTACTTTTTTTATATTAAATTGTCAAGTGCTTTCTTTGCATTTTACATAAAAAGTGATGTCTAAAACTGACGCTTTTGCATAACGGAATTTCCTATTATATAAAAAAGTATTCCTATAACGGTAAACTCCTGCCGCTATAGGAATACCTCTGTTCAATTTAATTTACATAAAACGTATCACATTCCAAGAGCGTGGAGGAATCTTAATTTTTAAATCATCCTCCCCCTCTATTCTTTTTTCAGGAAGCGTATAAGGCTTTATGCGGTCAGGCTCTGTCAGGGAATTACATGCCTTCATATCCCCGTCAGTCATTATTGTATGGGTTATTTTCTCAAATTTATCATATCCGCCTATTTCACATTTAACCAGCAATTCCTCTTCGCCTCTGTTTACTGCAAAAACAGTTATTCCATCCCCATTGTCCACAGCTATGGTATCTAATGAAGGAACATCCGTATAATCCTTTGTATCATATTTCGGCGATTCTGAAAGTGTCTGCAAAACTGTTCCCCTGCCATACTTTGAGGCGTGCATATACGGATAGAAAATAGTCTGCCTCCATGCGCCCTCAGGCGAAGACATAATAGGCGCGATTACATTGACAAGCTGCGCCAGACATGCTATTTTTACACGGTCTGCATGACGGAGAAGCGTAATAAGCATTGAGCCTACCAGCAACGCATCCTCCATATTGTAAATATCCTCTAACTGGGCAGGAGCCTCGCTCCATGGAGTGTGTGGCTCGCCATTTGAATGATACCATACGTTCCACTCGTCAAAGGAAAGATTAATTTTCTTTTTGCTGCGCTTTTTTGCTCCCACATAATCACATGTAGAAATCACGCTGCTGATAAACTTATCCATATCTAATGTTCTGGCAAGGAAATTCGGCGTGTCATTATCATGATTTCCATAATACTGATGCAGCGAAATATAGTCTGCATGGTCATAAGTATGCTCCAGCACCTCTGCCTCCCAAGCGCCAAAGGTTGGCATTCCAATACCTGACGAGCCGCAGGCTACAAGCTCAATAGACGGGTCTATCATCCTCATTACCTTAGCTGTTTCACATGCAAGGCGTCCATATTCCACGGCTGTTTTATTTCCCATTTGCCATGGACCATCCATTTCGTTTCCAAGACACCATGTTTTTATTTTAAAAGGAGCTTCTGCTCCGTTCTTTCTTCTTAAATCGCTGTAATACGTATTTCCGGGATGATTACAGTATTCTACCAGATTTCTCGCGGCATCTGCGCCTCTTGTACCAAGATTGACTGCCATCATAACGTCACTGTTTGCCTGCTTTGCCCACTTGCAAAATTCATGAAGACCAAATTCATTCGTTTCGGTTACATTCCATGCAAGCTCAAGTCTCCTTGGACGATTTTCTACGGGACCTACGCTGTCCTCCCAATTAAAACCGGAAACAAAATTTCCGCCCGGATACCTTATAATAGGAACATCAATCTCCCTTACCAAATCCAGCACATCTTTCCTGTAGCCGTCCTCGTCGGAATTATTATTTCCCGGCTCATAGATACCGCCATATACGGCTCTTCCCAAATGCTCTATAAAAGACCCGAATACTCTTTTATCTACCTCGCCCACTACAAACCCTTTTTCCGTTTTAATACTTGCTTCTTTCATATAAACCTCCATTCCGCCGCCTTTCAGCTGGCGGCATAAATAGTAATGAAAAACGCTGCTTTTTGCGTTTTTCCAGTGTGAAATTTAATATTTCTTAGGTAGCGTCTTTTGCTGCCTTAGAAGTATTTTTCACACTAAGCTCCTTTCTTCTCCAATAAAAAAACTAAAATCTACGTATGAATTTTCCGCCTCTGTTCTGATTCACTTTCCTGTCAGTTAATCAAACCAGCTTTCATAGTATTCCCTAAAATTAAAATGATATTTTGCATGCACGTCTTTTTAATTTATAGCTATAACTATATGCTATATTATTGCTTTTTTCAATGATACATACTGCTTACAAATTGAAGTTTTCTGCTTTTTATTTTTTATTATTTTACGGAAATATTGACAAGTCTTTCTTATTCCTGTATACTCGTTCCATAAGTAAAAAGTGTCGGCTTTAGCCGACACTTGCAAGTTTGAAAAGTCTGAAAACCAGACTTGGCCAAACTTGTTGCCGCCATGAAGGACTTTCCTATGGCCCAAATAGAGGGGGAGCTCCCTAGATTTGGATTTACTTATCTTATAGCGATGGGAGTCAGTGTTGCTGATTGAGAGGATGCCTTAAGTATCGACCGCAGGAAATCTATTAAAAATATTAGATTAAGCCTTGTTATAATACAGAAGCGCCCGTCACGCCTGTCATTATTTTCACTATAGGATAAGAATATATTCGATACGTGTATCAAGGCTTAACGCCTTGTATTTTTTTATAGTAATTTCTTATCATACTATAAAGGAGTGTCGAATATGACAGAAAACAAAAAACTTATTAAACTTATTTTTATGGCAATGATGATTGCCATAGGCGTAGTTATATCCCCTATCTTACGTGTGGAGGGCATGTGCCCCATGGCTCATCTTATTAACGTAACGTGCGCCGTATTTATCGGTCCCTTCCACTCGCTTGCGTGCGCTGCCCTTATTGGTATTATCAGAATGATTTTTATGGGTATACCTCCCCTTGCCCTTACCGGCGCCATATTTGGAGCCTTTTTCTCAGGGCTTTTCTATCGCCTTTCAAAGGGTAAATTTCTTTTTGCAGTGCTTGGAGAGATTTTTGGAACGGGAATTGTAGGCGCCATTGTTTCATATCCTGTAATGACATACATATGGGGACGTGACGGTCTTACATGGTTTTTCTATGTTCCTTCATTCGTGGCAGGAACACTTATCGGCGGAAGCATTGCCTTTATACTGCTAAAACAGCTTAATAAATTGGGACAGCTTAATAAGATTCAGGAGCTGTTAGGCTCCAGGGTATATGAAAGCGCCAATGATGCCTCAAAGGACGCCTTGGCTATAGCCTTTACCGCCCCTATTGCATACATGGCAGCGCTTGTTATTGAAAATAATCTTATTTCCGGCTCATCACCTTTTATTCCCTATATTAAGGTAATTATCGCCGCTGCCATACTCATTTTTGCGCTTATATACTATATTATAAAAACCGCAAAGGGACTGCGCCATAAATAGCTATGACTTCGGTATTCTAAGGTGATTTCCTATAAATTAAAAACTTTTAAAGCCAAACTTATGGCTTACATAAAGTAATCTCATATAGATAAAAAATATTATTAAAGGAAGGTTTATACATGTCAGAATACAATTTTACAAAATTACACAGTGATTTTATTAATTACTTGGATACTGCCCTGAATAGCATAAAGGATACCGCTCCCCTTATTCACTGCATTACTAATCCTATTTCCTGCAATGATTGCGCCAACGCAGTCCTTGCCTTAGGCGGAAGTCCCATTATGGCGGAGCATCCTATGGAGGTAAAAAAAATCACCGAGAAGGCTGCCGCCCTTTGCCTTAACACTGCCGCTATAACAGATGTGAGAATGGAGTCCATAAAAATTTCAGCAAGGGCTGCCTGTGACTCTCATATTCCTTTTACACTTGATGCTGTGGGAGTAAATTGCAGCGAGCTTAGATATAAATATGTAAATAAGCTCCTTGAGGACATAAAGCCAACGGTTGTTAAGGGTAATCTTGCCGAGATAAAAAAGCTGGCTCATCTTAAAGCCCAATATACCGGCGTTGATTCCGCAGAAAAAATTGAAAACGAAAACGAGCTTCTTAATGCGGTTGATATTGTTAAGAAGCTGTCCCGAGAAATTAATTGTATTATAGCTGCTACAGGCCGTCATGACATTATCTCCGACGGTTTCACAACCGCTGTCGTAAGCAATGGCTCCCAATTTCTCCCAAGGATTACAGGTACAGGCTGTATGCTAAATGTTATTATAGGCACAATGCTTTCTGCGGATATTTCAGCCTGTTATTCCGGGACAAGAGGCGGCAATAGTGATTCCAATACACCGGCTCCAAGCCTTGGAGCCAATATATTCAGGGTAATACTTGGAGCCGTTATTCTCGGAGTGTGCGGTGAACTGGCAGAAATCAAAAGCCTTAAATCCGGGGTGTTTTGCGGATTAGGAACATTTCATATTAATTTATTAAATTCATTATCAACAATAACATCTGATGATATAAAAGAAAGAGTACAGCTTAGATTCCTCTAAGCTGTACCTTTTAATTATACATACTACTCTCCATGCTGTCTTGGCGGCTTAAAAGCCCCATTGCTTATTTTTCACATTTCCAATAAGCGACAGTGTATGGCTGCATTTCGCTGCCTCCGCCAAAATCGTGCTCTTTTCCTGTTATTAAATCCACTGCCCTTCCGCAGCCTGCGTCAAAATGCGCCACATATGGATTATCTGAAGCATTTATTGCCACTATTATTTTTTCGCCTTCAAATTCTCTCCTAAACACATACTGATGATTAGTCAGCACAAGCGTTTCGTAGTCTCCATACTGCAATGCTTTTTCCGTTGCTGCCGCCTTCACGCATGCTGCAACGGTTTCCGTAAGCTCATTCCATTCAGGCGTATCGTAGGATTTTCTTATATCATTGTCACTGCCGTTTGCCTTAACTCCCTCTGCTCCCCATTCGCTTCCGTAATATATACACGGGATTCCCGGCATACTGCACATAAGTCCGTATATAAGAGGCAAATGTTTTTTGTTGGTTAATGTTGATGCAATTCTGTTTACATCATGATTATCCACAAAGTTCAGTAAATGCTTACCACGGTACAGACACCACTGCTCCTTTCCAAACTGTCTTTGTATGCTGTGGGCTATCTCAAACATATTCATGGAATTAAAGCTTGAATACAACCCCTTATAACATTCATAATTTGTAGCTGAATGAAGCATGCTGTCATTTACTATTATATTATAGTCACCATGAAGCATTTCTCCTAACAAAAAGAAATCCTCCTTTAACTCTCCCGTAAAGGCTCTTAATCTTCTCATAAAGTTGTGGTCGAGAAGATAAGCTACATCAAGCCTTAAACCATCTATATCAAATTCATCTATCCAGCTCCTTATACAGTTAAGCAGATAATTTACTACATTATCATTTCTAAGATTAAGCTTTACAAGATTATAATGTCCTTCCCAGCCCTCATACCAAAAGCCGTCATTATAATTGCTGTTGCCGTCAAAGCTTACATTAAACCAGTCCTTGTACTGACTTTCCCATTTCTTTTCCTGTACATCCTTAAACGCAAAAAATTCTCTGCCTACATGATTAAAAACTCCGTCTATAATTACTCTTATGTGGTTTTTGTGAAGCTCCCCTACTACATCTGCAAAATCTTCATTTGTTCCAAGCCTTGAATCTATTTTTCTAAAATCCTTTGTATCATATCCATGGTATTCACTGTCAAAAACAGGTGAAAAGTATATGGCGTTTATCCCCAGCTTCTTCATATGAGGTATCCATTCCTTTACCTTTTTTATTCTTGAAACCACAACACCATCATTATTATATAATGCATCACAAAACCCTAAGGGATAAATTTGATAAAACACCGCCTCGTCATACCACATATTTTTTCCTCCATTTCAAATCAGACAAAAAAACTCAATCCATATTTCCAGTGGATTGAGCTTCTAATGCTGGCGACCGGAATCGAACCGGTACGGGAGATAAAGCCCGCAGGATTTTAAGTCCTGTGCGTCTGCCAGTTCCGCCACGCCAGCATATATCGCATAATTATTATATTAAAAATGCTAAATGGGACCTATAGGGCTCGAACCTATGACCCTCTGCTTGTAAGGCAGATGCTCTCCCAGCTGAGCTAAGATCCCAGATTGCTAAATATAGCAGTCTGCTAAATACAGCAATTTTTTATTTATGTTGTAAAATAATTTTACATACTTATGACATCCACCAGCAAATGCCGACGACCCGAATGGGACTCGAACCCACGACCTCCGCCGTGACAGGGCGGCGCTCTA
>ERZ777011.2808-NODE-2808-length-12612-cov-3.950307_pt1 | contig 12612 bp, 11 predicted proteins | sample MGYA00374964_ERZ777011 | MGnify/ENA primary metagenome ERZ777011 (study PRJEB29310, sample SAMD00008975) | mouse gut metagenome | study: EMG produced TPA metagenomics assembly of the Metagenome analysis of fecal microbiota from mouse which was promoted...
CGGGATCGCCTTGCTGAGCGCGATAATGACCGCCTCTCTGGCCGGAAGCGAAGCATGTTCTTCTTTATATCTGTTCAGCAGGATAACCGCATAGTCCACAGATAAGGCAAGCTGCAGCACAATCGTAACGGAATCGGATACAAATGAGATCGTACCCAGCAGGAAATTTGTGCCCATATTCAGGACTGCCGCCGACAGGAATGTAATTAACAGCATCGGGATCTCCGCATAGGCCTGCGTCGTCAGCAGCAGCACCGACACCACGATAATGGCAACCAGCACCGTGATCGTATTCATCTCCTGTCCGATTAACTCCGACTGCGTATCTCCCAGTCCGGTGGTCAGATAATAATCATAGCCCGCCAGTTTCTCCTTCAGTTCATTCAGAGCCTCCAGGCACGCGTCATCCTTCTCATCATAATCGAATGTCACATTGTAATAAGCGGAGCCATTCGTGTAATGATCTTGCGTATCGTCGAAATCAACGGAGAAGACTCCCGGCGACCGTTCCAGACGTTCGCAGATCTTTTTCGCCTGCTCATAAGATACATTCGCCAGCATGATGTTGCAGGTTCCGTATGTAATAAACTCCTCTTCCATCAGGTCCAGTCCCTGCTTCGTCTCCGTTGTCCCCGGCAGATAATGTGCCATGGAATTCTCCACCTGAACCCAGTTCCTTGATATGGCAGAAAAAATAATCAGGAGACCGAAGAGCAGGAAAAAGAGATTTCTCTTATCCACAATAAACCCGCATATCTTCACCATCGCCTGATTACTGTTCTTTTTTGTATTTAATTCGTTATCCATCGTACAAGCGCCTCCTACACTGTTCGATGGAAATTATAGCATTCACTCAAACCTTTTACAACGATTTGTCGAGATTTGGAGGACTACAATTTAGGGGATTTGTATATTTATATCAATGATTTGATAGACTATTTATTTTATAAGTTTGTGCTGTTACCTAGCAAAATCCTTTCCCAAACAGCATTCCCCCTACATAATCTTATTGATAATCGCCTTGATCCCGATCGGCGCACCCGCTATGATCATATCCAGCGCCTCATTGCCCGATACGTCCAGTATCAGTTTACATTTTTCCCTGTTATTAAGTTCAGCGGCTGCCGCCATCGCGGCACATATCGTATGATTTCTGTCCTTATCTGCAAAATCTTTCATTCTTTTTAACGCATAGTCCTCAAGGGCCTTCCATTCATCGTCCAGAATCGTAACAGCTTCCGCTCTGCCGGTATTTTTCTTTACAGGCTCGACCGCTTCCATACGATCTATATTGTCAGTATGTATCTCAGCAGCTGCCACAATCTTTTCCCCGTATATTTTATCCCCTCCGGTCAGGAGAACTCTCTGCCTGCCGCTGTATACTGCATTTCCATCCCCAATACAGATCATCAGGGCACTGCGTATTTCTCTTAGGAAATCCGGGCCGGAGGCCGATATGTAAAAGCACGTTCCCGCATGGTTCTCGATTTTCAGTTCATAGAACCCCTGTCCGTTTTTATCCTGCTCCGGTATTTCCACCAAAGAAACTGCACTAAGCGGTATCAATATATTATCATCACAGGATATCACACCTTTTCCGATCGTAAGTTTTCCGGCCTCCATTACGTATTTGTTTTCTTTTAATTTTAGCTTATCCGCCAGCCCCTTGAAGTCACCCATTACATTCTCCCCTGATACCTTTCTGCCCGAAGCTCATTCTATCTCCGGCAAGCATCCATGCTTGTCATTTCCCTGTCACACAATCTCTACATTCTGTGGTTTTCCCGTCTCCTGATACACCTGCACCACGCTGCTTATGTCATAAAGTCTTGTAATCCCAATGCTATCCGGATATTCTCCGCCCTCACAATGCAGCTCCCCGAAACTGCTGTCCGCATTCTTATCATCATAGGGAATCGGCACCACACAAGCACCACAGATTTCTCACCGCCTGATACTCTTTATCTTCCTCTCTCAATCAAAACCCGGCTACCATTTAAGCAAACATTATACCCGCACTTATTACTATAACCGCAAAAGCCGCTGCCGTAAATCATTTCGACAGAAACCACGCAATATTTTTTATCGTACAGGCAATCGGATTTTTCTTATTATACCATATGCAAATTTTTTTGACACCAAAAAGCATTGATTGATGAATGAATCATTCAGCAACCAATGCTTTTAAAAAAATACATATGCCATCCGCCGGTTTTCGTTATACAGTACCTGAACTGTCACAAACCGCCTACATCATCTGCAGCAGCATGATATGATATTCTTCATCCTGAATGATCCGCGCCAGCACCGCGTTGATGCAGTCATCCTCGATCATACCCATATGCTGTTCATACTGATCAATAGCAGCTTTTTCCGCCGCGATATTGGCCGCGATAATCTGCGCTTTATTGCTTGCAAAATCCAGATACTTAGGTGTCCACATCTGGGTGCCCGTGCGGGTCTTGATTGAAAAGTTAATGCTGTTGCCAAGCAGATAGATCAGTTCTCCCAGCTTCTGCAGATGCATCATCTCCGCCATCGCAATGCCGATGATCGTCTTGGACTCCGCACACTGTTCCTGGCACAGACAGCTCTCTCCGTGAATATACTGCGTGATTGCGGTCAGTTCAGATACGGAACCGCAATAGTCAAGTGTAAGCAGATTCGCGTAGAATTGGTTCTGTTCCCTGACCCTGACCGGCGGATACTCCATCGGCAGAATAAGCGGTGTTACTCCTCGAAAGCTGCAGTCGTTCTGCATGATCTTTCCTTTCTCATCCATATACAGACTTCTCCCATCCGGGTGTGACAGTCCGCAAATACTCTGCAGACCCGCACACCATCTTACTGCTATCATATGCGTGGCGGCAGGATGGTGTGCACGCAGATCCGGAAAAGCTGCCTAGATCATCCCCTCCTTCACGACTCTCTGATCCCGCATGACTTTTTCGATTGCCGTGCCTTTAATGAAGTGAAGCAGAAGTTTCTTCATAGGGTTTAACGGTCCCAGGTCGATCTCCAGCGGAGATTTTCCATCCATCAGTTTTACACTGCTGCTAAGCAGTTCGCGAATGTCATATACACTGCCCCATACTTCCGGCACGCCTCTGTCCACGCCGAGCAGGCCGTACACCGCCTCCATTGCGGTCCTTACAGAATACTCTGTCGTAAACACCGTATCTCTGGGTGTCTCGGCAAACTGCCCCAGAAACGCGAAGTTCACACAGCCGTCCGGGATAACGTCGGGACGGTCACCTTTTGTTCTCGGCATGAAGAATGCCGTGATGTAAGGCATCATCGTAGGAACGCAGACTGCGCTGTTCTCCGCCAGTTCCGGAATCTCTTCCACCGGCACGCCGAGATGATAGAGCCACTCCTGGGTGATCTCCTTACCGGTACACTCTTTCATCGGTTTCTTAATATAGTCTCCGGGCACATCCGTAAACAGACCGTATACCCAGACGCACACTTTATCCTTATCCTGCTCCTTGAACTGTCCCTGTCTGTTGATTGTCCAGCTCAGCAGCCATGCAGAATCCTGGCAGCTCACGATACCGCCGGTAACCACCTTGCCGCTCTTCGGATCACGCTTACAGATATCGGTAATATACGGGATAATCTTATCGTCCAGCGTGGTAACTGTCGCGGACTCCCAGTTGGTCTTAGCGATATCCGAGCAGAATTTTTCCGGATGTCCGAATGCCGGATCCTGTCTGGCAATATTTTTCCACAGGCTCCAGCATCCGCTCGTTCTGACTTCCGCATCACCGTTCGGCGCATGATTCTGGTCACCGTAGATCGTCCCTTCCGTGCAGCTTCCGTTCGTGACAAACACGAGATCATTTTCCGTGAGTACAATGCCTTTTTCCACACCTTTCACCTTGCACTCAATTGCTTTTGCCACCTTCTTCTCCCCGTCAATATCGAAGATCACGTTGGTCACTTCTGTGTTGAACTGGAAATCAACGCCGGCCGCCTCCAGATATTTCTGCATTGGCAGGATCAGGGATTCATACTGATTATACTTCGTAAACTTGAGTGCGCTGAAATCCGGCAGCCCGGCAATATGATGGATGAATCTCTGGAAGTACAGTTTCATTTCCAATGCGCTGTGCCAGTTCTCAAAGGCAAACATCGTTCTCCAGTATAACCAGAATGTGGAATCAAATACTTCCTCGTCAAACACATCCTCTATCGTCTTATCATACAGATCCTCATCTTTGGTCATGAACAGTTTCATGATCTCCATGCATCCCTTCTGGCTCAAGTTGAATCTGCCGTCTGTGTGCGCATCCTCACCCCGGTTTACCGTCGCGCGGCACAGCGAATAGTTCGGATCTTCCTTATTCAGCCAGTAATACTCATCCAGAACGGATACCCCCGGCGTTTCGAGAGAAGGAATGCTGCGGAACAGGTCCCAGAGGCACTCGAAATGATTCTCCATCTCGCGGCCGCCTCTCATCACATATCCTCTTCTGGGATCGTTAATGCCGTCGCATGCACCGCCTGCAATGTCCATCGCCTCTAAAATATGAATGTGGTCCCCGGGCATCTGTCCGTCGCGTACCAGAAAACAGGCTGCTGCCAGAGAAGCCAGACCGCTGCCTACGATATAGGCATTCTTATCATCCACGCCTTCCGGTTTCCTTGGTCTGGCAAACGCCTCATAGTTACCGTTCGAATAATAGATTCCCTTACTGTTCCTGTCATATCTCCCCAGTTCCGTATTGCGGTAGTCCAGATCCACATAGGCGCCTTTTTTCCCTGCATGATTCCCGCGCGCATTCTGTGATCCGTCTTTAGCCGCCTCATTTTTTTTGTGATTCCTGGCTGCAAGGGCTGCAGCGCCTGCTCCTGCCGCAACTGCAACACCGATTCCGATACCTTTCTTACTTGCCATCTTCATATCCACCTTTCTTATCGATCTTATATACCGTCTGATGCTATCGTATCCTATTGTGAGCGATTGCCGGCGCATTCACTTTCCGGCAGTCCATACATCAGCAGTATGTGCTCGTGCCCCTATCATATTCTCCTGCTTTTCATAATCCAATTTACAAAAGAGGTGAAATGATAAAAAACTTATCATCCCACCTCTTTTGATAAAAAAAATTTGCTTCGCAAGCCCGTAAACCGCCCGGAAATTTCTGGTATCCTGTCCTCAAATCCTGTATAGATACTCAGTGCTTCCACTGTTCAAAATTATGTATGGAATTTGTGATACTTCCGTGCAGAGTGACGCTCATCATCTCCACGATCACACCGTAATCCTCCTTCATGCCGTGCTCGATCCAGTCGAGCATAACCCCGACGAAGCCGTATTTATAAAACCCGGCAATAAACGCCTTGTCCTCCTGCGGCAGCTCTATCCCGGCGCACCTTTCCTCCACCACATCCGCAATCAGCTGAAAAGTCAGCTTGTGCAGATAGTTCTCGATCTTATCCCTGCCGACCGCGCGATAGACGTTCATAATAAAAGTTTTATTCTCCATGACCGCCTCGAAGATCTGGTAGATTCCCTCCTGCCATGTATCGTAGGTCTTTTTATCCTGCAGCGCTTTCCTGCCGTCCTCGATGCAGCACCACTCCACCAGATCATAGATGTCTTTAAAATGATAATAGAATGCCATGCGGCTGATTCCGCAGTCTGCCGCAAGATCATTGATCGTTATTTTATCAAGCGGTCTGTTCGAGAGCAATTTCTTAAGCGACGCCTCCAGAGCGTATTTGGTCGTACTGGACATGAATATTTCTACCTCTCTATACACGATTCACCCGGTGCACTGCGTCATTCATTTCCCGTTAATTGACACAGCCGGGCACTCCATCTGCAATGTACCTGCATATTAATCTCTATCGCAGATCGCACGGCAGTCCTGCATGCCGGATACCGGCATACTCCGCAATGTCACGATCCAGCGTCACAAGATTGTGCATAGACAAATCATGCACGGAATGATTTCCTGTGATTCTTGCAAACATCTCCAGTTCCTTACGAGAAACATTCAGGAAGTTGGCAACCCTCTGTGCCGCCGCAGAAGTCTTCAGGCGGCCGCGAAGTTCCTGATCCTGTGTCGCCACGCCCACCGGACAGTTCCCGCTTCCACAGATACGGTACTGCTGACAGGCTACCGCAATCAATCCTGCACTCGCAATCGCCACGGCATCCGCGCCCATCGCCAGTGCCTTGGCAAAATCCGATGATACACGCAGACCGCCGGTAATCACCAGCGCAATATCCGAGTGTACCGAATCCAGATACTTTCTGGCCCGTGCCAGCGCATAGATCGTCGGAATCGAAGTGGACTCCCGTAAGAATAACGGGCTGGAACCCGTAGCACCGCCCCTGCCGTCTATCGTGACAAAGTCCGCTCCCGCAAATACACAGTATTCCAGATCACGCTCAATATTACCCGCCGCAATCTTAATGCCGATGGGACGACCTCCGGACAGATCCCGCAGCAGTTCCACCATATCCCGAAGATCCTCTTTCGAATTCAGTTCCGGAAATTTACTGGGACTCTGGATATCTTCCCCCTGTTTCTTACCGCGTATCTCTGCAATCTCCGCCGTCACTTTCTCTCCCGGCAGATGTCCGCCCATGCCGGGTTTCGTTCCCTGTCCAATCTTGATCTCTATGGCATCCGAATTCTGTAAGTTCTCACTGGTCACACTGTATTTATTCGGAATATATTCAAATATGTATCTGTATGCCGCCTGCTTCTCCTCGGGAAGCACGCCGCCCTCGCCGCTGCACATCGCTGTCTTCGCCATAGCCGACCCCTGTGCCAGCGCGATCTTGATCTCTCTCGACAATGCGCCGAAAGACATGTGGGATATGTATACCGGGCTCTCAAGCACCATGGGCTTCTTAGCATTCTTACCGATCACAGTAGTCGTATCTACAGGATCACCGTCATTAAGCGGCGGCGGATTCAGCTGTGCGCCCAGCATCAGGATATCGTCCCAGCCCGGCATAGGCAGCTTCGTACACATAGCCTCCCCGATCGTCCTGCCTGTCACTGCCATCTCATGGATCTGCGCCATATAACGGCAGTCCGGATCACGGCGCGCCGTCGCGCTGTCATAGTCCAACTCTCCAGAATAAGACTTCGGTCTTTCCTCTCTACCTTCGTCCGGCACCTTCTGGAAGCAGGAGACCGGCTGCTTACAGACCGGGCAGCACTCCAGTTCTGCTAACGGCTTTCCTTCTTTTTCCTCATCATAAATCGCTCCGCATACACTGCATTTGTAAATCGCCATACCCTACCTCCTGATATTCTTTTGCATTTTCCTTCATACTCATACCGGGCAAAACCTCTTTCCGGTAATGGCTTCCGTCCTGTCAGTACTCCTTCGATATCTCCTCCACCCCGTACCGTTCCATAAATTCCCTTAAGTCAGCCTCACCCCGCACCAGCATGATCTCCTCGAACTTGCCCGTCTGCAGATTTTTAAATCCCGCCACCTGTTCTCCATTGCAGATGCTGCACTTAAGAACCGGCCTGCAGGTTTCCCTGTCATACGTCTGCGCTGATGGCTTCCGCTTTCTCCCAAACATCATATTCTCCTTTACGACACAGTATTTTCACCCGTCCTTCAAGAATTTTCCCTGCGTCTGCAATGCTCCGCCAGATCCTTCTGCCGCTCTGCTATCCGTCACCCCGCAGCAGACACGCTACGCTTCTATTATTCTGATAAATCTGTCGGGATCATACTCCTTGCTCTCCCCGTCATCCGTATAATATTCGTATGGTTTCACATGCTCTCCGAAGAAGTGTAACTGCAGATGGTCAAAATCTACTTCCGCAATGTTTTCTCCCCCGTCTGCCAACGGTAAAATACGGTTTTCTTTCAGGAACACGCACACATCCCCCAGAGGCATCTCCACAAAGGAATAACCGATGGGATAAACTGCTTCCTCTCGCACCTCTCCCCCGCGAAACCGGATCAGCTTCATCGGTTCGGGGAAATACACGGTCCTGCCAACCGCATTCTGCTCATACACGGGCGCGATCATAATCTCGTCTCCAAGAAGGAGTTGATCTTCCACACGTCTCGCAATCCTGTCATTGTCATAGATAAAGCCGAGCGGCCGGAACATCATCCCATCCCGCAGCGCCGCCTTCATGAATTCACTGTACAGATAAGGCAGCAGTTTATAGCGGACTTCAATCACATCTCTCATCAGGTCAGCACTCCCAAACTGATAAGCCTCCTGCAGCCTCGTTCCCAGCGCCGCATGATTCCGCATCAGAGGCGTAAATACCCCGAAAGACAGCCATCTAATCAGCAGATCCTCCGTGACGTCCGCGCCGAACCCGCCAAGATCCGCCCCCGTATACAGGAAGCCGCACATATTTAAGGACGGCATCATGCGAATATTCAACAACAGATGCGACCACCAGGAGCAATTATCTCCCTGCCAGATCCCGCCGTATCTGTGCATACCGATATAAGATGCCCGGGAAAAGAGCAGGATTCTCTTGTCCGGCGACAACTCTTCGAATGCCTCTGCCGCAGAGCGCGTCATATAATAGCCGAACAGGTTGTGCACATCCTCGTGGCAATACCTTTTACCCTTATAATTATGATAAAAGGACGCATAGTCCTTCGGATTATTGGAAATATGCTCCGCCAGATCCCGAAAGGCAAAAAAAGAGTTAATGTCGAGATCCTGATTCCGAAAACCCTCTATCTTCTCGAATACCTCCGCCAGACCTTTTTCCGAATAGAAGATCGCCGGTTCGTTCATATCGTTCCAAAAGCCGTCTATGCCCTGATCAAGCAGGACCTTATACTTCCGCCCGAACCATCTGCCCGCCTCCTCATTCAGCATGTCCGGCAGACAGCAGCGCCCCGGCCAGACCCCGAGTATAAAATCCTCTCCATCCTTATCCTTGCAGAAATATCCTTGCGCCTTACCCTCCTCATACACATCATAGCCGTCTTCCGCCTTGACACCGCCGTCGATGATCGGCACGAGATGGATGCCCTGTCCCTTCATCTCCGCCACAAACGATCCGAACTCGGGGAAGGTCTCTTCATTCACCGTAAAATCTTTAAAGCGCTCCATATAATCGATGTCCAGATAAATGCTGTCCAGCGGAATATGCTGCTCGCGGTAGCGCTTCGCCACCTGCCTGATATCCTCCGCCGATCGGTATCCCCAGCGGCTCTGTCCGTAACCAAACGCCCACCGCGGCGGAATATAACTTCTGCCGATCAGGCCGCGGAACTCCCCGATGATCCCGTCAAGGCTCTCCCCCTCAATCAGATAAAGTTCAAAATCCGCATTCTGCAGTGTAATACGCATCTGGTCATGCGCCGTGTAGCCTATGTCAAAAGCCACCTTCGACGGCGTATCGATAAATATCCCCAACTTCTGCGTTCCGTCAAGCAGCAGAAAATTATGTGCCCCATACAATGAATGGGTATCCTCCGTATGGCGGGGATTGTCCGTGCAATTGCTCTCATAGAGCCAGCCCCGCTTGTTGATGCCTCTCACGTTCTCTCCCAGGCCGTACACGATCTCGTCCTCTTCCAGCCTACATTCCAGTGCATTTCCCCGGAAAATAATTCTGCCATCACTCCATGCGCACACTTCCGGCTTGTCTAACACCGCATCCGTCTCGATCGGATTCCCGAATACATATCTTTTTACCATACCTATATCCATTCCTCTCTTAGTCTTACCCTTGTCTTAACTTTGCCACCCTTTTATATTTCCAGAAATTTTCTTAAATATTCTATGATCACGCGCGCCGCCCTCGCATGGGATTTCTCTCCCGGATGCGCATGGGAGCCAACCGTCTCTTCCGTCGTATCCGGCAGCTGTACGAAAGCCGTATTGTGATCGCCGGTCTCCCTCCGATAGGTGTTCATGGCATCCGTGATCGCCAGCGTCAGATCGTACCCCAGCATACCATATACCCAGACAATATGCGAAGTCGGATTATGCTTTCGTATCATTTTCAGGAAATTCGTTACCGCCTGCTTAAAGCGCGCAAGGTCTGCCGCGTTATACGTTCCGTCCGCCTCTTTTCTCTGCTTGAAAGTCTGCCCCGTAACGGGGTCCGTCCACGCCGGCTGGTTGAACGCGCTGGCATCGTTCGTCCCCAGATTCACAATAATTACATCCGGCACCCAGCTCGTGAAATCATACGGCTTCGCCGCGCCCAGCCGCTCATTCATCTCCCCCTCCGCCAGACCGCAGATCTTCTCATAACGCGAAGGCAGATTATGGCGCGGGTCGTTATCCCAGCCGCTCAACACACCCCAACCGCCCTGCGAGATCAGACGGTACTCCGCATCCAGCGCATCGGAAACCATCCGCGCGTAATTGCGGCTGCTGCCCATATACATGGCAAGCCAGTCCGTATCTTCCTTCGCCCCGTAAGTTCCCTCTCCGGAAGTGATACTGTCACCGATAAATTCAAACTTATAACGCTTCGGCGCCACCGGTAGAAAAGTGCCGTCCGAACGGAAACCCTTAATCAACAGCCGGCAGACACTGTCCTCCGACATCGCCTGCAGTTCCCTGAAAAACTGCACATTCTTGACAGCCTCCGGACTCATGCTTCTGAACAGACACAGTGTATACGTTCCCGCCCGCAGCATCTGCCTGCTCATAAACGCGCCGTTAAGCGTCGTCCAGATCCATGGTTCATGCGTGTCATAATCCACATCAATGTCGATCCACAGTTCCGTTCCCGTCACGTTCACCTCGATGCCGCTTCCGTTAAAAAAAAGCGGCAGCAAATCCTGCGTTTCATCCGTTCTCCCGTAGATCTTGTAATTCCCTGTTTCCTGCAAAGTGTACACTTTTAAGTCTTTATTCGGTGTCATAATTTCCTCCATAATCCCACTGACAATGTTTCACGTCAACGTGAGTTGCATCCTTCATTGGAACGCCCTCCTGCCGCAGCAGGTATTCCTGTTCCCGCCACCCTGGAACCAGCCGGCCCGCATGGTTGACCACCCTGTGACACGGATACTCACCGTAATATTCCGCCATGCCAAGAACCTTCCCCACCAGCCGTGCATTGCGGTCACGGCCAATCAGCCGCGCGATCTGCCCGTACGTAGCAACGCAGCCCGCCGGAATTTCCTCTACCACAGAAAGTATTTCGTAAATAAGTGCCTCATCTAAAATATGTCCCATGTTTTTGTAATGTTGGTTCCTCTACACTAACTTCTCCGCCCACTCTGCTTCCTTAAACCCCGTAAGCACTATATCTCCGCACACAATCAGCGGGCGCTTTACCAGCATCCCGTTAGTGGCAAGGAGTCTTAACTGCTCCTCCTCACTCATCGCCGGAAGCTTATCTTTTAGTTGCATGTCTTTATAAACGAGACCGCTTGTATTAAAAAACTTCTTAAGCGGCAGTCCGCTCGTTTCAAACCACTTTTTTAATTCGTCGTAAGACGGGTTGTCCTCCACAATATGACGGTCCGTATATGTAATGTTATGCGCGTCCAGCCATTTTTTCGCTTTCTGGCATGTGGAGCACTTCGGATATTCAATAAACAGCATTTCTCTTCCTCCCATGGGATCGTTCCTCCTTATAATCTGTTTCCGTTCGGATAACATTCTTTGCAAAAACGGTATTGCCTATATGCCCATACATCCGACTGGTCAAATGTGGCATAATCCGTTTTGTATCTCATAAATACACAATCTTTTCTCGAGTGATAAAATCCGTTTCTGACATAGACCGGCGTCCTCGCCAGAATATTTTCTTCCGGTCCCAGACAGGCCTGATTCAGATTCCTAAACCACTCTTGAAAGCCGCTTCTTGTATATTGGGTACACTCTTGGTCGTATATGCCGTTTTCATTCATGCTCTTTACCTTAATCAGCAAAATCTGATCTTCAAACTCCGTACCTTTTTTCGCATAATTCACCAGATACAATGTGCCTCTCAAGTCCAGCGCCGCCCTCCACAGAGACAGAAATTTGCGTCTGTTTCTGTTCCAGTAACGATTCGGATGACTCGTGTACGGGGTGACATGATGTGTGCGCATCTGGTCCTCTTCACACAGTAAATACTCCATAATAATAAATCCCTGCTGCGGATGCCGCATAAACCTGTCAAAATTTACCGCCGCGGTCACATCTCCATCAAGCATTTCCTTCGCGAACAGAAACCCTGATTCATCATCATGTCCTAACGCTTTACTTTCTTCCGCCATCCATTTCCCCCTCTTCATCCAATATAATATCATTGTCCCGATCTCCATACTTGTATCTACAATATTGCAGGTCACAAAAGTACAACAACCCCTTAACAAATCTGCATGAATGACGGCTGCTTTTCGCTGCTTTTCATTTTACCATAACTTTACTGTTTCGAATAGATGCTGCCTCCCGGTTCTTCTCTTTTCCAATCCCAGCCTTGTTGAGGTTACACTGCAGCATTACAACCGTCTCCACATGCGGCGAGTGGTCAATAAAGATGCACATACACCTTGATGCACCCGCCATAAAAAGATAAGAATCGTGTTGATAAACGAGCCTTTGATCGGTTTCGGCTTGATTTGTAATCTGCTCTTTTCTATGGCATTTGCTGCTAACTGCAATTTTACCATAGTTTACTGTTTTCGGGTAGG
>ERZ777011.2810-NODE-2810-length-12607-cov-19.243308_pt1 | contig 12607 bp, 10 predicted proteins | sample MGYA00374964_ERZ777011 | MGnify/ENA primary metagenome ERZ777011 (study PRJEB29310, sample SAMD00008975) | mouse gut metagenome | study: EMG produced TPA metagenomics assembly of the Metagenome analysis of fecal microbiota from mouse which was promoted...
TTCATTCATAATCTCAAACCCTCTGACCCGTCAATATTTTTCAGGACGCCACACCACGCCGCCGTCAGTATTTGCAAAAGAGGAATAGGTTTCCCAGAATGACCCCGGGAAACCGCCTTTCGCCGACTTGAACTCCACCTCACTGCTCTCCTTGTTGGCGAGCAGTTCGTCAAGAAATCCCTTGATTCGCAAACTCTCTTTTATATAGTCAGATTCCATATCAATTCTTTTAAAGTGTTTTCAATCGCGCACCACATCCGTAGCCGAGAACCACCGGCAGTTGTTCTCGTCATCCCAGACCGCCCTTACCTCGCGGTCATTGAAAAACCGTATCGACTTCTTGCTCATAATTACAATTTACGGCTCTGCTGCTATTGAGATTGAATCGTCATTGAATGTAGAGTATGGACGCGGTGAAGAGTGACGCTTGAAGCTCTCAGCCTGTTCGAGGATTTCCTTGTAGACTTCATCACGTATTTTGGGCGGATAACCGGCACGGGCAAGAAGGACTATGACGTTCATCTTCAGCGTAGCACGCAGGTCTGTGCGGTTAAGCCAGTCCTCTACATCGCTTTGCTCCTCAACCATTGTCTTGATTGCTTTGGCGAGTTCAGTCAGCTTTTCATCGGGGAAGTTCTCGATAAACTCATATTTCACAGCTACCGCTTTCAGTATATCAAAGAAAGCTTTTTCGGTCAGTGAGAGTCCGATGGCATCACCAGAACTACGTTCTCCGGCTACTTCCTCCATCAGTCTCACCATCTCGCCGACAACATCATCAATAACGTCGTTGGCAAGCGCAGCATCATCGGAGCGGTCGTTATACTTCTTTACGATATCTTCAAGGCGCTTTGTGAAGTCGATTCCTTTCTGCTTGTTCACTTTGCGCAGTGACTCAATAACCTGTTTGAGAAGCTGCTCCATCAGTTTGACCTTTGTGTTCTTATAGGGAATCTGATCTATGCGCTTCATATATTCCGACGAAAGGAGGTCTATTTCTTCATCGGAGGCTACACCAATCTTGGCAATCTCTTCCACTGTATCAGAAACGAGAGCATCTTTCAACATCTCTGCAACACGCTTATTCATCCTGACAGCATCGGGAGCATTGCCCTTGGTGAGTTTTGAGATGATGCTTCTTATGGCAAGGAAGAAATGAAGGTCGTTGACTTCTGCTTCGCTCAACAAGTCGGAGTTACAACAGATGTCGTATGCGCCTTTCATCTTCTTGACATGACGCATGAAGCGCGTTTCCTCCGCCTTTGTCTTTTGGACATATTCCGCCGCCTTATTCAGCACATCAAGCTGCTGAAGTGGAGTGCCGGTAAAGTAGACCGACCAGTCAAACCTATTGAACATACGGCGAATGATGTCAAGTTCATCCTTGACAACCTTTACGGCTTCTTCTATAGTTTCAAGATCGGGACCGTCAACATCACCATTGCCACCATACTGATGCAAAGCCTCGTTCATCTGTCGTTTGATACCAAGATAATCCACAACAAGCCCTTTTTCTTTGCCGGGATATACACGGTTCACTCGCGATATGGTCTGAATAAGAGTGTGCATCTGGAGTGGCTTGAAGCAATACATTGTGTCGAGACTCGGAACATCGAAGCCGGTTATCCACATATCCACAACTATAGCTATCTTGAAATTGCTCTTAACTTCCTTGAACTGCTTGTCAAGAGTCTTGCGATACTCATCGTTGCCGAGATGATTATACAGTTCTTCGCTATCTTCGTCCTTGTTGCGTGTGATGACCATAGCCATTCGTGGCATTGGCTTTATCTGCTCACGCTCTTTGTCGGTAAGCGTTTCTCCTGCCACACATTCTTTTATCTCCTCCCATTCCGGGCGAATACTTCTGATTGCTTGATAGAGATTCCATGCTATGCTGCGACTGCTGCACACAATCATTGCCTTTCCGAGCACTGTAGAACCTTCTTCCACTCTGCGCTCGTAATGCTCCACAATATCTTTTGCGATGTTCCCTAAAAGGTCCGGGTCATTGAGGATTACATCTATGCGGGTCATTCGCTTTTTGCTCTCCTCTATCTGATATTCACTGGCTCCTTTGTCCTTGCACTCCGAGTAGTATTTCTCAATCTCCTTGACCTTTGCCGAGTCAATCATCACTTTGGCAGCACGGCCCTCATAGACAATCTTACGGGTGATTTCGTCTGCCACAGCCTCAGTCATGGTGTAACGGTCTACAATTGGGCCAAACACATCAAGGGTGTTGTCAAGAGGTGTGCCTGTAAAGCCGACGTATGTGGCATTAGGCAACGAGTCTCGCAGGTATTTGGCGAAGCCATACTTGCGTGTCACTCCCTTCTCGGTAATTTTTGTCTTCATTCCAAGACCTGCCTGAGAGCGATGGGCTTCATCGGAAATACAAATTATATTGGCACGGTCGCTCAACAGCCCTGTTCCTTCCTCAAACTTCTGGATAGTCGTGAGGAAGACACCTCCGGCAGCACGTCCGCGCAATAGCTCGCCAAGTGCTTCACGACTATTTGCCTGAACTATGGTCTTGTCTCCGATGTATTTGGTAGCATTGAGAAATGTTTTGGATAACTGGTCGTCAAGGTCTGTGCGGTCCGTTATCAGTACGATAGTCGGACTACTCAGCCTTTTGGAACGCATTAGCTGCTGCGCCAAAAAGAGCATAGTGTAAGACTTGCCGCAACCGGTAGCTCCGAAATATGTACCGCCCTTTCCGTCTCCATCTGGATTCAGACGTGAGTGACGGAGGATATTGTTATACAGTGCTGTGGTGGCAAAATATTGTGGGTAGCGACACACTATCTTATCCTCACCTTTCGGAGTGTCCGGCAGGAAGATGAAGTTATGCACCACATCAATCAGTCTTTCCTTGCGGAACAGCCCGTGCATCATGGTAAACATCGAGTCGAAAGCTCCTTCAAGCACAGAGTCAGTTGCTTCCGCTTTGTTCCAGCCATAGAAATATTCGTATGGAGCAAAAAGCGAACCCATCTTATTGTTCACACCATCGCTGATGACCACGAATGCGTTATAGCGGAACAGTTTGGGAATATCACGACGATAGCGGCGAGTGAGCTGCTTGTAAGCGTTTTCAATGGTCGTATTCTGCTTGATGGCGTTCTTAAACTCCAAGACAACAATAGGTAAACCGTTGACAAAGATTATACCATCAGGAATGCGGTGATGCTCTCCATCAATGGCAAATTGGTTGACAACCTTAAAGATGTTCTTTGCTCCCTTGGCATGCTCATCAGGCTTGAACTCGTCATAATTGATGAGATTGATATACAGGTCCGGCAGTTTCGGATTGGTGCGACGCAGGGAGAAACCCCGTTGAATCAAACGCAGTGCCTCCACATTCTCTGCATAAACGCCACCGCCATCAGTGGTTTCTATCTTGGCAATAGCACGATTTATTTCATCCGCTGTAATTCCTTGCTCTTTATGATGCTCCTTTAGGAAAGTCCGCAGGTCATCATAGAGAATAACATCGCGAGTGTCGCGGCTTATATTCTCGCCATGCACATAGTCGTAGCCCTCAGCCTTGAAAAGCTCGACAAACGCCTTCTCTAATTGCGCTTCGTTGAATGCTGCCATAGCGACTACGAGTTGAAAAGTTTATATCCCAGTTGAGTAAGGCGATATGCCTGCTTGGCACTCGTCGGTTTATCAGGATTGGTCATTGAAATGTAACCATTGTCAATCAACGGGAATAAAATTTTACGTTTAAGGTCTTTAGTGCTACCAATTTCAAGGTTATGTGCAATGGCATTGGCTGTCATTTCTGATTCATTCAACAGACATAGCAGGTCAATTGTACCCATTATCAGCTTAGGCACCATATCCTTGTCCCGTATCCTCTTCCATACTTGGACAAACATTTGTCCAAGTATTTGTAAAAGTCGCCCCTTATCAACGATAATACTCTGATTTACAGCATCGTTAACTTGGACAATTGATTGTCCAAGTATCTGTAAAAGTCGAGTGTCAATATCCGGATGAGACACTGTTGACGTTTCCAATCTATTGGAGTCAATCATATCCTCACGGCATGGAATGGTCATCAAGAAATAAGTCCTGTCTTCATCCGTATCTATTACGGCCTTATCAGAACCGTTTTCCCGGAGTGACTTTTGAATGGTCGGTATTCCGGTTGCACGGCCTTCTGTCAAATCCAACTCTTTGAGAAAATCTCCTAATCTGCGGTTACGGTATCTTCTTGCCTTCAATCTTTGAGCCGCTTTTATCGCTTCCGTTGTTATTGACCTATCCGGTCCGGAATAACTCAAAATGTCGATATGGGTTGGTTCTATAGTAATCTCAACCGGTTCGCGTTCTTGATAATCACGATGATATAGTGCATTTACTACTGCTTCTTCAAAAGCCTGATAGGGATAATTATATGCCTTGTCAGACTTCTCATTGTCATCCGGCTTTGAAATACGTTTTTTAATCACATTGGTTCGCAGATAAGACAGAGCCTCGCTTATCATCTTAGGTACGGGTCCAACAATCTTTGGCACCTCTACTAATATATCCGGATTTTCTATACTTCCCTCCGGAAATAGCACTATATCGACCTGAGTTGCAGGAAAGAATTTTTCGGGATGTTCGCAAAACATCATTGCCGCCACATTCTTTACAAGACGATTCTCAGACGGGCCGGTCAATAGATTCATCTCATCGAGAATATCTTCCAGCGGTCGACCTGCAAAATTTTCGGCCAATTTACTTTTTACGGTTTTCAGATGTTCATAGACCAAAACGCCGGAAATATCTTCAATCTTGATTGCCTCATTTCCCCGCTCGTCAAAGGGTGTGCGGTCGGCTAAGGCGCGCACTTCATCCAGTGTCTCTCCTCTTGCTTCAATGGTGGAAGCCTTGCTCCGTATATAATATTTGAGTGGAGACTTCCCTTTGGAGATGACACTTTCGGGAACACAATAAGGTCTATTTGATCCCGTCGGAACCCATATAGCAAGTACGGTCTGACCATCAACCTCCTCCTTTGAGACACGCGTGTTATACGAAATCGATCTAAGATTGGATGAAGTAATTTTTGCATCATATCCAACCATATCCTTCATAATCTCATCAATCGTCTCAATAGGCAGACCTTTTACCGGTCGTTTGGCTATGCCGTTTTCATCTTGCTCAACACCAACAAGAATATATCCGCCGCCGATATTGTCCAAATCAGTTGCAAAGGCGCAGATTGTATGATAAATCTTATCCGGATTCCAACCACGTTTGAACTCAATGCGGTTGTCCTCTACCTTTTGCTTATTCAGCAGATCCTCTATGTTTATCGGTAAAGCCATGTTCAAATTAAAATATTTCGAATTTGTCGTATGTTATAACACATCGCGGGTATCACGGCCGATATTCTCGCCATGAACATAGTCGTAGCCTTCCGCCTTGAAAAGCTCGACAAATGCCTGCTCTAATTGCGCTTCGTTGAATACTGCCATAGTTTATAATTTGGAGAGCTTTGTGAGAAGTAGACTAAGTACATTCTCAAAAAGTTGATTTTCCTGTTCGATTTGCTCTTTATAGCAAAACAGTGATTCCACTTTCGAATGGAACTCGTGTAAAATATCGAAGTGAGGTATTAATATAGGAAATTTATCAATATCTTTTTTTGTTATAGCTTCTCTTGTTGAGCCACCATCGCTGATTCCGAGTAATGCCGCTTTATTCTCGTTGGTTAAAAGAGTCAAAAGCAAAAATTCACTGGTATATTCATATTTTGGACGAATAATCATTACATGCTGATTAACGCGTGCTGGCAAAATTCGATAAGGCACTTTACAACACCTTGCTACCGAAACACCTGTTATATTAAAGAGAATATCATTTTCGTCAACTATGACATTTTTTAATTTATCAGCTTGTGCATCATCAATTTTTGCTAATTCGTCATGAACGAATCTCAAATCATGAACGTTCATGCTTCGAATTAATGCCACTCCATATTTCTTGTACGACTCTTTTCCACCCGAAGGAGTTGCTCCACTGGCTAACTTAGAGCAAAATTCGCCGATAGTTCCCATACGCCAACCTTGGGGGAGGTTTTCGAGGTCGATGTTGTCGACGAACATTTGGCGATAGATGGTCTGGGCTGTGGATTCAAGAGTCGCTATGAGGCGGCGATTGTTTTCAATACGTCGCTCCACAGCCTGATACTCCGAAACAATCTTCCGCTGCTCATCAATCGATGGCACCGGTATATTAAGATTCTCGAAATCTTCCCAAGTAAGACTTCCTCGAACTCCACCTACAGCCCAAAATGTTACTTCTCTATCAAATTCCTTTCGAGAGAACCACATCATGAGAAATTCCGGCAATAGTTCATCCTTACGATATACCTCAAACATCGGATATGCAGGAGACATTATCCCTTTTTCTCCTTTGAACATGGCAATAGGCATCTTCCCATCACGGCTTACCTGCATAAGAGAGCAAGCAAATTGGCCATTGGAAATAACCTTATAATTTGAGAGGTCAGTACCGATAGTATTTGCAACCGATGGAATAAAGGCTTTTTCAATGGTTAACCCCACAAGATTATCCACCGCAAGGTCACGATTGCGGACATCAACCTGACGTATATAATCTCCTAATCGCTTATAATTCGATTGCATAACCAAGGGATTTGAAAACTTCCAGTACCGCAGCGCGACTTTCTGCCTCTTTACGGAGTATGTCGGCAAGTTCGCTCTGAAGCTCCTTCATGCGAATATCGTAGTCAATGGTTTCGTCGCGGTTGACAAACTCGATATACTTTGAGGGGACAAGCGAAAAGCCTTTTGCCTTGATTTCATCGAATGATGCGGAATAGCAGAACTCCGGTTCGTTGGCATATGACTCTGAGGCTCCTTCTCTCTGCCAGTTGTGATAGGTACGCGCTACTTTCTGAATATCGTCTTCGGTGAAACGCACATATTTCTTCTCAAACGGTTCTCCCATCTGACGCATGTCTATGAACAGAATCTCACCTTCACGGTCTCGATAGTGGATTTCCTCTCCATTACGGCTGACAACACGTCCTTTCTTATTCTTGTTTAGAATCCATAAGGTCACAGAAATATCAGTAGAATAGAAAAGGTTTCGTGGTAAGATCACAATTGACTCCACAAGGTCGTTTTCAATCATCTTACGACGGATTGCGCCCTCAATACCGTCGGCAGAGAGTGCTCCGTTTGCAAGGATGAAACCGGCAACACCATTGTCTGACAGTTTGCTTACCATGTTGAGTATCCATCCATAGTTGGCGTTGGATGTCGGAGGAGTGTCATAGCCGGTCCAACGTTCATCATCGGTCAACTGATTATCGGCTCGCCAATCCTTCTGATTGAACGGGGGATTTGCCATGATGAAGTCAGCCTTAAGGTCGCGATGACGGTCATCGGTAAAGGTGTTGGCTGCATAGTCTCCAAGGTCGGCAGCAATACCGCGGATGGCAAGGTTCATCTTTGCAAGCTTGAAGGTGGTCTTGGTGTATTCCTGACCGTAGACCGACACCATACGACGGTTCCCGTTATGACTCTCTACAAACTTCATTGACTGCACAAACATACCGCCCGAACCGCAGCACGGATCGTAGATCTTGCCCTCGTATGGCTCAATCATCTCGGCTATGAGATTGACAATGGTCTTTGGTGTGTAGAACTCTCCCTTGCCTTTTCCCTCTTTGATAGCGAACTTCGACAAGAAATATTCATAGACGCGACCGATTATGTCATTGCCATCAGCCGATGCAAGTATATCATCAAAACCGTCAATCTTATCAATGAGTGAACCGAGCTTCTCAGCCTCGATGCCGAGCGAGCTATAATAGTTGTTGGGAAGTGCGCCCTGCAACGGCTTGTTCTCCTTCTCAATATCTGACAACGCCTTGTCGACTTTAGACGCAATGTCGGGCTGCTTGGCGTTCTCCTTCAGATACGACCAGCGGGAAGTCTCCGGCAGATAGAACACATTTTTGGCAGCGTAGAACTCAACGCTGTCAACGAAGTCCTCCAGACCATCGGCGATTATCTCCTGATGTCGTTTCTCAAAATGAAAACCGGCATATTTCAAGAATATCAGTGAGAGAACGACATGCTTGTACTCACTCGGCTCGATTGACCCGCGCAAAGCATCACAAGCCTTCCACAATACTTCCTCCATCGGGAGGGCTTCTTTCTTATTTTGTGCATTCTTAGCCATTAAGTGCGTTTCATAAAATAAGAAACTCCGTCGGCAGTTATCTGAGGGCTGGCCGTGCCTGCAACGACTGCTTGGGAGTTTCGGAATTTGGTTGGTTTGGAGGCATATCTGCCTGTTGGTTTAAACCGCTTCGGCCATATTCAGATTTTTATGGTTGATATTTATGCAAAATTACAAAGAATTTTTGAGATGGCAATCGGTTATGTCGCAGAACATAACCGATTGCCATGGAAGAGATTGCTATTTTCTCGGTGCTATCCGATGTTGGCGGAGGAAGGCATCGAGGTCGGCGCGGTTGACGTAGATTTTGCGGCTTATCTGCGAGAAGGGAATGAGGCGTTGATCGCGGTAGTTTTGCCACGTCTTGGGGGAGATGCCAAGGAGCTTGCGGGCCTCTTCGGATTCTAACCATTCGCTGCTGCAGTCATCAGCGTTGCGTCGTGTTATGAGGTCGATGATTTGCTTCAGCATGTCATGGAGGTTGCGCCACTCTTATTCCGGCACTACGAACAGCAGTGTCGAGGGGGCGATGTTTTGCCGGACACACAGTTGATTGACTGAGTGACTAATCGGTCAATCACCGTCAGGTGTCATAGTATTATTAAGAGACATCTCGTATCATCGACCCGATTTTGAAGCCTCCCGTGGAAGGCGTTTCGTATCGTTGACATTGCAAAGTAAGGGATATTTTTCATTACCACCAAACATTTGTATGGCTATTTCGGCACTAATATTCAGAGTAATTTCTTCAATTCTTCAACATCCGGCAATGCCTCGCGCAATTTTTCCGGCATATCCTCACTGAGACGATATGTTGCCACCCCCATAGGCTTGGCGTAATCTTGAATTACATATTCGACGAAGTCTTTATTGGCGTTTTTGCATAACACTATGCCGATCGAGGGATTCTCATGCGGCTTCTTCACCTTATCATCCAGAATGCGAAGATATGTCATAAGTTGAGCAAGATAACCGGGTTTGAAATCTCCGGTCTTAAGCTCCACAACGACAAGACAGTTCAGTTCCCGATTGAAAAACAAAAGGTCGGGAAAGAAGTCCTCTGAAAATGCCTCCAGATGATATTGATTGCCAACGAACGCAAAATCACGACCGAAAGTCATTATGAACTTCTTGATGTTGTGGATTATCTCCCTCTCTACGACTCGTTCATCAATGTCTTGAATGTCACGAATCCCGATTTCTTCAGTATTGATAAAGTCGAGCAAATACTCATCCTTGAACATATTGAGAGCCTTGATAGCATCTCGGCTGTCCTTGATTGTTACGCCAAAGTTTGAAGGCATGGCACCATAGTGATCAGCTGCCTTCCTCGTGATCTCTTCTCGAAGTCTTTTGGCTGGCCATTTCTGAGCTAATGCGATATGAATGTATTTATTTCTTGTAGAGATATCTGTTACCTTATTCAGAATTTCAATATGATGAGAGAAACTTATCTCCAAAAATTCTTCTATGTTGAAATCGACCGCCGTGGCGGTCGGAACTACACAAAGCAGCGAGTCTATATCAATTTCATCGTTTACCAAAGGTAAATTGACCGCCACGGCGGTCGATTTATTGATGACCGGTTCCCATTGCTCGTAGAACTGACGCATTTTCTTTATGCTTGTTGTCGAGAATCCTTTAAGTCCGGGTAACTCTTTGCGTAATCGTTCAGAGATAGTCTCAATAGCATTTGTACCCCAGAACCCCTTTCTTGAATTAGCAGAGACATACCGGCCAATTCCATAATATAGTGACAGCATTTCCCGGTTGACTAACTTCGCTGCCTGATACTGACTGCGAAGAATAGCTTCTTTTATTGTCTGAACAGCGGAGTTATAATCTGCTGTATCTTGTCGTATAATTGCTTCCTTTGCCATAATACTGCAAATTTACTGATTATTTGTCGGTTGGTCAAATTTCCTTCAGAACCGCGCACCGAGCCAAGGCTCGATATGCGTTATTTGCTAACTCGCGAATAAGATTATCTGTTGATTGCCGAAATTACAGCCATTATTTGCTCCGGGGGCATACCCTTTAGCAATTCTATGGCTTGCTCTTCTTTTGTCGCTCCTGAATCCTCCGGTGCTGTTGCCGAGGATTGTTTCTTGGCGAAGACATTGCGTAACGTTTTATCAGTCTTGGAAGTGTCAAAGACATGTTGGGGAAAGATTGGGGGATGTTGGGGGGAATGTCTGATTCTTCTATCTGATTCTGATTCCGATACCGAGCATTAGGTTCTGCGGATCTTTGAAACTGCCGAGACTATAACCCGCGTTCAGATAAAGATTACGGGTCACGAATGTCTTTAGAGTCAACGACTGGTAAAAGGCTTTGTCTCCCTTCGGATTGATTATGTCATATCCGATTCCGACATTTACCGAAAATATCGGCATAGTAAGTTCTGCGTGTGCTGACAGCCCGACTCCTATCTGTTTGCCTATTGGCGGTCTCCTGAACTTAATCATATCTCCTGATGTGCCTTCAACCCAGTATGGGGATAACCCTGCACTCTCATCCCACTGAACGTCAAGCGACGGACCTATTGCTACCCATCGGTTAAGAGAACGCATGGGGGAAAACTGCAGTCCCGCGATTCCGAACTTCCCCGGACATAACTGAGGTTCTGACGGATTTCCAACTGAAACAACACGTTTACGCCATGCTCCGTAAGCCATAAGGTCGTAGAACCATCGTCCCCGATCGGCTTCTTCGATAATGCCGCTGTCGAGAATGGCATTGCCGCCCTTTTGCGGATTGATGGTATAGGTCAGTCCTATAGACACACCTATATAATTCACCCCGGCGTTTGGCCAGGATGTGTTTCCGTTAGAATAATGGTTTGCAGAAATGCCGAATGACATTTGCCATCTTTCCGACAGAATATATTGCAGTTTCAAACCAAGACCCATGTGTGCCGTAACAGCTGTGCTAACAACGGCATTGTTGTCGGCTGTTTCCAGATCATAATGCTTCCAACCGAACGCAGCGCCAAATTGCCATTCGTATGCCAGCCTGAGACAATCATTGAAATATACGAACGGGGCACCTTGATAGACGTATGCTGAAACAGGAGTTCCGAGTAAAGAATTTGAAAAAAATGTTGTCGCGCCCAAACCTATTCCTTGATATAATCCCTTGTATAGCATCCCCTCCCGCGTAGATTGGTCAAAATTGAAATCAGCCCTGACGCTTCCGGAGAATGCGGCGTTTATATGCTTTCCGGCGTTATTGTTTCCTTTAAGGAAACCATTTGAGCCCGGCACCCATGCGGGGGTCAGTTCAGCCCCGACATTCCAATGCAAAGGTCTCGAGAAACCGGACGGAACGAAATCTGACGCCGTTATGGAAAGGCAAAATGCCATAGCTGATACAAAACAAGGTATTCTATTCATATTCAACACTATATTCATAACTTGTCGCATAAACGGAGGTCCATGTTGCAGGTACATCATAAGTCTGTTCGTCTACGCTGTTGGAGAAAATGATTACACCATCCTGCGTGGCTCGTGTATAGTTCAGTTTATATGACACTTTTGCCTTCTTGTAAGGAGGGACTTCCACAACTATTTTATTATCCCAATAACGTCTGGGGGTGAAATCGCGACGTTTGCCAAGCTCTATGTCTTTATATTCCTCCCATGTCCACTCGCTGCCATCATATGTAAGCATCGGGATGTCAACTGTCGCGCCACTCGCCCAGTTTTCCGCAGGCATTACCACATCGCTGCACTTTGAATCAAGAAAAGGGTTTAACTCAAGTTTCTGGGTAATCGAGCTATTGTTGATCATGCTTGTAGCATGCACTGACTGACTAAAATCTTCTTCAAGTTTAAGACTGCCGCTTGTTTCCCAGAAGACCACCGATAATTTACCTCCTTCAGTAACAGTGACATTGATGTATTTGGTATCGCCATATTCATAATCGAGGCGGATAGAGAAAGCCGCGTAACGCGATGCATTGTAGATACTGTTGATATAGATCATCTCACCCAGAAAACCGATTGAATACCATGTTCTGGGATTATCATACACAATGCTCCCCAGCTCCGATGCCGGGCAATCGGAGTTTACCTCATTGCCTTGTGAATTGTAGTAGCGCACATATTTCTTATCATTGGAGCTATAGTCAATCTGTATTTGTGCCAGTCCTTTTCTGGAAAATGGAGACGACCATTGTCCGCCTTCGCCCTCGATTGTAATATCCGTTATTTTGGGCAAGTCGGAATCATCTGTAAATATATCGTTATTGCAAGAGGTTATAAACGCACAGGTCAAAACCGCAAAAAAATAAGTTATGTATTTTTTTATCATGGGTCAAACAGCATTAATACTTAGAGCTTGTCTAAATTTTATTGATTAAAAATTTTATGGCAGCGAAATCAAT
>ERZ777011.2811-NODE-2811-length-12606-cov-2.905107_pt1 | contig 12606 bp, 13 predicted proteins | sample MGYA00374964_ERZ777011 | MGnify/ENA primary metagenome ERZ777011 (study PRJEB29310, sample SAMD00008975) | mouse gut metagenome | study: EMG produced TPA metagenomics assembly of the Metagenome analysis of fecal microbiota from mouse which was promoted...
ATTATTTTGTATAAGTGGGAATAGTAGATTTTAGAAGATTTTGCGGGACGGGTTCGATCCCCGTCTCGCGCTCTGTTTATGTGAACATTTAGTCAAGTGCCGTGGCTGCATAGGCATTTGGCGAATGCCGCGATAGTCAAATACCCCGTCAGTCTTCTGCGGTGTATTTGATTTTTTTGCTTTGACGAGCTTTTATGCAGAGAAATCCATTCGCGCTGTATGCTTATCCTGTCGCGCTTTTGACTATCAACATTCGGGCCGTTTTTGCCGAAATATATACAAAATAAATGTTGAGGTGCGTATGGTACGGATAGCAGTATGCGATGATGAGGAACCAAGCCGTGTTTGTCTTATTTCACTCATTAAGGAGCAGAATACCGAATGCGTGATCGCGGAATTTGAATCCGCTGGGGAATATCTGAAATCGGGGCAGAAATTTGATATTATATATATTGATATAGAGCTGGGCTTGGACGGCGGGATTGACGGAATGGAGCTTGCTAGACAGATAAGGGGAATGGGTACGTCTAACAGCCCGGTTATTATTTTTGTGACCGGACATGAGGAGTATGTGTATGAGGCTTTTGACGTCGGAGCGTTCCAATACCTTATAAAGCCGGTGGACAAGGAGCGCTTTGCGGCGATATTCGGAAGGGCTATTAAGTTTATTGACGGGCATAGCAGAGAGCAGGAATTGGAGATTCATTTTGCCAATACCGTTAAAAATATTCCGCTCGGCGACATTTTTTATGTGGAGAGCTTCAATCATAAGGTCGTTGTGCATTCAAAAGAAGGCACTGTGGAATACTATGCCCGTATAGGAGAGCTGGAGCAGAGTATGCAGGGACGTTTTTTCAGAATACACAGGGGTTATCTGGTCAATCTTGATTATGTGGACAGTTACAGCCGAACCGAGGCGGTAATGAGCTGCGGAGACAGCGTGCTTATAAGCAAATATAAATATGCGGATTTTGTTAAGGCGTACATGCGCCATATTGCGGCAAAGGAAGTGAAGTAGCGCCGGGAAGAGAGGTTTCGATGGCGGATGAAGGCATAAGGCTGTTTACCAATATTTCTCTGGGAATTGAGATTTTTGTGAATTCTTTGATCTTTGCGCTATATGTTGGCAGACTTGCGGGAGGCAGACGGTATATGCGGCTTCGCGTGTGGTCTGCTTTTATTCTGTACGGAGCCGTCTACGCGCTTAAAGTGACGGCGTTTACCTTTCCGGGGTGGGCGGCGATAGTCTTTATAACGGCGGTGCTTGCCTTGTTCTGGACTTTTAGTATGAAGGAGAGCCCGCAGGCGGTAATTTTTCTTGCTATGTCCGAGTATTGTCTGCAGACGGGATGCACGCTTGTTGTGCAAAGCGTATACCACATCGTGTATGAAAAAGTGACGCCCGGCATTTATGATATTGAGCAAGCATACAGGGCAGTGAGGCTCATGGGTGCGGGTGCCGTCGCTTTAAGGCTTATTCTGACGGCGGTTTGTTCTTTTTTTATCGGAAGACTTATACAAAAAAGGCTGCCGCGCGATATTCTTTGGAGTGATCTTGCGTGGCTGGGATTCATGCCGGTAATCGGCACTATTTTTGTAAATGTTATTTACAGGATGCTGGCGGTCGTAAAGGACGGGACTTATTTCGAGCTTTATGAAATGTACCCGTCGTTTCTGGCGTTAGTTCCGGCGGCGGTACTGCTTTCTTTTGCAGGAATGACGGCATCCGTGTATATCTGCGGAAGCATGAGAAAGCTTGAGGAGGAAAGACTTGAGGGTTTTGTGCGTGACAGGCAGATAAAAGAACTTGAGCGCCGTATTGCTGAGGAAAATCACGCTGACGAGGCGGCAAGGCGCTTGAGGCACGATATGCGCAGCCATCTTATGAATCTTCAGGGACTTCTGGCAAAGGGCGACTACAAAGAGGCTGCGTCGTATATCGGAACAGCCGGGGAAAGTCTTGGAAGCTCGGGCATGGGAATAAATACCGGCAATCCCGTGACCGACGTTATAATCAACGACGTGCGTGCGCAGGCAAAAGAACTTGATATTGCATTTAGATCTGATTTCTGGTATGAAAAAAAGGACGGCTGGAACCTTGAGCTTTTTGATCTGGGAATCGTGGTCAGCAATCTTTTGACGAACGCGGTCGAGGCGTGCGAGCGCTGCGATGGAGATAAATATATAAGTATCAGTTCAAGGGTGCATGGGAATTTTTATCTGATAGAGGTGGAAAACAGTTTTTGCGGCGAAATAAAATGGGGAGACAGCGGACTGCCCGTATCGGCAAAGCGCAGCGGCAATGTGCATGGCATAGGACTCGGAAACGTCGCGAAGGCGGCGGATAAATATAACGGCAGCATGGAACTTGGCGCCGAGGGCGGTTCTTTCCGGGCGACCGTCATGCTGCGGAAGATCAGGTAAGCCGTCCGTATCAATAAGCTATTGCGCAAGAAAATTGACTTCGTTTACGAAACCGTCATCAATCATATCGATCATATATTTTACTATGTCCGGATCAAACTGTGAGCCGGAATTATTGCGAAGCTCGGAGAGTATGGTTTCTCTGTCGAGGTGTCTGCGGTAGCAGCGGTTGCTGGACATTGCGTCGTAGGAATCGCATATGCAGATTATGCGGGCGTAAAGCGGTATGTCCTGTCCGGATATGCCGCGGGGATAGCCTTTGCCGTCGTATCTTTCATGGTGGTAAAGCGCGCCCTCGATTATTCCGTCAATTGAAGTGAAGGACTTGAGCATATCGCCGCCTATCGTGGTGTGGCTCTCTATAATATGGCGTTCGTCGGTAGTGAGCGCTCCTTTTTTGTTGAGGATCGCGTCGGGCGTCCCTATTTTGCCTACGTCATGCATAAGGGCTATGTAGTAAAGCTGTCTTTGCTCCGCGGGAGGCATATGCATACGCCTTGCAATCTCTTTTGCGTAAAGCGCGACTCTTGAGGAATGTCCCTTGGTGTAAGGATCTTTTGCGTCTATGAAATTGACGAAGGTCGTTATTGACTGCGTTATTATCTCTTCGTCATGTTTACGGCGGATCTCAAAACTGCGCGTGCGGTAACGGTCGATAATCATTACGACAAGAACGACTGTCCACAGTATGCTTGCCGCGATAAGCACGGTAAACAAGGGTGATGAGCGGTAGTTGAAAATCGAACGTCCTTCAATGTATATATCCGACACCTGATAATCCGACGGCGTATACAAAATTATGCCGAATTTGCGGGAGTCGGAGGCAAAAACAGTGCCATTATAGATTTCGGGGAGTATTATCAGATTACTGCCGTCAACAAAAGCCTGTCCGTCCCAATAGCTGTCCACATAACTGCCTTCGGGTACGGGAATAGAAACCTCCCATTCGGTAAAATCATAATCTGAGTTGTTGTATATGTATCCGTCATACTGCGCGCCAACAGTGCCGTCGGAGTTGTTCCAATGCTTTGATACGGATACGCTGACAGAATAATGAGCCCTGTTATTATTGGCGGGTGAATTGTCCTGACTAGAATTTAGCAGCTTTTGATTTATATCGATGCTGTTTATGGATATTATGGTTATAAAGCCCGCTATTATGATTACGGGAATTATTGTCATAATTATCAAAGGAACTCGTTTTTTCATAAGGATCTCCGTAAAAATGTGAACGCAGTGCCGCTCGGAAAGCTACGTTTTCCTCGCTGACGGGCTGTCGCCCTATCAACCCCGCCGCCGTTAAGCGCGTCTGCAAGCAGACGGCTTACCGACTTGCGGGGTTGGCACTGCTTGTAACTAATGCACATTATACCATAAACGCGACGAGCCGAGCATGCCGAAGGCATATTCGGCGACCGCGGAATGATAATAAGCGCTTGCGCTTATTATACCACATTTGAAATTAATATGTAAAATATTTTCTTGTTTTATTGCGCGTGAGGTAATATACTATATTGAAACGGAAAATATTTATACGGACGGGAGGCACATATGATTTCTGATAAAATGACAGATCTTGTAAATAACAGCTCCGTTATCAGGGCTATGTTCGAGGAGGGAAAAAGACTCGCGGGAATATACGGAGCCGAAAATGTCTATGATTTCAGCCTCGGAAATCCTAACGTGCCCGCGCCGAAGGCGGTGGAGGACGCGGTAAGAGAGGTTCTTGAAGAGGAGAAATCGACGGTTCTGCACGGCTACATGAGCAATTCCGGTTTTGAGGACGTGAGAGCGGCGATCGCGGCTTCGCTTAACCGCCGCTTTGAGACGGCGTTTGACTGGAGCAATATAATAATGACCGTGGGCGCAGCCGGAGGAATCAATGTGCTTTTCAAGGCGGTCGTCAACGCAGGAGACGAGATAATCACGTTTGCTCCGTATTTTGGAGAATACAGGGCTTACGCCGCCAACGTTGACGCGAAGCTTGTTGTGGTTTCGCCCGATACCTCGTCTTTTCAGCCGAAGCTAGAGGAGTTTGAACGGCTTATCACGCCGAGGACAAAGGCGGTAATAGTCAATACGCCGAATAATCCGACGGGAGTGGTTTATTCAGAGGAAACCATTGCTAAAATGGCGGAGATACTTGAGAGAAAACAGAAGGAATACGGGACGGTCATAATTCTTTTTTCCGACGAGCCGTACAGGGAGCTTGCTTACGACAAAACGGAGGTTCCTTATCTTACGAAATACTACGCAAATACGGTGGTCGGTTATTCTTACAGCAAATCGCTGTCGCTGCCGGGAGAGCGGATAGGTTATCTTGTGATTCCGGACGAGCTTGACGATTCGGAAACGATAAAGACTGCCTGCAATGTCGCGACGAGGATTCTCGGCTTCGTGAACGCCCCCTCGCTTATGCAGAAGGTCATAGGCAGATGTGTTGACGTCGATATATCCGACAATACAGAGGCGTATAACCGCAACCGCGAAACGCTTTATTCGGGACTTAAGGAGCTTGGGTTTGAGTGCGTTCCGCCCAAGGGCGCGTTCTATCTTTTTGTCAAAACGCCGATCGACGATAGAGAATTTTGCGAGAGAGCCAAAAAATACAATATTCTTGTCGTCCCGGGAAGCACGTTCGGCTGCGGAGGCTTTGTGCGCATAGCATACTGCGTATCGCATGATACTATAGTCAATTCCTTGCCTAAATTCAAAGAGCTTGCCGCAGAGCTTGGTCTTATATAAAAAGAGGACAAAACAATGAAAAAATGGATTGATAATATACGAAGGGTGGAGCCGTATGTTCCCGGAGAGCAGCCCTCGGACGCTGATGTTATAAAGCTTAATACCAATGAGAATCCCTACCCGCCCGCGCCGGAGGTGCTTGAGACGGCGAAGAATACGGATATGGGACTTTTGAGGCTTTATCCCGATCCCACCGCATCGAAGCTTACGGATGCGCTTGCGGATATGCACGGGGTAAAAAGCGCTCAGATTTTTCCGGGAGTGGGTTCGGACGACGTGCTGTCGATGATTTTTCTGACCTTCTTCAATTCGGATAAGCCGGTGCTTTTTCCGGACATTACATATTCTTTTTACAGCGTGTGGGCGGACGTTTACCGGATACCGTACGAGCGTCCGGCGCTTGATTGCGATTTCAGGATAAGGGCGCGCGACTATTACCGTGAAAACGGAGGCGTGGTTATCGCTAATCCTAACGCGCCTACTTCAATATACGAGGGACTTGATTTTATTGAGGATATTTTGAGACATAACGGGGACAGCGTCGTTGTAGTGGACGAGGCTTATATTGATTTCGCGGAAGGACCGTCGGCGCTTGAGCTGCTGCCGGAATACGACAATCTCATCGTCGTGCGCACCTTTTCCAAATCCCGTTCCATGGCGGGACTGAGGATCGGATATGCCGTTGCGGGAGAGGAGCTGATTAAGGCGCTCAACGACGTAAAATATTCCGTCAATTCGTATACTCTGAACAGACCGTCGATCGAACTTGGGGCTGTCGCCGCCCGGTGCGGGGATTATTACGACGGTATCACGCGTAAGGTCGTCGCGACAAGGGAGCGCGCGGCAAAAGAGCTTGAGAAGCTTGGTTTTGAATGTCTTCCGTCGGGAGCGAACTTTCTTTTTGCAAGGCATGGCAAGGTGTCCGGCAGGCAGATATTCGGAGAGTTAAGAGAAGCGGGCATATATGTGAGGCATTTTGACGCGCCGAGGATAGATGATTTTCTGCGTATTACCGTGGGAACGGACGAGCAGATGGACAGGCTCATAGATTTTCTCAAAAGATATTCGTAGGAGCGGGCGGACATGACAAAGGAGCAGGCATGGGAGGCTATATGCGCTCAGATAAGACGGAGCGGCCTCAGGACAAGAATGATAATCATAAGTCTCGCGGTCATTGTTTTGGGCGCGTTCACGCTTATATTTTATGTAGGAATAGGACTTGTGGCGGCGGGCATCGTTATGCTAATTGTTACCGTAAGGCGAAGTAAAAGCGGCAATATTGACATTGATCTGTATTTTGAAAAATATATTCTTGCCGACTGGTTCGGAGTCTTTTTTGACGACGTTGCTTTTGACAGGAAATTTGCTTTTAAGGCGAAGGAGCTGAAAGCGCTTGAAGTATTTGAAGCGGAGTGGAGCGATACCGTATGCAACCGCTGTTTTACGGCGTCTTTTCACGGATATCCGGTGAGAGCCGAGGTGGTGCTTTCGGGAAATCCGGCTGCTGATTCAAACAGGATAGGCTGGAATTATGAGGAGCCGGTATGCTTTTTCTGGGGTCGTATATGGGAAATAGAAAAGGAATGCGCGCCCGAAGAAATTCTTGATATGCGGCAGCGGCTGGAAAAGACCGAAGCGGACGGAAGGTTTAAGCTTTGTTACAGCGGCAAAAAGGTCTATCTGCTTCATAATCTCAATTCGGCGACCGGAGCATATCCGTGGTGGCTGCCGTCGCCGGGAGGGGATAATAAGGATATTGAGAAGCTTGAACACGAGGCGAAGGAGAGCGCCGGGGAGTACGCCGCGCTTCTTGGGAAAGTGCTTGAGGCGTGAACATCTGCTATTGATTCAGGGACATACGGAGACTGCTCTGTATGTCCTTTTTTGCATAAAAAATAATCGGGATTGACTTTTTGAACATTGTTCAGTATAATAAATTTGAACAGCGTTCAGGAAGGCGGCAAAATTATGGATAACAAAGAAACAATTATACGGGCAGCGATGGAGCTTATCGACGAGAGGGGCGAGGACCCGAATGAGATAACTGTCCGCGAAATCTGTAAGAAAGCGGATGTGGGATTAGGGCTTGTAAATTACCATTTCGGCAGCAAGGATAAGCTGATCGAGCTTTGCGTGGAACGCATGATAAACGATACGGTGGACAGATTCAGACGGATAAGGGAGGATACGGAGGGGCTTTCGCCGTTTGAAAAGCTTGAATCTTTGGGCGGAATGACGTTTTCTTTTTTGTTCGACCGTTATGCGGTATCGAGAATCTCGGTGCTTACGGATATGAATTCGCCGAAGGAAAACGATAATACGACCAGAACATATGAGGCATATCTGCCGCTTGTCGCAGAATGCAGGCCTGACTGGGACGAAGAGACGCTAAAGCGGAAAACCTTCTGCCTTATCACGGTGATGCAGCAGTCTTTTCTAAGACATGAGTCAGTCCGCAGTATGCTTGGCGTGGATCTGACCGTTAAAAAAGAGCGGGAGGCGTTCCATACGCGTATCCTGCATGATATTCTGGAGGTTTAATATGAAGATCACAGTTATAAATGGGACGGCCAAGCGCGGCGTAACATATCGGCTGAAGGAAATTTTTTTGTCGGAGTTCAAAAATATGGCGGAGGTTACGGAGTTTTATCTGCCGGACGACTGTCCGTGTTTCTGCGTCGGTTGTATAGGTTGTTTTTTGAAGGGCGAACAGACCTGCAAGGACGCGGATATAATACAGCCTATAGAGAGAGCGCTTATGGGGGCTGATCTTATTGTAATGACATCTCCGGCCTATGCTTTTCACGCGAGCGGAGCGATGAAGGCGCTTTTGGACCATTTCGCATACCGTTGGATGCCTCATCGTCCGGCGCCCTCGATGTTCACAAAGAGGGCGGTCGTTATTACTCAGTGCCTGGGCGCGGGCGCGAATACTGCGGCAAAGGACATCAGGCACAGTCTTTCGTGGTGGGGAATTTCCAAAATAGGAACATTTTCAGGAAGGCTGATGAGCGACATCGTATGGGATAAGCTGTCGGATAAAAAGCAGGCCGGACTTATCCGCAGAATTAAGCGTCTTGCCCGGAAATTCGCCCGTATAGATTATACGAGACCCGCGCGTATGAATATTGTGACAAAAATAAGATTTAACGTATGCCGTATGATGCAGAAATCGTTGCATAAAGCCGATCCCGACTATCTTGACGGAAGGTATTGGGAGGAGCAGGGCTGGCTTTAAAGATCCGATTCTCACTTTGTGTCCTGTTATTTGCGGAGTATTCGGAATATTATCGTTTGTGAAAGGACACTTCGGCACCGCATTATTCAACGAAAAACAGCGCGGCAGCAATAAAGGGAGGAAAATGCTTATATGGATCAGCAGAAAATCGGAAATTTTCTAAGAGAGCTTCGGAGGGAAAAAGGTATCACGCAGGAGAACCTTGCGGAAGAGATGAATGTTTCTAACAGAACCGTTTCGCGCTGGGAGACGGGAAATAATATGCCGGATCTGAGTGTGCTTGTTGAACTGGCGGACTTTTATGACGTGGACATCCGTGAACTGATCGACGGAGAAAGGAAAAGTGAGAGTATGGACAAAGAAATTAAAGAATCTATGCTGAAGGCGGCTGATTACAGCAATGAAAAACAAAAGCTTCTCATCAAAAAACTGCATTTTTTTGCATGGATAGGAGTTATAAGCTTTGTTGTGTTTCTTGTGCTGGAGCTTACGGGCAAAGCGGACAGCGGAATAACGGAGGACATCGCTACGTTTTGCCTTGGAGTGTCCTTCGGAATGCTGATGGTTGCGGTGATTTATACAAGTATTTGCATTCACAAGATCAATGCCGTTAAAATGAAATTATTCAATCGTGATTAAACTTCTGTCTAAGCGGGAGCGCTTGTTCTAAAGGACATTCGCTCCCGTATCAGGCAAGCGGGACCGAGTATTTGCGCATGCCTGCGAAAAGGGAAGCGCGGCAGGTCGGAGTTTTCATTCGTAGCCTTTCACCGCTTCGTAAATTTCAAAAGCGTATTTATCAAGAAATTTCAGCTTTTCGCTGTTATAGCATCTGTATGCTTTTGGACCTATCACAATATAATAATCGCTTATCACATTGACGTCTATTATCTCACCGTCCGCAAATTTAACGGCGTACGAAAAGCTGTTGCCTACTCCGGCGTATTTAAAATAGTCTGAGGTTCCGATTTTGTCCATTTCAAGATCAAAAAGAACGTCTAAAAATTCGTTTTTCTGCTCCTCCGTAAGATAAACTTCGTCATTGTAATAGCAGGAAAAAACCTTGCAGTCCGTAAAATCATACTTATCAAGCGGAGAATTGCAGAAGCGCAGTTCATTTCCCGCGGCTTTTATAGGAAGGGCGGAAATAGATGTGAGCAGAGGAAGTATAATAAAAATTGATATTACAGCAAAGAAAATTATAGGTATGGCAATTATTGACATATGGTATATCTTACTTTTCATAAATAAGACCTCCTATGAAACCCAGTAGTGGCAGGTTGCCTCGCACAAAGTCAGCGTAAGCCCTGAATCCGACCTTACATAAGTGAGTTTGTTTGATGACGAATAAGATGCGCTGCAAAAACCATATTCCGGATCCATAATATAGGTGATACCACTTGCAATGTTCATTCCATATATCACTGTTTCGTGATAGTATATACTAGTATATTTCCTGTAACTAAAGGTAGCCTGAACAGGGTAGCCTTGCTGAATATTGTTTAACAGCACTCCGGAGGATGGAACCTTAGCTTTGTATAAATATTCTCTAACGCCAAATCTAAGCAACAAATCATCCTGCAATCCACTATGTATTATTTTATTATAGTCGTCTTCACCGTGCCATCGTTGCGCAACCTGTACGGCAGTGTAGTTTTTTTTTTTAAGAAAATTTACTATACTAGCCGCGCAGGCTGCCCAACACAGATTCTCATACGGTTTCTGACTGACATACTTCACGTTGCAAGAAAAATAAACCGGCGCTCGGCTGTTCATACTTGGATTGCTGTACTGCAATTTATAGCTACTGGCGATACTTTTCAGAGTAATGCTCTCGCCTTCAAGCTGCGCGGCGCTCTCAAGAACGGCACGCTCGTCAACAGGTATCGAAACGCTTCCCAGCGTAAAAATATCTTTCCCGTCATACAGATAGCTTGCGTCATAGCCGTATATAATCGCAAACTCAGTATCGTTCTCCGCTATCCGGTTCACTTCCTCTGTGAAAGCGGTCGTAAACTGGTAATATGTATCGCCGTCCGTCGTTTTTTTGATTACCCAACCGACCAAGGCATTTCCGTGCTTTATCGGGATAAATTCGCAGTTGAAGATCAAGCCGTCCTTCGTGTAATCATATGCGCTTACGGAATCTGAGTATGTAAGCTCATAAAAATTGATCTTGGATATACCCATTTGTTCCTTGACAGGTTCGACAGCGTTCAAAGCGGCAATTATTCCGTCGATGTCTGAAGCGTCAGTCATTTCAACTGTTTTTTCACCTGCGTTTACCGATAATATCGGAAAAATCAGTACGGACAATAGTATTATGGATATGATTTTTTTCATTTTAAAACCACCTGTAAAATGAGATTGCTGACTAAATTCATCATACCATATATATATTGATAATGCAAGCAAACTGTCACAGTTCACCTTTTGCAAATAGATTGTCTTTTCCCATGCCGCAAACGAATGGATTGGAATCGTAAAGGTGGCAAAAGTCAAGGAAATCGGCGCGTTCGCCGGGGTCATTCATTATTTTTACAAGCAGTTCGTTGGGGATCGTCCTTGCGTACGCGCCGGGACCCGCCAGTCTGATGTTCTTAATGCCGAACCGTTTCAGAATATTTTCCAGCTCGTTCGGCATAAAGGTATAGGTGATGCACCACGGGGTGCCTCCGTTCTCGTATTCCGCGATCTCATTTTCGCCGCCCATAAGTCCGTCCGAGCAAAGCTTTATGACGGCGTTTTTGTCAAAGTGAAACGATTTGACGGCGTTAGCTTTATTTTCGACGCACCATTGTACAAAAGGGTCGCCGCAGTTCTCATCCAGGATAAACTGATTTTTTTGTACAGGGTTCGCAAGGTACGGGAGGTATCCCAGACGGCTTGAGACGCTTAACATAATGCGCTTGCGGCAGATGCGGACAAGCTCGCCTATGACCTGCTCGTGGTTCGGATAGGTGTAGGAAACGGGCGCGTCAAAGGAAACGACCATGTCAAAGGACTTGTCATTGAATGCCTTCAAGTCCTCCAGCGCGCCTTTTACAAAGGTCATTTTATCAAGTACGCCTTCTTTTTCGGCAAGCGCCTTTGCTTTGTCTATCATGGGCTGGGAAATGTCAAAATGAGTGACATTACAGCCGTGTTTTGCCAGAAGTATGGAGAATCTGCCGCAGCCGGCTCCGCCGTCAAACACGGTTTCTATACCTTCAAGATTTGCGAGCAGCTCCTTTTCAATATGACTTTTCTGCACGATGTCGTCGATAAAGGTTTCCTCGCGGCGGCTTTCAAGCTCGCCTTTATCAGGCAAATTCCATAAACGCTCCGATATTTTTCTGCTGTAATCCATATTTAAAATGCTCCTTTCCTTATTACTGCGCTGCTTTTCCGCGCATAATAGTATCCTCAAAGAGGGTTTCCTTATTACTGCGCTGTTTTTCCGCGCCTAATGGTATACCCGAAGGGTGTTTCCTTATTACTGCGCTGTTTTTCCACGCACAGCGGCATCCTCGCAGAGGATTCCGAATGAACTGATTACAGTTTATCAGATATCTATTATATTTATGTACCTTGATTTTTTTTATAAAAGAACACGAGCCGGAAATAAATGAAAACTCCGTCCTTTCGACTGTACTGAGGGAAAGGACGGAGCGGAGATTTTATCCGCAGAAAGGCTTTACGATACCGCAGGCGATTTTTTCACCCGCGTTTCCCGCGGGCTGCGAGGTGAAATCGTCGGGAGAACCGTGGATTATCACTGCTCTTCCAATGATGTCGGCAACACGAAATCTGTCGGTCATAAACAGTGAAAAAGCACGATGACCTGCGCCGAACAAAGGCGGGAAATCTCCTGCGTGATAAGGATGCGGGCAGTTGTAGGGATCATAATGTCCGTCCGAGTCAGCAAAGGGATCATTCTGGTTTCCCGTGCATTTGCTGCCGTTGTGGACATGAAATCCGAAAATATGCTCCGAACACGGGGCGTCGGTTACGGGAAGCCCCGTGATTTCGGCTCGCACCGCAACGCAGCCGCATAATTGGTAAAACATCACTGTGCCGCGAAGGTCGGGATACTTTGGGCTGCCGTAAATGCAAGCTGAGGCGTCCGGATTTTTGCAGAAAATTGAACGTACGTCGTCAAAACAATTCATGGGTCGCTCTTTGTTTTTTTACATTATATGAAAAAGTGCGCTGTAATG
>ERZ777011.2812-NODE-2812-length-12605-cov-4.173227_pt1 | contig 12605 bp, 12 predicted proteins | sample MGYA00374964_ERZ777011 | MGnify/ENA primary metagenome ERZ777011 (study PRJEB29310, sample SAMD00008975) | mouse gut metagenome | study: EMG produced TPA metagenomics assembly of the Metagenome analysis of fecal microbiota from mouse which was promoted...
ACGATATTAAAAAGAAAGGAACGTGTGATAATTAACTTCCTAATTATCATACAAGAATAAATATGAAAACAAAAGGAAAGAAGAGAATATCAGGAGTGGCTGTTCTGTTATTGCTTTTATCTCTGACAGGCACTGCCTGCCTGAAAACCCCGGAGGTGGAATATGTGGGGAATAAAGAAAGTCAAAATTCGTTGATTTCAGACAATATGACAGAGGTCGGGGAAACGACGCTTGTGGAACAATTGAGGGCACCAGAGACCATAGAAGGAAACTGTGAGAAGGTCAATAACTATACTTCGATTAAAATTGACGCACAGGTAAGGGTGCCGAGAGAAAATGCAGTGCCGGTCTGGCAGGTAGAGCCGATGCTTATGAGCAGTGAGGAGGTTATAGAACGATATACGAAGATCTTATACGATGGGGGAACGATTCGGAATAAAGATATTTCGTCACACTATAATAATATGTCAGAAGAAGAGATTTATGAGCAGATCGAACATTATACTCATGTGCTGGATACCGTTCCACTCACAGATACTCCGGAGCCTGTATTTGATGAAAATGGGAAAATGATTGAGATGGATCAACGCTACAAGGAGGATATGGAGCATACTATTGAGAATTTGCAACTGGAATTGGAACGGAGAGCGGAGCATCCGGAAACAACGCTTAGTTATGAATTACAGGCGTATTCGGAAGAGAAATCCGGACCAGACGGAATACGCTGTGATTATGAATATCAGGCGGCTGCTTTTACAGGTAAACATGACGAAAGGATGTATGATTTAGTCATTTATGATGATGGAGTAAATACTGCATTGAGCTTTGAGATGAGTCCCCAGGAAATTATGGAAAATGGTGCTCTATGGGAAGAAATGAGATGGCTCACTCGAGAGGAAAGTGACATTGTAAAAGAGCAGGTAAATACCTGCCGTTATTCCGAGGAGGAGGCAGTTGCGTTATGCGAAGAATTCCTTTCTGATTTGAAAATTGAAAATATGAATGTAGGCTATACGAAGGATCTGCATTTGCTTCATAAGGATACTTATGTAGGAAATAAGGGACGTCTGTTATATTTTTATTGGAGTTGTGGAAATATGAGGGATAGAGTTTCCTCATTAAATGGGTATGATTTGGATGCGATACTTAGTACCTGGAATACAATTCCTCTTTTTAGTGTAGCAGATTTTGAATTTGATGAAGATGGATATAAGGAGCTGATGCTAAAGGGAATGGCGGTCTTTTCTGTATCGGATGAAGGAATTATGAGTGCGTGGATTCAGAATCCGGTAGATAATCGACAGCTTCTGGCAGAGAATGTAAAACTGCTGGAATTTGAACAGATAATGCAGCAGGGAATTGCATATCTGGAATCGTCCTATGGAGATTCCGGAACTCCCAGTATCAGTGGGCATCGGAATATTGTGATCCGCTCGGTTGAATTGAATTATGCCCGTATGCAGTCACCGGATAAAGAAAATGAATTTATCATGATACCGGTCTGGGATTTTAACGAATATACGGATGGAAAACCCAGGGTGAGTGTGAATGCCATAGACGGAAGCCTGTTTGATCGGGAGGGCGGATACTGATTCGAACATCCATCGAAAGCAGAGTGGAGCAGATACAGGAAAACAGAAGAAATGGCGAGAGATAAAAAGGAGAAGGAATATGGATAGGAGAATAAAAGGAGTTATTAGTTTGTTATTGATTCTGTCTCTGGCAGGTACCGCCTGTCTGAAAACACCGGATGTGGAATATGTGACCAATAAAGAAGGACAGAATTTCCTGATATCGGATAATAAGACTAATGATGGAGGCGTGTCGATTGCAGAGCAGGTGAATATACCGGAGCGGGCAGAGGGAACCTGTGAGAAGGTAAATGAGTATACCTCGATTGAAATTGATGCAGTAGTGAAAGTACCGGATCAGACTGCAGTACCGATTTATAGTGTTGTTCCCATGGAGGTATCAGAAGAAAGTCTGAAGAATTATACAGAAAGCCTGTTTGGAGCAGGGAGATTTCATAATCGTGTCTACAACGGATATGAATATGTGATAACGCGAACCGAGGAAGAAATCTATGAACTGATTGAAACCTATACAAAATGGCTGGATTCCGCTGCTATTACGGATACACCGGAGCCTGTGTTTGATGATAATGGCAACATGATTGAGATGAGTGAAGAAGATAAGCAAATGTATCAGGATTCTGTAGAAGCTCTGCAAGATGAATTGTTGCGTCTGAAGGAAGATTCGACCTATGGTGATCCGGTCACATATGAGTTTACTCCACAAACGGAGACCTTATATCTTATGGATGGTGAAACAGCAGAATATGAATATGAATCTTCCTCATATACAGGAAAATACAATGGAAAGGAATATAATCTGTCAGTTTTTAGAGATGGAAAAAATACAGAAGTTGATTTTGAACTAAGAAAGGGGACTATTCTGAAAAACGGATATGATATTAATCTGATCGGCTGGCAGGCGGATTATGACAAAGTCAATGGAAGTATAGCAGAGAAAACGAATTCCTGCCAATACTCTCAGGAGGAGGCAGTTAATTTGTGCAGAGAATTCCTGGCAGGACTGGGAATAGAGAATATGAATGTAGGATATGTAGATGATCTGCATCTGTTGACATGGACGTCTGGAAACGAAACGTATCTGGGCAATAAGGGATATTATTGCTATTTCTATTGGGCGAATGAGAATATGGGTGATTCCTATGCAGCACAGGAGGATTCCTATCTGGCACAATGGACTGCACAGGATCTAACGCTTCTGCCCTTTCAAACTCAAACAGGAGCGCTTGATGATGTAGAAGAAGGGCATCAGTTGGAGATGTACCGGATGATAGCGATTTTTACAGTATTGGATGATGGGATTGTCCGTGCATGGATTCAGAATCCGGTAGAGAACCGGGAACTGCAGGCAGAGAATGTGAAGCTGCTGGGTTTTGATCAGGTGTTGAAACAGGGAATGGCATATATGGAGACCCTGTATGGTGATTCCGGCACCTCTGACCCCGGCGGATATCAGAATATCGTGATCCGGTCAATCGAATTGCACTATGCCCGGATGCAGTCACCAGATAACGAAAATGAGTTTACCATGATACCGGTCTGGGATTTTAAGGAATTTGAGGATGGAAGAATCATGCTGAGTATTAATGCTATAGATGGAAGTCGGTTTGACAGGGAAAGTGGATATTAATCAGAGCTTGGTTACATGAAGGAGAAGGAGTATGAAAGAAGCACTTACATTATGCGGGATTAATTATAGTCATTGGCGGGGGAATAAACGGATCCTGGTATCCTTTTTGCTGGGTGCGGTCCTTTGCTTTTTGCTGACGGAGAAAATAATGGCATTTGCTGTGGAAAAGGATACCATTCTAATGATAATGGAGCCGTTCATCTGGAGCTTTGAGGATGGTCAGTCCATTATGCTCAGCTCCTTAATTCTGATTCTGCTATTTGCGGATATGCCTTTTCTGGATGGTTCTGTTCCATATTATTTGATACGGATTAATCGTAAACAATGGCTGACCGGACAGTTAATGTATGTAATAAGTGCAACACTTCTCTATCTGACGTACATATTCGTTATAACTGCTTTGCTATGTATGCGAAGAGCTTTTGCCGGCAATATGTGGAGTGAGACGGCCGCACGCCTGGGTTATACGGAGGCAGGAGAGGTGCTGGCGGTGCCTGCAGTCATTCATGCCATGGAAATGTCAAGGCCATATAAATGTGTATTGATTATTGTTGGATTAATGCTTGGCTATACGCTGATGTCTGTTCTGACCATGTTCGTAGTGAATATGTGGAAAGGACAGTTGGTAGCAGTGTTGAGCGTAGCAGGGCTTCACTTGTTCGGAGTGTTGCTAAAACCCAATTGGATTACTGCATTATTTAATCTCAATATGGAACAGCAGAAAATTGCTCAGTTTGTTTGCGGCTGGTTGTCTCCCATTCGACAGGCCACCTTCCATTGTCATAATTTTGGTTATGATTCACTGCCGCGGTTATGGCATTCCTTTGTATTCTTTGGTGTGTTAGTGGTATTGTTGATTGTTCTGTTGTATTGGTCGATACGAAACTATAATTTTTACTTTGCAGGCGGGGAGGAATAGAGATGAAGGAGTATGCGATCATAGTTGAGAATGTGGTGAAGCAGTTTGGAGAAGAGCGGATATTAAAGAATGTTTCTCATGGATTTGAAAAGGGAAAGGTACACGGAATTGTAGGAAATAATGGTTCCGGTAAAACGGTAATGTTTAAATGTATCTGTGGATTCATGCAGCCTACGGAAGGAAGGGTCCTGGTATGGGGGAAGGAGATCGGCAAGGATGTTGATTTCCCGGAGCATATAGGGATTATTATTGAATCGCCGGGATTTCTGGCATTTAAGACCGGGTTCCGAAACCTGCAGATATTGGCATCCTTAAACAACCGGATCGGCAGGGAAGAAATTATTCGAACGATCGAGCGGGTTGGATTGGATCCAGCCATGAAGAAGCCGGTCAGTAAGTATTCTTTAGGAATGCGGCAGAGGCTGGGAATTGCACAGGCAATTATGGAAGATCCGGATCTGCTTATATTGGACGAGCCGTTTAATGGTCTGGATAAATACGGAGTGGAAGATATCCGGAAGATTGTCATGGAACTAAAAGAACAAGGAAAGACCATTCTGCTTGCAAGTCACAATGCAGAAGATATAAGAATACTTTGTGATACGGTATGTGAAATGGATGCAGGGATACTACGGGAGGTGTCAGGATATGAAGAAGAGCAGGCATAGGAATGGAAGCAGAAGGAAGTGTATGCAATGGCTATTTACAGTATGCAGTATGGCACTTTTGCTTTTACAGAATGGTTCTTCTCTTGCGGTCTTGGCACAGGAGGCAGGAATACCGGCCGAAAATGAGCAAAATACGAATACTGCCAGTGATACAGCGCAGGGAAACAGTTCAGAATTACCGGGAACGGAGGCACCCTCTACAGAAACAGATCAGAACATCAGCCATGATTCTACACAAAGCACAGAGGCTCCGGATACGAATACTACTTTGAATCCTGGTGAGATACCGGGAGGTACATCCCAGAATCCGGTGGTGGTTCCGGAAGAACCGGAAGAGGAACCGAGTCACGCACCAAAAGTAATTGTATCTGCCTGTAATGCTGATGTGGAGCAGATTGAACCGGGTATGGATGTAACATTTACGGTTACGCTAAGGAATACCAGTACAGATGCAGCGATTTATAATATGAAGGTTAGCTATGAAAGTGCTGCCGGAGATCTGATACCATTAGAGTCAACCAACAGCCGGTATATTGCCAGTATTGGGGCAGGCAGGAGTGCCGGTATTTCTTTTCCCATGCATGTTTCAAAGGATATTATGGATTACAGTCAGAAGATTACGATCAGTATGGAATATGAGGATGAAGACGCACAGGCCTTTTCCAGTTCAGAGAATGTATTTGCAAATATATACCGACCATTAGGCTTCTATGCAGATACTCCGGTGGTACCTACAGATGTTATTTCCGGAACCACAGCCAACATATCTCTGAATTTGTTCAATACAGGAAAGGCTACTATATATGACGTATACTGTAAACTGGAATGTAGAGGATTTTTGGAAAGCGGAACCTATTATATCGGGAATATTGCACCAGAGACCAGTGTAACAGCGAATCTGGCACCGATTGCTTCCAATCGAAACTATGGTCCATTAGGAGATAGAAATGTTGAGAAATACGGGGATGTAAAAGGGAAGATTATTATTACGTATAAAGATGAGTCAGGAAATCTTTATACAGAGGAAATAAGAATGGCTACTACGATCAGTATGCCTCCGGATGAGATGGAAGAACCGGAGATTGAGAAAATTGAATATTCCTCTCAATGGTGGGTCAGTATTGTGATATTATTAGTTGCAGTGGACGGACTGGTGATCGTTCTGGCATATTATATCCGGAAACACCGGGTATAGACAGGCAAAAGCTTTCTTGACATTCCACAGACAAGGCATATAATGGTAGGAAAAGGTGTAGAGAAGGAGCAGGTTATATGAGCAAGGTCGGATTTGTCGGAATGGGAAATATGGCGCAGGCAATGGCAGAAGGCTTTCTACGCTCAGGAAAACTGGAGCAGGAAGATCTTCTGGCATATGCCCCGCATCAGGATAAGCTATATCAGAACAGTAAACGGATAGGCTTTCAGCCGGTGGATACGCTACAGAAGCTGGTAAAACGATCCGATGTGGTCATCCTTGCCTGTAAACCGTATCAGATACGGGAGGTTCTGGCAGAGGCGGGAGCAGCACTGGCGGGTAAGGCCCTGCTTTCTGTGGCGGCCGGCTGGGTATATCAGGATTTTCAGAGTATCCTTGGCGATTCCGTCCGTATTCAGTGTATTATGCCCAACACACCGGCCATGGTGGGAGAAGGGGTAATGCTGTTTGAAGCAGTTCATTCTCTGCTTCCGGAAGAACGGGAGCTGGTACAGGGCTGGTTCTCTGCCCTTGGCCTGATCGAAGAGCTTCCGACCGGATTGATGGGAATCGGGGGAGCAGTCACCGGTTGCGGGCCTGCTTTCATGGATCTGGTCATGGAAGCGTATGCAGATGCTGCCGTAAAATACGGGATACCAAGAACAACCGCCTATCGGCTGGTTGCGCAGACCATGCTCGGGAGCGCAAGGCTGCAACAGGTCACCGGCAGTCATCCCGGGGTTCTCAAGGATGCCGTATGCTCTCCGAACGGAACGACCATCCGGGGGGTAGATGCATTAGAGCATGCCGGACTTCGGGCAGCATGTCTGGATTCGATTGACGCGGTCATGAACCGGTAAAGCTTCTAAGGGCCTTGACAGCGAAGGAACATATGCTTACAATTTGTTTGGACTTAGGAGGCTTCATTTCTATGAAATTCAGTGATAAAAAAAAGAATGCAAAAGTCGTCAGGTATCTCGTGGCGCTTTTTGTTATGGTGATCATTGGTATTCTGATCGCAGGTTCTGTATGGATCTATGCAGGCAGAGAGGACAAGAATGTATACCGGAAACAGGGAATCATGGATTACAATGGCGGAGCTTATGCGGAAGCCGTAAAGAATTTGCAGATCTCATTGGAGAAACCGGCCATGTTTACGTCCGCTCTGGATCATGACAGCCGGATGTATCTGGCAGACTCCTATTTTCTGTTACAGCAGTATGATGAAGCAATAGAAGAATATGATATTCTGTTAAAGGAGGAGGATATATCAGATTCTGATATGGAATTTTTAAACCAGCAGAGGGAGCTGGCCCGGGGAATGATCGCCTTTCAGACCGGAGATTTTGAAACTGCGTTACCTTTTTTTCAGACAGCCATTGAGAATGGTTGTGCAGAATGTACCTTGTATGCAGGTGTCTGCTCCGTAGAACTGGGGAAACAGGATTCCGTAGTTGCGTATCTGACAACGTATCTGTCTTATAATCCGGATAGTGCATATGCCTGTACGCAGTTAGCAGATTATTATCTTCAGCAGGGACTTTATGACACCTGCAATCAGTACCTTCAGCGGGGACTGCAGTCTGAGGATCACAGTTGTGATGCACAGTTACGGTTTCTTGAAGTCGTATATTATGAATATCAGCATGATTTTAATACTGCCTACCAGCTTCTTTGCGAATACAGGAACAGCTATCCGGTAACGGAGCAGGTACAGCAGGAGTATGATTTTCTATCCACAAGACAGACACTGGAATAGCTATTATATCTATATGCAGACAGAAGGTAACAGGTAAAGTGAATTATAATAGTTCTGAAACAGGATCAGAGAATAGGATTAGGAGTATAGATGGCAGAATTATATGAAAACAGGGAAGAACGGGAGCAGGTCATCTTAGTGGCTGTTTCTGTACAGGATGAGATATCGACAGAAGCATCCCTGGATGAACTGGCAGAACTGGTTAAGACTGCAGGCGGGGTTGTTGCAGGACGCTTTGTGCAGAACCGGCAGATGGCAGATATGGCAACCTATATTGGAAGCGGAAAGACCGCAGAGCTGCGGGAACGGATAGTAGAACTTGGAGCCACAGGCATTGTATGTGATGATGAATTAACTCCTTCACAGATGAATAATTTAGAGCGGGAACTGGAAACCAAGGTGATGGATCGCACCATGGTGATTCTGGATATTTTTGCATCCAGAGCCTCTACCCGGGAGGGTCAGCTTCAGGTAGAGCTTGCGCAGCTTCGGTATCGTTCTACTCATCTGATCGGAATGGGCAGCATTCTCTCAAGGCAGGGCGGTGGCATTGGCACCAGAGGGCCGGGTGAAAAGAAGCTGGAAATAGACCGGAGAAGAATCCGGGAGCGGATCTCCCGCTTGAAGACTGAATTAGAACAGGTAAAGACCAATCGCACCGTCCAGAGAAAGCGTCGGATGGAGAATGGTGTTCCGGTCGTCTGCATTGTAGGCTATACCAACGCGGGGAAATCTACGTTATTGAATCGACTGACCGGTTCGGAGGTGTTGTCAGAGGATAAGCTGTTTGCTACCCTGGACCCTACTACAAGAAGTCTGGAACTGCCGGATGGGCAGCAGGTACTGCTTACGGATACCGTAGGATTTATCCACAAGCTGCCGCATCATCTGATCCAGGCATTTCGTTCCACATTAGAAGAAGCACGGTATTCTGATTACATCCTGCATGTAGTAGATGCATCCAATCCCCGGATGGATATACAGATGCATACTGTATATGAAACTTTGCGGGAGCTGGAGATTGCAGGAAGGCCGGTGATCACTGCGTTCAATAAGGCGGATCGGGAGCATATACCGGAGGTGCTGAAGGATTTTCAGGCGAATATCGTGTACCGGATCTCGGCGAAAACCGGTGCAGGTATCGAGGAACTGTTGCATGGGATCGGCAGGATGATAAGAGAAAGCCGGGTGTATTTTGAGCATCTTTATGCCTATCAGGATGCTGCCAGGATTGCTCAGATCCGGAAGAATGGACAGGTTATTGAAGAGGAATACCGGGAGGATGGTATCCTGATCCGGGCATTTGTAGATAGAAGAGGAAATTATGTATAAGATTATAGCAAAAGACGGAAAAGCAAAGCGGGCAATCTTAGAAACGGTTCATGGAACCATACAGACTCCGGTTTTTATGAACGTTGGAACGGCAGCCGCGATCAAGGGAGCTGTTTCTACAGAGGATCTGCAGCAGATCGGAACCCAGGTAGAGTTATCCAATACCTACCACCTTCATGTAAGGCCGGGGGATACCGTGATCCGGAAGCTGGGCGGACTTCATAAATTCATGGTATGGGATAAGCCGATCCTGACCGATTCCGGCGGATTTCAGGTATTCTCTCTTGCCGGCTTGCGGAAGATCAAGGAAGAGGGAGTATATTTTAATTCTCATGTAGATGGCAGGCGGATATTCATGGGGCCGGAGGAAAGTATGCAGATTCAGTCCAATCTGGCATCTACCATTGCCATGGCCTTTGATGAATGTCCTTCCAGTGTGGCGGACCGGAGATATGTAGAACAATCGGTTGCCAGAACCACACGCTGGCTGGCCCGTTGTAAGGAAGAGATGACAAGGCTGAATCATCTGGAGGATACCATTAATCCCCGTCAGTTGCTCTTTGGCATTAATCAGGGGGCCATTTTTGATGATATCCGGATCAGCCACGCAGATACCATTGCAGCTATGGAACTGGACGGGTATGCCATCGGCGGGCTGGCGGTAGGAGAAAGTCATGCGGAGATGTACCATATTCTGGATGTGACGGTACCTCATTTGCCGGAACATAAGCCGACGTATCTCATGGGGGTGGGAACCCCTGCCAATATTTTAGAAGCGGTAGACCGGGGCGTGGATTTCTTTGACTGTGTATATCCGACCCGGAATGGCAGACATGGACATCTGTATACGGATCATGGCAAGATTAATTTATTAAATGCCAGATTTGAACTGGATGACCGTCCGATTGAAGAAGGCTGTCAATGTCCGGCATGCCGAACGTATAGCCGGGCATATATCCGACATCTGTTAAAAGCGAAGGAAATGCTGGGTTATCGACTTTGTGTCTTGCATAATTTGTATTTTTATAATAAGATGATGGAGGAGATTCGGGAAGCGATTGAGAAAGGCTGTTACAAGGAGTACAAGCAGGCTAAGCTAGCCGGGTTTGAAAAACAAGAATAAATGGAGGACTGGAAATGTTTTACACGTTATTGGAAGCAGCAGGTACAGCAGGAACGACGGATGGAGCAGTACCTGGCGTAGGTGGTGGATTTATGTGGATTTCGTTGATCATCATGGTAGTGATCTTTTATTTTATGATCATTCGTCCGCAGAAGAAGCAGCAGAAAGAGCAGGAAGCGATGATGGCACAGTTGAAACCGGGTGTCAGTATTATGACCACCAGCGGATTTTATGGTGTAGTGCTGGATGTAGTGGATGATACCGTTATCGTAGAATTTGGTAACAATAAGAATTGCCGGATTCCAATGAACAAGGCGGCTGTAGCACAGATCGACAAGCCGGAGGCAGAAACCGCAGAGGATACAGAGGAAGAGGAAAAGAAGGAAAAAAAGGATAAGAAGATGTCCCTGGGAAAGAAGAAGGACGAGTAGGGGAGCAGAATCAGACCGGAAAGCTGCTGTACAGGTAATTATGATTATGATCGCCTGTACGGCAGTTTTTTATTTGCCTCTTAATAATCATGAGAAAATATCTCATAAAATAATTGAAAAATGGATAGAATATGATATTATATTGATAATATGAGAAAAAGGAGAACAAAGCTATGCTGTGTCAGTTCTGTGTTAAAAACTTTAAAAGTATAAAGGAAGAGATAATATTGGATATGCAGGCAACTGCGATCAGTGAGCATAGGGAGAGTCTGATCATAGAAAAGGATCATGAAACCTTTTTACCGATCGCTGCTATTTACGGACCGAATGGCAGTGGAAAATCAAACGTATTAAAGGCAATTAATATTCTGGTTGCCAAGGTGATGAAACCGATCTGTTCCGTGTGTGAAAATGAAGGTTGTGAAAGTAAGAAATATAAAGTAGTTATACCTACATTTCAGTTTGAGAAGGAATGCCTGAATCAACCTACGGAATTTACGGTATTTTTCAGGACAAAAAAAGCAGAGTACAGATATATTTTAAAAACCCGGAAGGAGATTGTTCAGTTTGAAAGCTTATATAAGAAGAATATAAATGGAGTAAAATATACAGCGTTATTTATACGGGATGAAAGTTCACAGCATAAACGTGTAGAATTGTATGGAGCCTTGAAGAAGCTGCCAGAGCCGGAGGATATCTCAGAGAACATTACATTATTGAGTTATCTTGCGATAACCAATAAAAGAAACGAATTTGTAGGAGATATTATTCATTGGTTTGAAAGAGGAATCAGATTTATGAATTTTGAAAATCCGTTTACGGAGGCTCAGATTTCTATTCCGGAAGAGAAGGCGGATCTGGAGATCATAACAAACATGCTGCAGGAAATGGATATAGATATAACCGGTTTTCGGACCGATCAGAAAGAAGAGGATTTTGAGGTTTATACGAAGCATAAAGTGGAGGATGATGTATTTGAATTGACATTGCGTGAGGAATCCGCCGGAACGAAGAAGGTTATGGGATTTTTGCCGGATATTTTATTAAGTCTGGAACATGGTTCTACGTTGATTGTGGATGAATTGGATTCAAAATTGCATCCGGTATTAATTAAATATATTATTCAGTTGTATACGAATCGGAATATAAACAAAAAGGGTGCGCAGTTGATCTTTACCTCTCATGATCTTGCAAATATGAATAATGAGGTATATCGGAGGGATGAAATCTGGTTTGTAGCAAAGAATAACGAACAGGCTTCAGAGTTATATTCATTAGTTGAGTTAAAGGACGCAGATGGAAACAGTATAAGAAAGGATGCCAGGTATGATAAGCAGTATCTGGAGGGCAAGTATGGAGCAGACCCTTATTTGAAAAAAATTATAGATTGGGGAGGATATAATGGCATCTGAAAACTGGAAAAAGCAAAGAAAGATAGAAAGTATACGCATTTTTTCAAAGAAGTATTATATCTTCTGTGAGGGAACGAAAACAGAACCAAACTATTTCCAGGGAATGAAGCAACAGATTGAACGAAAGGGAATGTACCGAAACTCTGTTTTTATTAATATTGAGGGCGTTGGAGAAGGCACTGTAAGGATTTTAGAGCATGCGGAAAAATATATCCGAACCAATAAAATAAGTGAGGGTGAAGTCTGGATCATATATGATAAGGATGATTTTTCAGAAGATAGTTTTAATTCCGTGGCGGACAGAATAGAACAGTTAAATCAGGAAAGTACAAAAATAAAATATAATGCTGCATGGTCGAATCAATGTATTGAGTATTGGTTTATCCTGCATTTTGATTACTATATTGCAAATAATGACAGAAGCTTTTATATTGAATATCTTAATAAAAAATTCAAAGAACTGGGGCTTTCCCCATACATAAAGAATGATAAGGAGACTAACTATTAAAAGTCAATAGTTTTTTGAAAAAAGTTTTAGGGTAAA
>ERZ777011.2814-NODE-2814-length-12590-cov-2.912565_pt1 | contig 12590 bp, 9 predicted proteins | sample MGYA00374964_ERZ777011 | MGnify/ENA primary metagenome ERZ777011 (study PRJEB29310, sample SAMD00008975) | mouse gut metagenome | study: EMG produced TPA metagenomics assembly of the Metagenome analysis of fecal microbiota from mouse which was promoted...
AGGCGAAAGCGGCTGGTAAAATCCGCCATATCGGAATTACCAATCACAGATTAGGAGTTGCAAAAGAAGCCATTGAAAGCGGCCTGTATGAGACCTTGCAATTTCCCTTTAGCTACCTTGCAGGGGAGAAAGAGGAAGAACTGGTGGAAGGATGCAAGAAGGCGGATATGGGCTTTATTGCAATGAAGGCCCTTTCCGGCGGCCTTATTACCAATTCCGCGGCGGCCTATGCGCATGCGGCCGAATTTGACAATGTACTGCCTATCTGGGGCGTGCAGAGGGAGAATGAACTGGAAGAATTTTTATCTTATATAGAGAATCCTCCGGTTATGACTGATGAAATCAGGGCCATAATTGATAAGGACAGGGCGGAATTGTGCGGAGAGTTCTGCAGAGGATGCGGCTACTGTATGCCGTGCCCTGCGGGAATTGAGATTAATACCTGCGCCAGAATGTCCCTGCTTCTCAGAAGATCCCCTTCGGACGGCTGGCTGACAGACAAAGCACAGGAAATGATGGGAAAGATTGAAGGATGCCTGCACTGTAACCAATGTAAAGCAAAATGCCCTTACGGCCTCGATACGCCAAATCTTCTTGCCAGAAACTTAGAGGACTATAAAGAAGTGGTTGCGGGGAAAGTCAGCGTCATTTAGAGAAAGGTACTATTTGCATATTATTTTGCTCAAACTTCCCACGTCGTTTGGTGTGTTGAATTTTGCTACGAAAATAATATTCTATTCGCAGCAAGGTTCAAGTCCTATTTTAGATGTGGGAAGTTTGAGTTACTGAGATGTGGGAATTCCTGAACGGTCAGGTGGAGAAAGTCTGAGAATACGCTGAGCATTTTGCGCTTATCAATCAAATGATTTATAATAAGAGGTGCATCAGCAGAGGAGAATCAATGCGAAATAAGAAAAAGAATACGCCAATCGTTGTGAGTTCACATGATGTACATTTGGATTCTGATTATGTACAGTGGATTCATGATATAAAGAAACGTTTTAGAGGCGCACAGATAAAAGCGGCTGTGAAGGTTAACTCAGAACAATTATTATTCAATTGGCAGTTGGGACGGGATCTTGTTTTGCGAAAATCAGAGGAAAAATGGGGACAAGGTATTGTTGAGCAGTTGAGCCTTGATTTACAGCAGGAATTTCCGGATGTGAGAGGCTTTTCGGCCAGAAATCTTTGGAATATGAAAAAGTGGTATTTTTTTTATACATTGGCAGGAGCTTCAGCTGATTTAATTCGTGCAATGGATGATAAATTAAAGCTCGACAGTATAAAACTGCAACAGATTGGTGAAGAAATTCAAGAAAATAACGAGAAAGAAAAACTGCACCAAGTTGGTGCAGAAATGTCGTTTCCCTCTTTTTTCGGATTTGTGCCTTGGCGCCATCATGTAGAAATTGTTTCAAGATGTAATTCCGTGGAAGAGGCGTTGTTTTATCTTCAGAAAATAATTGAAGAAGGTTGGAGCCGAAATGCTTTAGTTGATTGTATAAAAGCTGATTTATATCATAACATAGGAGTGGCAAACACAAATTTTGCGGAAAAGCTTCCGGGAATACAGGGAAAGATAGCAAAGGAGATTGTAAAAGATACCTATGATTTCAGTTTTATTTCTTTGCCAAGAGGATATGATGAGGCAGCGCTGGAAGAGGCATTGGAACAGAATATTACAAGATTTTTGCTGGAACTTGGAACCGGCTTCGCATTTATCGGAAGGCAAAAAGAAATTGTAGTTTCAGGCAAAACACGAAAGATTGATATGTTGTTCTATCACATCCGCCTTAAATGCTATGTAGTGGTTGAGTTGAAGACGGTTTCCTTTGAGCCGGAATTTGCCGGAAAATTGAATTTTTATGTTAATGCAGTGAACGACCTTATCCGGACTCCTGAAGAAAATCCTACAATAGGATTGTTGATTTGCAAAGATAAAGATCAGACGGAAGTACAATGGGCATTTCAGGGAATTCAGACGCCGATGGGAGTTGCGTCTTATGATTATGTGAGATTGGAAGAAATTAAGAAACAACTTCCTACGGAGAAAGAGATTCAGCAACGTATCGAATTAGCAGAAGAAGAATTCAATTTGAACAGAAAGAATAGGGAAAATGATGCCGGATAGTGGGGGATAGGGCGATGAAAACTCCATTTATTTCTTCTAATAGTAGAAATACCAGCTTTACCAATTTCCAAAATCACTTTACCAGCTTTCAAAATCCCGGATTTTTTATAGAGAATTTTGAATCTAAAAAATTATTAAAAATTCACATAAGAAATATCGCCCTCATCCGTGATGAAAACAGCCTGCACGTCAGGAAAGTCTTCCAGCACGGTGAGGGCCTTTTCATACCCTAAAATAAAACAAAGGGTGGAGAGCGCATCCCCGTCCACCGAATCAGCGCTCAAAATAGTCACCTGTGATAAACCGCTCTTAGCGGGATATCCGGTGTCCGTAGACAGAATATGATGGTACAATTTCCCATCTTTTTCAAAAAAACGTTCATAATTCCCGGAAGAAACTACACTTAAATCAGAAATATCAAGCGTTAGCGCGGCGGTACCGGATGGCGCAAAAGGTTCCTGAATGCCGATGTGAAAAGGAGTTCCATCGGGTTTACCGCCCACGGCAACCACATTCCCCCCTAAATTAATCAGCGCGGAGCTGACTCCCTGAGAGAGCAAAAACGCTTTCATCTTATCGCCAATATATCCCTTGGCAATAAAACCAAGTTCCACCCGGGCCATAGGGTCGCTTAATGTCACCTGATTGCCTTTTATGTTAATAGAATGATAATCCACATGAGATAAAGCCTCCTCAATCTGCTGCTTTGATGGAACAATCTCCTGATTACCGGACCCGAAATTCCAAATCCGGGACAAAGGGCCGATAGCAGGATCTACCAGCCCGTCGGAGAGCCGCGCATACTTTAAAGCAATCTCCAACAATTCCAAAGTATCCTCATCCACCGTCACAGCCTGTCCCATACTGTGATTTATATTCCACAAGTCGCTCCCCTCAACATTAGGACTGAGTAAATTCTCATAATACTCAGCCAACTCCATACACTGCGCCAATAATTCCTCGGAGCCCCCTTCGTATACGGTAACCGATATAACCGTATCAAAATAAAACCCATTTGCCGTAACCGGAGAGTTTTCCACAAAAGCACTGCCGCACCCCATAAGAAATGAAAAGGGCAAAATATATAATATAAAAATTAATAAAAAATTATAAAACAAATTTTTGAAACTATGGCGTAGAAAATAATGATATTTTACTTTAGAAAATAGGTGCATGAATATGTTCCTCTGATTATTAAAAGGGTTTTAAAGGTATGCCAATAAAAAACCACTCGTCCTAATCCCCTTCCACTGTTTGGTAACGAATTAAGGTTGTAAAGCCGCTCCATTTCATGTATAGTATTAATGTCGTTGCCAGAGCGTTCAAACACGCTCCGGAAACAGGCGACCTACCGTCATTATAAAGTTTTTTACAAAAAATGAAAAGAGAAAGTGGTGAATCTATATGCGTTTACCTGACGAACAGGAAGAAAGAGGAATGGGAATACCGGTTATCTATACCATTGTGGCCGTTTCCGCCTTTATTTTAATTGTCCTGGCTGTTGTGTTTATGAGCAATACAAGGCAGCGCGGATCAGAAACGGCAAAAAACAAACGCCTGGAGGCGACCCCTTCGCCCACACCGGAAGAAGAGATTGAATTTGTCGAAGGGGAGACAGATATCGAAACCCTTTACAGGCAGCACAAACTACGGGCGGAAGATCTGGACTTTTGGGATATGTACCCGGACGACAGTGTAAGCATTGAGCGTCCCAGTCAAAGCCCGGAAGATGACAGCGCCTTAGAATCTGAGAAAAGCCCGCAGAAAACAGAAGCGCCGGAGCGATATACTAGTCCCGGCCCATCGGTTTCGCCGAATCAAAGTCCTTTCGCTTACGCATCTCCGGGCAAAAGCCCTGATGTGTCGGCATCGCCAACGCCTACCCATGAGCCCACGGAGGAGGAGATGGCGGCCTCAGATGATTATGTGCAGGTTACCTTAAGGGACGGGACGAATGAGTGGGTGGAAATATCCGAGGATATTCCCAGATATACTTATGATTTTACGAATATTAGAATTAGCGACGGAAAGATGGCATACTACCAGGACGGCGAAAAGATTTCCTGGCTGGGGGTAGATCTGTCTAAAAGCAGCGGCAGTGTAGATTTCGAGGCTTTGAAAAATGCAGGGGTGGACTTTGTCATGTTAAGGCTGGGAGGCCGCGGCTACGAGACGGGCCTGGTCAGCCTGGATGAAAATTTTGTAAACAACATTACCAAAGCCCAAAGCGCCGGATTAGAGGTTGGCGTTACCTTTTTCTCGCAGGCGGTAACTCCGCGGGAAGCCGAGGAGGAAGCCGAATTTGTGTTAAATAATTTGATTCCCTATCGGATCAGCTTCCCCGTAGCTTTTGATATGGAATATATTGTAAACGACGAATCCAGAATTGATATACTGACCAAAGAAGACAAGACGGAGATTGCGGAAACCTTCTTATCCAGGATAGAGTTAGAAGGCTATCGCTGCGTCCTTTACGGCAACAAAAACTGGCTCTTAGGAGAGATAGAGTCGGAGGATTTGCTTGCCTACTATGATGTATGGCTCAATGAAGCCAGTTCCATACCGGAATTTCCATACCAGTTTAAGATGTGGAAATATGGCGCTTCCCAGAAAATAGAGGGCGTGGAAAATGACGCGGCATATACGATAAGCTTTGTAAATTACTCACGCAAATAAGCTGTAATTTTAGGAGAAATATGTAGCTTTGCATAAATGTCGGCATAAACGGAGGGAGATATTTTTTCCAGGTAGTTAGGAGAAAAGTTCTTGTTTATGCCGGCCTTTTTTAATAAATCTATCGCCTTATTGTAGGCGATGGCCGCTTCAATATCGCTTGCGTAGGTGCCGATGGTATAATTGCCATTTATGTGTATTTTCGCGACATATCTGGTGCCTTTTTTTGTTTCTTTGCGAATGACTCCATGGTAATGGTTATAAATTTCTATATTTTCATATCTGAAATCCAGATCATCCCCATTCACAAAGCGGTAATCCCTGCCCCTTACCGCATAATTTTTAATTCCATACCGGTTCATAATATTGGTCTGCATTCCGTACTCGGCCACAAAGAAATGCCGCCCCCGGCGCATGATTTTATGCGAGGAATAAAAAAACAGATCTTCAATATCAAATTTTAGTATATACTCAGGCGATAAAAGGTATTCAAAGTAATTTTTGCGGACGTAAATAGGAGTCGCAAAATAGATATTGTTATCCCTGAAATTAATCAGACAAACCCATTTTTCAAAGGGCAAAACGCGATGCTTGGAGAAATCCTCCAAAGTAAGCGCACCATCTGAAAGCAGCGTTATTCCCTCTAAATATGCGGCATAAGCCATAAAAGGAGAGGGGTAGCTTCCCAAAGAAATATGCTTTTTTTTGTGAGTTATGGAAGCACGGTAATAAATCGTACCGTCTTTTTTTCTTGCCGTAAAAACGCCGGGGAGATTTTGCTTCATCCTAATCCTCCATACTGAAACTTATTTCAATTTTATAATAGCATAAAAAGCTGTATTTTTGAAATATTTTCCCCTGATATGTAATTTTTAGAAATATTTTTGGCATTAACTGTATAAAATATTAAAGAACTGTTACAAATGATAATAAATTTTTAAATAAAATCTATGGCAGAGTTAAAGAAAGGATGCGTATAGAAAATGTATAAAAAATTTGTAACACAGTTATTTTTATGCAATATGCTGTTTATTATGAGCTGGTTTTGCGTAGGTGGAGCGCAGTTAAATAAAGCGGCTGCCACACCGGCTTTTCAGGTGGCGACAGGCGAGGCTTCAAAGCCAAAGGCGGACAGGTTCTTTGGCCATTCTAAAAAAGCGGCTTCAGGACAGCGCGTAGTGGATTATGCGGTTATGGAAAAAGAGTACAAGTATGAATTGGGGAGTGCAGATTATGAAGCATTGCTAAAAATTGTACAGGCAGAGGCCGGAAACGAGGATCTGGAAGGAAAGATGCTGGTGGCCGGGGTGGTTATGAACCGTGTGGAGAGTGAAAATTTTCCGGACTGCGTTACGGAGGTTGTGATGCAAAAGGAAAAAGGAATATACCAATTTTCACCGGTAGGAAACGGCACTTATTATAATGCCAAGGCGTCCCAGGACACAATCGAGGCGGTAGAGCGGGTATTAAAAGGGGAGGATATCACCCAGGGGGCTCTTTACTTTGCGGCAAGAAAAAGCGCCGATCCTGAAAAAATGCGTTGGTTTGATTATTCTCTGGAAAAACTCTTTACCCATGGGAACCATGAATTCTTTACAAATGGTTGATAAATATATATTCTTTATGGTAGAATAAAAAAAATTTATAAAGTACGATGGGAAACAGGTAAGAATATAAATTTCTAAAGATTTTTCAATGGGCAAATTTGCGCTTACGAACCAATTTGCAGGTTGAGAAAGGAGCATAGTTACGAAATATGGATATTTTATATAACAGTACAAGAACAAAAGGAAATCAAGTGAAAGCTTCGGAGGCGATTTTAAAAGGGCTTTCTGAGGACGGCGGGCTTTTTGTACCTGAAAGGATTCCCGCTTTGGACAAATCCTTTCGGGAATTATCGGAGATGACTTATGGGCAGACCGCTTATGAGGTGATGAAGCTGTATCTGACCGATTTTACCAAAGATGAGCTTTTAGACTGTATTGCCAAAGCATATGATGAGAAGTTTGATACGGAGGAAATTGCGCCTTTAGTGGAGGCGGACGGCGCTCACTATCTTGAGTTGTTCCACGGTGCAACCATTGCATTTAAGGATATGGCGCTGTCTATTTTGCCCCATTTGCTGACGGTTTCGGCGAAAAAGAATCATGTAAAAAATGAGATTGTGATTCTTACGGCTACATCGGGGGATACGGGTAAAGCAGCGCTTGCAGGCTTTGCAAACGTGGAGGGAACACGAATCATTGTATTTTACCCTAAGAACGGCGTGAGCCCTATACAGGAAAAACAGATGGTAACCCAGAAGGGTAAAAATACATATGTCGTAGGGATTCATGGAAATTTTGACGACGCGCAAAACGGAGTAAAGAATATTTTCGGGGACAAAGAACTGGCTGCTTACATGGATGAGAAAGGCTTCCAGTTCTCGTCGGCAAATTCGATTAACATAGGGCGGCTGGTACCCCAGATTGTTTATTACGTATATGCTTATACAAAGCTTTTGAAAAAGGGCCGTATCAGGGACGGAGAAAAAATAAACGTAGTGGTGCCTACGGGGAATTTTGGGAATATCCTGGCCGCTTTTTACGCAAAGCAGATGGGGCTTCCTATTGACAAGCTGGTTTGCGCTTCCAATGAAAATAAAGTGCTTTACGACTTTTTCAGGACAGGTACCTATAATAGGAACAGAGAGTTTGTTTTAACATCTTCGCCCTCCATGGATATTTTAATTTCCAGCAATCTGGAAAGGCTGATTTATCATATTACAGGAAATGATCCGGAGAAGAATAAGGAATTGATGGAAAAACTGAAGGAGGGCGGCGCTTACACGATTACGGAAGAGATGCGTTCTAAGCTTTGCGGCTTCTATGGCAATTATGCAAGTGAGGAGGAGACAGCCGAAAGAATCCATGGGCTTTATCAGGATACGGGATATGTGATTGATACCCATACGGCTGTGGCTTCCTGTGTTTTCGGGAAATATAAAAAGGATACGGGGGATGGGAAAGTAACGGTGATTGCATCAACGGCAAGTCCTTACAAATTTACGAGGAGCGTTATGGAAGCGATTGACAGTAAATATGCAAAAATGGGGGATTTTGAACTGGCGGACGCTCTTTCGGAGATTTCAGGTGTAAGGATACCAAAAGCTATTGAGGAAATCAGGACGGCGCCGGTATTGCATGACCATATATGTGAAAAGACGGAAATGAAAAAGATGATAACGGATTTTTTGGGAATTTAGAAACTCTTGTTTGGAAACGACAGATTGCGTCAAAACACAGAAGAAACTATTATTACGACAATAGGTTTTGCATTTTGTATATAACATTAGGCTCAGCCTATTGTATGCGGGGGAGTAAAGCATGAAACATATTTTGATTGTTGATGATATGGCAGTTAATTTAGAACGTGCGATAGAAGTGTTGAAGGATTCTTATGAAATTACGGCGGTGAGATCCGGCCGGCAGGCATTGGTCATCTTAAGGGAAAAGATTCCCGACATGATTATCATAGATATCAATATGCCTGATATGAATGGATATGAATTAATGGCAGTGATTAGAGAGAATACAAGGCTTAAAGATATTCCCGTGGTCTTTATATCGGTGGAGACCGATCAGGAAAGCGAGATAGAAGCTTTGAAGATTGGGGCGATGGATTTCATAAAAAAACCCTTCGAACCGGAAGTTATGCGCAGCAGAATCGACAGAGTGCTGCAGATGGCGGAGCAGAAAAAGGAGCTGCAAAGCTTTGCGTGGCAGGATGGACTCACCAACCTTTATAATAGAAGATATTTAGAGCGGCTTATAAATTACATAAACAAGGATGAAAAAAAATGTTCGTTTATGCTCCTTGACCTGGATAACTTTAAGCAGGTAAATGATAACTTTGGACATTTGATGGGAGATGAGGTTTTAATCCGCTTTGCAGATGTCCTGAAAGAGAAGGCAGGCCCTAAGGACAGTGTGTGCAGGTTGGGCGGTGATGAATTTGCAGTTTATTTCCCGGAAGGGTCCGCCGGATGTGACCGAAGCCAGATACAGGTTATTGCCCGTAAACTTATGGAGGACGCTGCTTTTGAAATCAATGATATGCTTGGAAATACCTGTAATTTTAGAGTTTCCGCTTCCATTGGCATTGCCCAAAAACCAAAAGACGGCGGCAATTTCTCGGAACTGTTTGCAGCGGCGGATAAGGCCTTGTATTTTGTGAAACAAAATGGAAAGGGCGGATATCATTTTCACAGTGATATGAAGACAGAGAAATCCATATCAGAGAATGGCTCACTGCCCAATCTGATTCAGTTAAGCCGTCAACTTTATGAAACGGGAGTTGAAAGGGGCGTTTATCAGGTAGAATACGCAGGCTTTAAAAAGATTTATAATTTTGTGGCTCGCTGCCTGGAAAGAGGAAAGCAAAACGCGCAGCTTGTGCTGTTTTCGATCTGTGACGCTGACGGAGGCAGCCTGGCGCGTTACAAGGAAGCAAAAGGGATTGAAACTCTTGAGCTGGCCATCATCAGGTCTCTTCGCAGGGGAGATGTGGCTACAAGATGCGGGGATGTACAGTACGCGGCTATTTTGAACAATACTTCTTTTGAAGAAGGAGAAATGGTGGCGGCGAGAATCCAGAAAAAATTTAATAAATTGCTAAAAGACGACCCTATGGTACTTACTTATGAAATTCAAAGTATCGAAAATATAACCGAATAAATTTCAGAAGTTATTTTATGTTATAAAGAGACTTGCTGATAAAAACTACGGATGCTATTTAAATGGCATCCGTTGTTATACAGCATTGTTTTTGCGAGAGGGCAATCTTGGTTAAATCAGCTTCGACTCTCGATATCACGGTAGTCACGCTCCGGACAGATTGGCTTATACGCAGGGCGGATAATTTTACCGTTGTTTGCAAGCTCCTCCATACGGTGCGCACTCCAGCCGGAAATACGCGCAATGGCAAAAATCGGGGTATAGAGTTCCATGGGAAGCCCTAACATGTGATATACAAATCCTGAGTAAAAGTCTACGTTGATGCTTACGCCTTTGTACATTTGTCTTTCCCCGGAAATAATTAAGGGGGCCAGCCGTTCTACAAGAGAATAAAGAGCAAATTCTTTTTCCAGGCCCTTTTCTACGGAGAGCTTTTCTACGAAAGATTTCAGGATAACGGCACGGGGGTCGGACTTAGAGTAAATAGCGTGACCCACGCCATAGATTAATCCTGCATGGTCGAAGGCTTCCTTGTGGAGCAGACGCCGCAGGTAATTGCCAACTTCTTCTTCATCTTCCCAGTCTTTTACTTCTTCTTTCATTTCCTCAAACATCCGGACAACCTTAATATTAGCGCCCCCGTGGCGCGGTCCCTTTAGGGAGCCGATAGCTGCCGCAATGACAGAATAAGTATCTGTCAGGGAGGAGGTAACCACGTGAGTGGTAAAGGAAGAATTGTTTCCACCGCCATGTTCCATGTGCAGCACAAGCGCAATGTCCAAAAGCTTTGCCTCTAACGGCGTATAGGAACTGTCAGGGCGCAGGATGCGCAAAATATTTTCAGCAGTGGAAAGAGCGGGGTCCGGCTGGTGGATGTACAGGCTTTTTCCGTCATGGTAATGGCAATATGCCTGATATCCATAGATGGATAAAAGCGGAAACAGACTGATGAGCTGCAGACACTGACGCAGCACGTTGGGCAGAGACACGTCGTCGGCCCGGTCGTCATAGGAATAAAGAGTCAGTACGCTGCGGGCTAAAGTATTCATCATATCGCTGCTGGGCGCCTTCATAATAATATCCCGCACAAAGCTGGTGGGCAGTGAACGGTATTTTGCAAGCAGGCGGGTAAAATCTTCCAGTTCTTTTTCATTTGGAAGCTGGTCAAATAAAAGAAGGTATGTAATTTCCTCAAACCCAAATCGATTGTCTTTTGTAAAGCCGTTTACAAGGTCCTGAATGTTATAGCCCCGATAGAACAGACGGCCATGGGCGGGTACTTCCTCGCCATTTACAATCTCTTTCGCGCGCACATCGGAGATATTGGTCAGGCCGGCCAGCACGCCTTTACCATTTAGGTCGCGCAGCCCTCTTTTTACATTATACTTTGTGAAAAGCTCCGTATCGATCATGTCAGCCTGCTCGCTCATTTTAGCCAGACGGACGATTTCGGGTGTGATTTCGGAAAAAATATTGTGTTCCATTCCATACTCCTTTCTATAAAAAATGTAATCATAACCGTTTTATATTTTCGCTTTCCGGTAATAATGGCTATTATCAAGTTTCACGCTAAGTACTTGCATTAAGCGGCTTCTCAATAAAGATATTTACTTATACCAGGTGTTTATTCACGAAAAGACGGTCCGCATTGTCAGTTAATATTTAGAAATGAAAGAACATTTCAGAAAAATCAATATAATTATATTAGCATGACAATTCAATTCAAACAAGTAAAAATTGTTCACTTCATAATTTTTTAACATTTTGGACATAATTATTATCCTGTACTCTTCACTCATCCTGCGAATTTGGAGATGTACACAGATTTGATAAAGAATGGATTTGCTTCATGGCAATATCTAAAAAAATTATAAAATTCCATAATTTGTGAGAAAATGAAGACTATAAATATTGACTTTTAAAATCATGTTTGAGATAATAGTTTTGATGTACTGACAAGTACATATATAGTCATAAACCGCATATTTAAAGCCTTTGGCTTTAGGCCTGCGGTTGAAAATACACAATAATTTAAGGAGGATGTATAATATGTCAACAAAAGCGTATTATCCCATTTCCGAGATTGGCAAAGGTAAGGTTGGTTTTTCCAAAACCCGTTCCATTATCGAAGCTGCTTTTTACGGAAATAACGTAGTGAAGGTAAACACATTAAAGGAAGCTTACGAATTAGCGAAGAATTCACCCGGAACAATCGTAACGGACATGCCTGTTAAGGATGGCGATACCTTTGGTCTTGAGAAGGATGCTAAGGTTCTGTTGTTTAATGACGGCGCAGTTACAGGCCGTTATGCTGCGGCACGCCGTATCAAGGGCGAGCCCGGGGTTGATGAAACCAAGCTGGATAAGGTTGTCATGGACGCTATCTACAAGACCCGCTGGAAAACAATGTATCATGCGGAGTGCTTTGTAGGTCTTGATCCTGAATTTATGGTAAAGGCTCACCTTCTGATTCCCGAAGGAGAGGAGAACCTGCTTTACAACTGGATGATCAATTTCCAGTATATGTCTGACGAGTATGTAAAGATGTATAAGAACTCCAAGCCTGTCGGCGACGGCAAGGAGCCTGATATCTACATCTTCTCCGATCCCCAGTGGGCGCCCCACGAGGCTCCCGATCTGGACTACAGCTGCTTAAGCGATCCGCTTACACTGTGCTACTTCGACACCAACGAGAACTGCGCTGCAATCCTCGGCATGAAGTATTTCGGTGAGCATAAGAAGGGTACGTTAACCATGGCTTGGGCGCTTGCAAACAGAAACGGCTACGCATCCTGCCACGGCGGTCAGAAAGAGTATTCCTTAGAGGGCGGCAAGAAGTTCGTTGCTTCCGTTTATGGTCTGTCAGGTTCCGGCAAGTCCACCCTGACCCATGCGAAACATGGCGGCAAGTACGATGCGTTCGGCGGCATCAAGGTGCTTCACGACGACGCTTTCATCATCAACAGCGATACCTGCGCATCCATCGCTCTTGAGCCTACCTACTTTGATAAGACGGCAGATTACCCGACCGGATGCCCGGACAACGAGTATCTGTTATCTGCTCAGAACTG
>ERZ777011.2816-NODE-2816-length-12585-cov-3.228252_pt1 | contig 12585 bp, 13 predicted proteins | sample MGYA00374964_ERZ777011 | MGnify/ENA primary metagenome ERZ777011 (study PRJEB29310, sample SAMD00008975) | mouse gut metagenome | study: EMG produced TPA metagenomics assembly of the Metagenome analysis of fecal microbiota from mouse which was promoted...
CTGCCGAAGGAGTGCCACAAACTCCGAGTTGGCAAGCATGGTGGTGGCGGTATAGTTTTGTAACATGTCAAGCACGTTCTGGGTGATGCCGCTGCACAGCCCGCCTAATTTCCGCACCTTCTTCCATAAGGAAAACAGGTATTTTGCGGAATACTCTTTATCCAAAAGCACATGGAATTCATCAATAAACAGCCATGTAGCCCTGCCCCGCTTTGCATTTTCCATGATGCGATTCCCGATATTTTCCATCATCACAAGCATGGAGATAGCGGATAATTCCTTCCCCATATCCCGGATGCCATAGACCAGAAAGCGGCTGTCAATATCTACATTGGTTTCATGGGCAAAGATATTTAAAGAGCCGCCGATAAACAGTTCCAGCGAAAGGGCAAGCTCCTTCGCCTCCATCTCCGACTGTGCCACAAGGATGCCATAATAATCATGCAGGGTTTTCTGCTTCCACAGGGTATGCGTCCTTTCCCCTTCCTGCCTACCCCTGTTCCTCATGCATTCCTCTTTGACCTCCTGATAGAGCAGGCGCACACAGCGGTCTATGATGGATTTCTGCCGGGAATTAAGCGCCTCGCCCATGCACTGCTCACAGATGCCCAGCATAAACTCCCCCTTCTCCGCAACGATTCCCTGAATGTCAGACACGTCTTCCGGCAGCGCCATAGGGTTGATATGGTTCCCGGTATAAGTGGAAAGCACCACCACCTGACCGCCAAACCGCTCCGCTATGCCGAAGTATTCATGCTGGGGATCAATCACAATGATGTCATCATCCGTATTTAAGAACACATTTCCCATCTCCATTTTTGCAAAGAAGGACTTCCCTGAACCGGGCACGCCGAAGATAAACCCGTTGCCATTTACCAGCCTTTTCCGATTGCCAAATAAGATGTTCCGGCTGACCTGATTGACACCATAATAAGTGCCGCCCTTCCCCGGAAGGTAAAGCTCCTGCACGTTAAAGGGCATGAGCACCGCAAGGGATTGTGTCATTAAGGTACGCATGGTCTCCACCTGACGCACCCCGATGGGCAGGGCTGTATTTAACGCCTCCCGCTGCTTTAAATAATGCGCCTCTATCTGGCAGGAATTTCTTTTCCCGATTGTGACTAAAGTTTCCTCTATGGCTTCCAGTTCTTCCTTTGTATCTGCCTTAATAATGATAGTCACCGCCACATAAAAGAGCCGCTGGTCATTCTCCCTCACATCATCCATGATCTCCTCGATCTGCTGTTTCTCCGTCCGTTTGTTGTATGAAATGTCGGAAGAGAAATCGTTGTTCCTATTCCGCACCCTCTGCTGGCGGATGATGTCACTCTCGATACCCATATACTTTTTCTGCAAAGTGCTGGTGGTCACGTCCTTCGGGATAGGCGCCACGTCAATGCTGATAATGGTGTGCGCCGGAGCAGTGGCAAGCTCCGTTAAAAACCTATCTGATAAAGAACTTGGATATTTCTTTATAAAAAGGGCTTTGGCATACCGCTTTTCGTCCTGCATATAAGTTAGGTAAAACTTTAACATGCTGTTGCAGATATCATCTTTATAATCTCTTCCTGCCCTTACCGCCTCTTCAAAATCAAAGGAGAAATATTCCTCTTCCCCCATACGGTAAAAATCATGGAGAACCCGTAGACGCTCCACACCGTTTAAGGCGGCAAGGCTGCTGCCCAATTCCCCAAAGCCTTTCTGCAATACCGCTTCAAGGCTGGCAAAAGCCGCCTTTGCTTCCTCGTAATTCTTCCTGATGATGGAGACGGTAAGGTAACGCTCCTGCTCTATGCCCTGTTTCCCTTCCACGATTTTCTTCTCCATGATCTGGTTGTAACAGTCACGCTCCCTGTCATTCCCGTCGCCCTTTTTCTGGAATAAGACCTTCTCCCGGAGGGCTTTCATGTTCCGGTTCTTGTTGTTGATGGTCACTTTAAATTCCACATCCATTGCGTATAAGAACTTGCAGTAGCTTTCAAATATCCCCACCTGTTCCCTCTCGCTGGTAGTGTTATAGTTCACATCCGAAAACAGGTAGCTCTTACTGTAACGGTTGCCCGCCACTTCAAAGATGCCATCCGGCGCAATCTTAAGAAGCTCTATGCACTCCTGCACACTTTTCGGCGTTTTGTATAAAGGCTCCCCTGCCTTTTTGTAGATAGAAAATTTGTCCTGAAATAACTTCAATCTGTCTGCTCCTTCCTTTTGTGCCGGAAGGGGATGGGTAACTGCTTTTATAAAACAGCTCCCCATACATGCAGAAAACCCCGGCAAGGGGGCTTTCCGCACTCCCTTCCGGGTTTGATGGTTAATTGTTCCTATTTTAATTTCTTTGAAATATTTATGCCTTTGTACTTCTCTTTATCAATGGTGTGTCAGGGCTGGTTTTCTGCATGAAAAAACACACCTAAAAGCTTGATTTTAAGTGTGCTTCCAATTCCTGTATTTCATTATCTTTCCCGCTCTGGCTCTTCCCTTTCTTTACGTTTCAGTAACTGCCTGATTTCTCCGGCACTGTACTTCCGGCACTGCCACCGTTCCCGAAAAATAACTTTCCGTACCTGTTCCTTCCCAGCCGGGTATCCTGCTTCCATGATCCGGCGGACTGCGTCCTCTTCCAGCTCTTTCCCCCGTTCCAGCGCATCCTCAACAATGCGGTAAAGGTATTCGGGCTTTCGCCTGTCGCCAAGGTCTGAAAAAACAGCGCTTGCTGCCACCAGTGCATCCCTCATGTATTCCGCATTGTCCTTGAAAAGTTCACTGTCAATATATATGCCTCTTTCTTCTATAAACATAGCACAGAAAGTAACGATTGTCCTTGTGTTCCCTTCGCGGAAGGGATGCGATTTCCAGAGTTTCGCCATACAGTCTGAAAAGTTCCTGACCGTTTCATCAAAGGATGCCTTTTCCCATCCGTAAAGAATCATATCCTTAAGGACTGCTTTTGCATCCCTCTCTATGTCAAAAACATCCGAATACTCTATGGAAATACCGTTAAGGACTGTCTCTATCTTTTCAATATTCATGATGCGGGGCTTTCCTGCCCATTCGTAGATATCCTGAAAAATCCGGTAATGCATCCGGCACAGGGCAGAGAAATCAAATACTCCTGTCATCCTGTCGTCTTCCGCTATCTCCGAAAGCCTGAACGTCACATAATCGCCTTCCGCTTCCTGAAGCTTTTTACTATCCCTGATCCCCAAAAGATTTTTTAAAACCTCCGTATCCGGGTAAAGGTATGGATCACGCATACCTGCCTCACTCCTTCATCTTATACCGTCTGTCAAGCGCCTCTTTGATTCCTTCCATTGTAATCTCACCGCGCTTTTCCTTCTCTATCAGTTCCCTCATTTCCGGCGTAGGCTCAAGACCGTCAACCTTTATCATCCCAATCGCATAGTCCCATTTTTTATCCCTGCTTACCAGCATATAAAACCGCTCCTTTCTTTACATTGGTTATAGTATAGCACAAATGGGGAAAAATAGCCATAAAATCAGTAAATCTGTTCATTTTTACCCCTGCCTTTTCTGTTCGTTTTCCGTATGAATTTCTTTATTATTTCATTTATCCTGCATCTGTTTTTCTGCTTCCGCTCCTCTATCTCTTTCCTCACCGCCGCCCTCTTTTGTGCCTCTTCCCCTGCACGGATTTCCGCCTGCATCTCCCTGTAGCCGCCGGATTGAAACACCAGCGCCTTATTTCCGAAAATACTCTTCATATACCGGGTGAACACCTCCCTGAACCCCATGCCATTATAGGAATAAAAACCGCACAGAGCAATGGGTGCAACAATAGGAACTGCCACATAGCAGCTAAAGGTCAGCCCGATCTTCCCATACAGTAAGAATATAATCAGGCATCCGCTTATCAGGGCAAGGATGGAATACACAAGCTGCTTTGCACTGAGCCCCATTGTCACACTCTCCTGATATTTTTCTATGTCCTTGTTTATCTCAATGATCAATCTTCTCTCCTTCCTGCCAGGATGCGGCTTAAGTTTAAAGGTTTTACCGCTCCCGGTCTTTTTGTTTTCCTGTTTCATTTACAGCCGGAGCATCATGCCCTGCCATACTTCCTGCTTTCCGGTTACAATCCCAGCGCCCTGCCTGTCAGCGACTGCGCCCAATCCGCATAACCTCCCGTGAAGGACGGAAGCCCTACGCTGATAAATGCGTTGCGGATAAGGATTGCCAGCGCCATAGTGACTGCTTCCATCACAACAGACAGGAAATACTTAAAATACCTGACACAGGTAACGCTCACCGTCCGGTTTCCTGCAAGGGTGGAAAAAGCGACTGCCGCCAATGGTACAATCACCATGATTTTCAAGAACCGGAAGTATACGGTGTAGATGATAAAAAACCCGCATATCAGGATGATAAGGGATAGGATCACTGACAGGATCAGGAACACAAGGCTTGTTGCAAAGCCCAGATTCTCTATAACCTCCGCTTCCCCTACCCCGATCTGCGCCTGTGCCATGTCCGTAATGGGATCATATTCCCCGGACTGGTAATGGTCCAAAATATTCAGCCGCTGGTCTAAGGGGATCGCTTCAATATCCTTCATCTTAAGGTAGCCTGTCTCCATCCATTCAGGCTTTGCCTCCCTCCCCATGCTGTTTATGGAATACCCTCTTTATTTCCCATATCTTTCTGCACCCCTCCTGTTTCCTTTCCTGCTGTTTCTCTTTCCGCCGCCCTACCCTTTGGCATTTGCTCATAAAATTTGTCAATCTCCCTGTCGGGAGTGTTCCGGATATATTCCTCCAAGCCCATGACCTGCCCGGCTTTCAGCTTTTCGATCAGGGCATTCATCCGGGGTAGGGATTCTGCATGGAAGACCATCTCCCGCATCCCGTCTTTGTTAAAATCCGGGAGCAGGGAATAGAGGATGCCATATTTTTTCGCCATAGCCTCCACTTTCTTTAACTGCCCCTGCGGAAACCGGAACACCTGCATATCGCCGCCGCGCTTTAACAGGTTTTTCATGGAAGTCTTCCCTTCCATCTTCTCCTTTGCCAGAACCGCCATAAGAAGCTTTGTAAGCTGCTTCAATGGTTTTATTCCCACACCGGCGACACGGAGGAATAGTTCCGTACCCTCAAAAAGGATATGGATGACCTGAACCGCATCCGTGATCTCACTGCTCATCTGCCATCCCCCTTCTCCTGCCCTTTGGACTGCTGCATCTCTTTCTGATACTGGAACTGACGTTCTTTATCTGCCGCAAGCTCCTTTTCAAGGCTCTGCATGGCTGCCTCCATGATTTTCCCGGCTTCCTTTGCCTCCGCTGCCTGCCTGCATAATTTACCAAGGGCGGTATTCCTCTGCCCTACCTTTTCCGCGCTATTACCCAAAAGGAGCACGCTGTTAATCTCTATGGACTGTGCCAGAGCGCCGCTCTTTTTCTTAAAATCCTCTGATGCAGATAAAAATTCCCGCAGCTTGTGCGTCATACACTCTGCCCCCCTTTCGTTTAATATCTTCATGGTCATGCGCATCTCCCTGATCTTTTCCGCATCCATAGCCCTGTCCGCAAGGAGGATCAACTGCCCTTCGGTAAGACCGTCCTCAATGCCAAGGCGTATCTCCGCAATCTGCCCGGCTTCCAGCTCCCCGGCTAACTTTGCCAGCAGGTCCGGCTTCTTACGAATAAAAGGAAAGCTGAGTGAATCGGAAAACCCTTTCTGTTTTCCGGTCTCTGTACCTTTTCTCCTGCCTTCCTGCTTCCGGCTTCTCTTTACTGCCTGACGGTTTTCCATCTCCGGGCTGTTGCCTGCCCGCTGCCTCTCCTGTGCATCCCTGCCCTCCCATGCCTTCTGCTTCTCCTTAAGCCCTTCCGCATAGGAACGCTGTACCAGCAGCTCATCATGGAGATTTTTATTTTCAGTTTCCAGCTCCCTTACCGCTTCCGAGATGAACGCCATCTTTTCCCCGATTTTTTCCGGTATGGCTTCCCTTCCCCGCATAAGGGGAAGTATCTTCTCCCGCAGTTCTACGGGGAGCATCCCCTCTTCCCAAATCTCTTTTAATTCATGCAGGGGCACGCCTGACTTTAAGGCTTCCAGAAAGATACAGCCATTTTCCGGCTGGCTGACAGCAGACAAAAATGCCGCCGCTTCCACGCCATAGTCCTCTTTCATGGCAGTGAACATATTTTCCATCACCTCAGCAGGGATTCCCGTATCATCAAACAGCCGGAGGTAGCTGACATCAATGCCATAGTCAAGGGCTGCCATCACCACCTTAAGCTGCTCCCCGCGGTAGTCCTTAAATTTGAAATAGGAATGCACTTCCTGCCTTGTCATATCTTTTAAATCTTTCGCCATCTGTACTCCTTTCCACTAATTATTTCGCCTGTTCCGGCTGTTCCTGTTTTTTATAATGGGCTGGCTATTTTTCCATATGACCTGCTTCTGTATGGGCAGGTATTTCCGTCCTGTTCCATCCTGCTTTTTCTGCATCACCCCCTTTCCCGACGGGAACATTTTTATTTTGCAGACAATCATTTCTGTGGTTTCCCGCAGTATCTGCTTCCCGTAAATTCTCCAGTGCTTTGCGCGGCGCTCCTGCCTCCGGCACTGCAATCTCCACCGCCCGTACCCTGCTTTTCCCTGAAAGGATTCCATCAATCAGGCTTTCTTCCTTTCTAAGCCCTCGTTTTGCCTCTGCCACTGCCGCAAGCTCCCTCTGGTACATTTCCTTCATTTCCAAAACCTGCCCCAATGTGTAGCCCTTCCCCACCACCGCTTCTGCCGCTTCCTTCCATTTTTCATAATAAGGGGCATAAAAAAGGCTCCCCTCTTTGTAATAGGAAGCACGGGTTTCATTCTCTTCAATTATTTTAAGCAGCGCAAGGACGCTCCTGTGTGGGTATCTCCTTTTGTATATCTAGTGCCTTGCATCATCCAGACCGTCCATGCGGATGACAAGGTCTTGTTTCCTCTTTTCCAGTTCTGCTACGGAGCGGATGTTGTGCCTGCAAAGATACAGGTACTCCGACTGCAACTTCTCAAACTCTGCCGCCTCCCCTTTGTATTTCCACATCTGGCTGTAGGGCTTCCTTTTAAGCTGTCCGGTACGGTACATCTTCGTAAAAAATGCTTTCTGGTATGGGGATAACGGGATATATTTTCTGTAGTTTTTCCTGCAACTAATGATTCTTGACGTGCGGTTTCCACTTGGAATCAGTTTATGCCGGATGCCTTTATTCAGACAGGCTTCAATCCCTTCTTTGGTATAGTACGCTGAAATATCAGCAAGCCGGATAACCCGCTTCTCCCCATTGGCTTTAGATAGGCTTCCCCATCCCTCTGCTTTATTTCATAGCCTTTCAGTTCCAGTAATTTCAGGAAATTTTCATAGCTTGTGGCAAAGGAAATGGAATCCTCCACATCCAACCTGATCTGGTGATTCCATTTGAAAATGCCCTGTTTTGTTTTATCCCACTTCTTCAGCGTTTTTTCCTTTGTGCCGACTTCGATATCCTGTATGGAAAGACCGTACTCTCTGCACAGTTCATTGACAATCGGCTGTATCTCTTTCGCCCAATCCCCTTTTTCGTAGCGGTATTTCTTCCCTGTACGCCATGAAACGCTGTTGAAAAGGATATGGGAGTGTACATGCTCTGTATTATCGTGGGTGGCGTAGAGGCATTGGAAATCATCCCCGAAATATCTCTCAACAAACTTCTGCGTAATCTCCATGGCTGTCTCCGGCCTTACTTCCTGTTTCTTGAAGGATATGATAAAGTGGTAGCCCTGTCTCTTATCCAACTTCCCATACTTCCGCTTGGCAGAAAGCATTTCCTGTAGAGCCGAATCAACGTTGCAGTTATGGCTCCCCACCAGTGCGCCATCCTGCGTCTTCTCTCCGTCCGTGATGTAGGAAATGGCGTTTGCAAGATGCATTGCCATGTAGCGTTTTCCTGTCTGGTGGATGCAGGATATTTTTGTGATTGCGATAAAACCTCCTACTTCTTAATATACCTCTCAATTTAAATTTATGACAGGTGTTTTTTTAGTTACATTAATTCCCCATGGATATTGCTTCTTTTCAAAATGATACACAACAGTTTCTATATTTTGGGTTTTGCTGAATTTTGTCCCTAACCCAAAAATGAATGCACCTGATGCCGCTATACATAATCTAATCTGCTTTACATTTTTCTTCTTTTGAATTATTGCAATATCAGATAATATTTTATCTGCATATTGCTCAATTTGTGTTTCCGAGTCAACTACATCATAGTCAATATCATCCGAACTTGTATATTTATATATGTAATCATTAAAACCTGCTATAGACGAAAAATCAGAATTTTCAATTGGCTGTGTCAATGAAACAACAATAATAATATTACTCTCCCTCTCTGGATCAATTAATTCTTGTAGTACCTCTAATTCAAAAGAACTTCTTACTGTTTTCGCTTTTAACAAATGAAACTTATCATCTTTTAATTCTGGATTCGTTCCTTTTCCATGGTATTTATGAAAAAATCTTTTTGCATTTTCATCTCCCAATTCAAACCCCAGCATAAATGTAATGGGGATATTAGCAATGCCTGCATATCCAATAGCATACTCTCTCGCAATAAAACCTTTTATTTTATCAACATTCAAATCCGTTTCCGTAATAGCCTTAATAATCATTGCCTCTAGAGGCATATTACTATTAAAAGTTTCATACTGATTAAATTTCAACCTTTTAATATTATACCCGTTTTTCACCTCATCATCATACCTATATCGTGTCTGGTTCAATGAATTGTGTTCTATAATCAACAATCTCTCCTGCCTGTTCTCAAGAAAGAAAAATATTGCATGTATTATTATTATTACCATTGCACCAATAAAAACCAGCCACAAAAACAGCTCTTTTCCCTTTTCTAGGTTGATACACTCATTTAAAAGGTAGTAAATCCCACTTCCTTTATCAAGTCCAAGGATTTTAATCCATCCATCACCTATAATTTCTTTTATATTCAATATATCTATAATAATATTTAATGCTAATGGTATTGTCAGTAGTCTAAATATTGATTTAAGAACTTTTCTTTTATTTAACCTCTTTATATAAATCACCTTCCTTTTCACATTCAACTATTTCTTTTATCTGTTTTGATGTTAAATCACCAACCCAAACCCTAGCACTTTCCGTTCCTGCTATCAAGAAAAAAACATATTTGCAAGCTGTTTTATCCACCATTAATGTTTCTTGCCAGTCTCTCCAATCAATAGATGAAGGTATAGGGATTGTCTGCGGATGTGTATGCCATACCCCCATATAAAAACTTTTTCTTGCCTTTGCATTGAAAAGAAAAAATTTATGCTTTGGGTCTTTAATTTTAAAATGACATCTGCTTCTAACATCTAACAAATAAGGATGCGACAATCCATCTATTGAAATATTTCCACTTCTATAATCTTTATATCCAACCAGAAATCCACCAGCTTCTGGCATATTCACTTCCGTTTGTAACCATTTAATAATTTCTCCTAAAACGTCTGGTAGAAAATCTACAGTATGTCCATCAGGAAGGATCATCTTGATGCATCTTGGTTTCATTTCTATTGCCACAGCATTTACACCCTCTTTCCACAAAACTATTTCCGTTATTCACTACTTTTATTGGTGAAATATTAATCAAGCTATTTTCATTAACTTCATTGTTAAATATTTTTTGAATTATATCCAATAACACACTGGTAGTTCTAAGTAATATAGAAGTTTCATAAGCTACTCTTGTTGCTCCACACCCATTTTTTAATGTGTAACGCTCTATTCTTTCATCAGATAATCTATTAACTTTATTATTCACAAGTTTTCCAGAACTGTCCGTAAAAAGACATTCAAAACATCCCTTTTTTGAATAATATACTATCAAAATATGACTATCTGTGCCTCCTGCTTCCAACCATACATATATGACGAGCTTATTATATCCCTCTTCTATAAATACCCGATTCAATGCTAGTTGAACATCACTGCTACCCACAGTAAAAATAATTAAATCATATTTTTCCATATCGTCTTTCAAAGTGTCAGCCAGCATATTCCCCTTTATTTCCACAAAAATTTCAGGATGTATTGATTCTAATCGGCTTTTCATATAAACAACTTTAGGATACCCTTCCCACTCCAATATAGCTTTATGTCGTAATATGTTAGCATATGTTACCCTATCACTATCATACAAAAAAAGATTCTTTACTCCAGCTTTAACTAAATCTTCAGCAACATAACTTCCTAATGATCCGCAGCCAACCACTGCCACTTTTTTATCAATAAGTAATGTATCATTTCCTATCAGCTTATTGAGAAAATAATAGTCACACCGATTTACAACACATGGAGTAATCTTTTGCACACATTTCTTTAATCTGCTCATAAGATTATCTTTTGTTTGATTACAGAATTCAACTAAAAGACCAAAATTATAACTTTGTTGCTCTACAATCATCTCGAATATCAGCAAAATTTTTGCTGCTTTGCTCTTTTCAAGCAATATTTTATCAAAGGTATCTCTCCTTATCCTGCTGTAAGGTTTTCCGTCGATTATATTCATAACCTCTTTCATCGTCCAAGATTTTCCTTTTACAGGTGGAAATACTCGCCTATTATCTACTATTGGAACATAGAATCCCTCAACATTTGCAACATGTCTGTACGCTTTTACATTATTTAATTTTATGCTACTGCTTACAAATCTAAAATAACTTTCTTCCTTCTTGTCCTGATATAAGTTTAATCTTTGAAAGCATCTTTCCCTGTTTAAATAGACATCTACTTCTGCTTTTGCTTCTCCATTCCAATAGTGAAGAAATTCTTTTTGAAATTCTGTCTCTATCTCTCTTTCTGTTAATTGAAGCAATGCCTTTAGCCGCCTAAGCGTTTCGATTATCTTTTCTTCATATGAGTAAAGATATTTTACTATTTTTTCATCCTCATATAAACATATACACCGGCATATATCACCATTAATTGTCAGCTCAAATGTCATAATATGCGGAAAATCATATTTATCATAATTTCTAGCAACAATTGCAGGAAATTTTGTTCTTTCTTTTTCTGGGAAATATCGTATTCCATACTCTGAACCAAACAGTTCAAAGTATGAAATACCATCTGCGTGGCTGATAATAGTAATATCAGAATCAGCCTCTAAAATACTTTTTACAATATATTTCTCATCCAAAACTATACTCCTTTTTAGTAGATGTTGAAGAACAATTGGTTTCCTTGGGAGGTACTTCAAATTCTTCTCCAAATACTTTCTGGACACTTAATCCTGCATCATGCTCAGAAGATTCATTACATGCGTCTATCAAATTTTGTAATGCCTTACTTAATCTATTGTAAAAAGTTTTTCCATATTCATCACTCTTTTTCATCTTGAAGAATACATCTGTCCATGGTTTTACTGGAAGGTATTTTGTAATCTCAGCTTTCGTAATTTCCCCATTAGCTCCGTAAGTTACATCAAACTGATTAACAATATTCTGTACCGTTTTCATCAAAGCTGTTAAATCATCTTCTCCTTCAGATGTTTTTACTTTTTCAAAGCAGTCAAACGCTAATAAAGTCAAGCCAATACTTGGAGGAATCTGATTTTTTTTATCATCAGCAGTGTTTTTATATTTCTCATACTTCCACTTTTTTAAATAACGAATAATTCTTCTCATCTGGTCTTGTCCAGTGATACAATTAAGCATCGACTCATTTAATCCTTTAGGGTCTGCCTCTTCCCAAAAATAGTTGCCCTCGGTAGCAAATTCACTTCCTCTAGCTAAATATACCTTTCCCTCATGCAAAGCATACACTGGCAAATCAATATGCATTACTTCTTCTCCATCTTCAAAATACTTTACTGTTACACATGGCTCTTTAATGTCTATTGTCCGATTATTATGTTTTAAAGCTTCTCTTACATACTTCTTAATCTCTCTTGTGTCCTTATGTATATTTTTATCCAATGGTATGATAATTGCAACGTCCCTGTCATAAGGTGTCACAACTATGGTTGTATTGAGTTTATAGCTTCCCTGATCAAAAATGTCCAAATCACTTTTTGTTACTTTGATATCGTGCTTATCCAATATTCCAGGAAGTTTGTCCTCAAGTTCACTTTGTAGTATCTTGCGTTTTTCTGTCAATGTAGCGGCTTCTTGATCCCTATCAATTTTGATGTCATTGTGAAACTTTTCAAATTGTTTTTTCAATTTCATAACTTTCTTCCTCCTCCAAATACATGCAATTATTATAATAGTTACAATATTTTGTGTTTTCCATGCATTATCCCACCACATATAGATCTTGTCAGGAACTTTCAGGAACATATTTTCGGAATATATGTTCTAACACAAAATAGTGTACTCAGCTACTTATATAATATATTATCATTTTAAATGTCCAATAAAACGGACTTTTAGAAGGAATTTAAAACTTATGAAGCTAATATGTTATTTTACCTATTAAATTATTTGAAAAATCAACCAAATTATCATAGTGTAGCACATCTATGTCCTTCTCTTTTTTATATTCGCGTTTTAAAATATATGTTTTTTCTGAAAAATCTGA
>ERZ777011.2818-NODE-2818-length-12583-cov-3.518598_pt1 | contig 12583 bp, 10 predicted proteins | sample MGYA00374964_ERZ777011 | MGnify/ENA primary metagenome ERZ777011 (study PRJEB29310, sample SAMD00008975) | mouse gut metagenome | study: EMG produced TPA metagenomics assembly of the Metagenome analysis of fecal microbiota from mouse which was promoted...
CACCGTTAATGCCCGTGGGGCCTGTAGGTCCGGTTATTCCGGTCGCGCCTGTTGCACCTGTTGGTCCTGTAAGTCCGGTCGGCCCCGTAACTCCGCGGGGGCCTGTCGGGCCAGTGGGACCGATAGGTCCTATAGCGGTATCGTAATGGATTACATTATATATTTTCCGTATGCAAGTGCAAGGGCATTGTCCGCATACGTTACAACGATTTTCAAATATCATTAATTTTCCTCCCGAATTAAGCAGGCCTAAAACAGCCTGCTTTTTTCGTAAATTGAAACCGAATAAAAAATTACATGTTAAATGCAATTCTATATTAAATAATATAAATTTTAAGTTTTTTTTGTTACTTTACTAAGAAAAAGAATATAAAAAATACTGTTTTTTATATTGACATAATTTATAATACATGATAAAATAACAATTGTTATTAATAAAAACGAGTTAAAAAATATGCCTGCAAAAAAGTTGATTACCAGACAGAAAATAATCGATACTGCATTTCAAATTGTTCAAATGGACGGAATGGACTCTTTGAATATGCGCAATCTTGCAAAAATGTGCAATTGTTCCACTCAGCCCATTTATCTTTCTTTTAAAAACGCAGAAGAACTTAAAAGTGTATTGGAAAGAAAAATTGCAGAGGAATTTGAAAATTTCATTAACATTCAAATTTCCGCAGGTGAATTTCCGGAATATAAAGCGATAGGTATGGGTTATATTAAATTTGCCGTCGAGCAGCCCGAGCTTTTTAAATATCTTTTTATGCGCAAACGCGGAAACGAAGGGTATGGAAATGAAAGCTTCGATAAGGCAACATTCAGTATTATGAAAAATTACGGGCTTTACAAAAATGACGCAGCAAAGCTACATGCGGAGATGTGGGTGTTTGTTCACGGTATCGCTACAATGTTTGTAACAGGGTATCTTAACTGGGATTGGCAAACGGTAAGCGAGATGGTTAGTGATGTTTTCAGGGGGCTTACGGCAAAAAACGGAGGATGTAAATGATTATAGAAATAGAAAATTTGGTAAAATCGTTTAAAGAAGTTAAGGCGGTAAACGATATTTCTTTTAACGTCAGAGAGGGAGAGCTGTTTGCCTTTTTGGGGGTTAACGGCGCGGGTAAATCCACCACAATAAACATTATCAGCGGCACGCTTAAAAGAGATAGCGGCAAGGTTGCCGTTTGCGGTTACGACTTGGATACCGACGCGGAAAAAATAAAAAACAAACTCGGTATCGTTTTTCAAAATTCAGTCTTGGATAAAAAATTGACCGTATATGAAAATTTGAAATACAGAGCCAATTTATACGGTATTTTCGGGAAAGATTTTAAAAACAACCTTGAAGAAATGACCGAGCTTTTGGATTTGAAAGAAATTTTGAAGCGTCCGTTGAACAAACTTTCGGGCGGACAAAAACGGAGAATAGATATTGCGCGCGCGCTTTTACATAAACCTGAGCTTCTTATTTTGGACGAGCCCACAACGGGGCTTGACCCTAAAACCAGAATAACCGTATGGAAAATAATCGAAAAGTTGCGCAAAGAAAGCGGGCTTACGGTTTTTCTCACTACGCATTACATGGAAGAAGCTGCGGACTCCGATTATGTGGTGATTATCGACGCAGGCAAAATTGCCGCCGAAGGAACGCCGCACGCTCTGAAAAACGCTTATGCCAGCGACTTTATTAAATTTTATAACAGGCGTGAAGAAGCGGAAAAATATTTCGGCAAATTGGGTTATAAGTTTAAAACGGAGCGCGATTATACCGAAGTGGAGTTGAAAAGCACTTCGGAAACGCCTGCATTTTTCAAGGAAATGCCGGAGCTGTTCGACGATTTTGAAATTCTGAAAGGCAACATGGACAACGTGTTTCTGAAGGTTACCGGCAAGGATTTAACGGGGGTGTAAAATGACGGAAATTAAAAAGCTTATTTCTTTGGTGGGCAGAAACACAAAGTGTTACTTTAAGGATAAAATGACGTTTTTTATGTCCCTGATAACTCCGCTAATATTGTTAATTCTGTTTGTCACTTTTTTGCGGAACGTATATTTGGACGCGTTCAAATCCGCATTCCCCGAAGGTTTTACCGTCAACGGCAGGATACTCGAAGGTATAGCCGGTGCATGGCTTATGTCGTCGATTTTAAGCGTAAGTTCGGTTACCGTTGCGTTCTGCTCTAACGTAATAATGGTAGAGGATAAAATAAATAAAACAATTACCGATTTTCAAGTTTCACCCGTAAAAAGCACAACGGTATCGATTTCATATTTTCTATCAAATTTCTTTGAGACGTTTCTGGTCATGATGTGCGTTATGGTGATAGGTCATATTTATCTTGCCGCCGTCGGTTGGTATATTAATGTAGGCGACGTGTTTATGATAATTATCGACTGTGTTTGCGGAATACTTTTCGGTACGTTGCTCGCGGGGATAGTCGAAAGTTTCGTTTCTACGCAAGGGGCGCTTTCGGCAGTGGCAACATTGGTTTCTTCCATGTACGGATTCATATGCGGAGCATATATGCCTATTTCGAGTTTTGCCAAGGGATTGCAAAATGTTTTGGGATTATTGCCGGGAACCTACGGCGTTGGTATTATGCGTAACCATTACATGAACGGATATTTGGACGCGCTTATCAAAGCGGGGCTTCCGACCGAATCGGTAAGTGCAATACGCAAATCTTTCGATGCGGATATAACCGTATTCGGAAGCAGTATTCCTTTAGGTGCGATGTACGGTATACTTTTGGGTGCTTGCGCTATATTGCTTGCATGCTATATCGCAATAGTTCTCATAAAAAACAAAAAAAGCAAGTAAGTTATAAAATACGATTATGCCTGCAAAGGATTTTTCAATCCGAAGCTTGATTTCCTTGATAAATATTTATAAAACATGCTATAATCAAAGAAAAATTTAAAGGAATTGATTTATGTTACAGGACAGGTTAAAAAAATATGCCGAACTTATAGTTAAGTGCGGCTTAAACGTACAAAACGGACAGGAAGTAATAATAAGGTGCGGACTCGACCAGCCCGATTTCGTCGCCATGTGCGTTGAAGAATGTTACAAATGCGGCGCCGAGCGGGTAAAAGTCGAGTGGTCGTATATGCCTGTTACGAAGTTGAATTACAATTATAAATCGCTGGAAACTCTTTCAGATTTTACTGCGGTCGAAAAAGCCGAATGGGAGAGAAAAGTTGAAAAGTTAAGCTGCTTGCTTTGGCTTGAATCGGACGATCCCGACGGACTGAACGGAACCGACAGTGACAAAATATCAAAAGCCAATCAGGCGAGATATCCGTTCATTAAACCTTACCGCGACGCTTTGGAAAATAAATATCAGTGGTGCATAGCCGCAGTTCCCGGCAAAGAATGGGCAAAAAAGATTTATCCCGAGCTTTCCTCCGAACAAGCTGTTGAAAAGCTTTGGGAGGATATTCTGAATTGCTCGCGTATAGACGGTAATCCTGTTAAAGCTTGGGAAAATCATAATAAATCTCTTGCGGAACGCTGCAAATTTTTAAACGAATACAAATTCGATAAGCTTGTTTATAAAAGCTCTAACGGAACGGATTTCACGGTCGGACTCAATCGGCGCGGACTGTTTTTGGGTGGCGGAGAAACCACTCTCGGCAGTAATATTTATTTTAATCCCAATATACCCAGCGAGGAAATTTTTACTACTCCCATGCGCGGGCGCGCGGACGGTAAGGTCGTTGCGACGAAACCGCTTTCATATCAAGGCAAACTGATTGAAAATTTTTGGCTGAGATTCGAAAACGGTAAAGTTGTAGAGGTATATGCTGAAAAGAATCAGGCTTTGCTTGAAAAGATGGTTTCAATGGACGTGGGAGCGGCTTATCTCGGCGAGTGTGCTTTGATTGCCTATGATTCGCCAATCAATAATACGGGCATATTGTTTTATAACACGCTTTTTGACGAGAACGCAAGTTGTCACCTCGCACTCGGCAGAGGTTTTAATAACTGCATTGAAAATTTTGAGAAGTATTCTGTTGAAGAATTCGAAAAACTCGGTGTAAACAATTCTATGATACATGTCGATTTTATGATAGGCAGTAAGGATATGTCTATTACCGGTATTACGAAGGACGGAAAGTCTGTGCGCATCTTTGAGAACGGGAATTGGGCGATTTAAATTTAATATAACAATGAAAGCCGCTAAAACAACGGCTTTTTATAGTTTAATTTAGTATTATGTCTGACATAAATAGGTCAGATAATCTGTAAAACATAAAATTTCAGGTACTGGGTTTCGTCTGCGCACAAAAGCGCTGGGTGGTCGGGCGCCTGAGTTTTTACTTCTACGCTTCTTACAAATTTGCCGCTTTCCCTTGCCGCGTCTGCCAGCATCTTCTCGAAAAGCGTAGCGGTCATATAGTGCGAACATGAGCACGTTATCAAAAAGCCGCCGCTTTTGATTATTTTCATTGCGAGAATGTTTATATCTTTGTAGCCTCTGTAAGCGTCTTTAACTTCGTTGGCGCTTTTACAGAATGCGGGAGGGTCCAGTATAACCGTGTCGAATTCGATGCCGCTTTTTTTGAATTTTCTCAGCTCGTCGAAAACGTCTCCGCACAGTGTTTGAATATTCGAGAATTTATTTAGCTCGGCATTGTCGCACACGTTTTTGAGGGCGAGCTCGGAAATGTCGCAAGCGGTCACGCAGTCGGCTACGGTTGCCGCGTTCAGCGTAAAACCGCCGCTGTTGCAAAAACAATCCAATATTTGACCGTGGCAGTATTTTCTTGCAGCAAAGCGGTTTTCTTTTTGGTCAAGAAAATAGCCCGTTTTCTGACCGTTTTTTACGTCAACCAACATATATATTCCGTTCTCGCAAATTTTAACGTAATCGGGTATTTCTCTGTATAAAACCTGCTTAGTTTCGGGTAAGCCTTCTTTTTTCCTGACGGCTACGTCGCTTCTTTCATAAATACCTTTCGGAGAGAACAGTTTTATAAGGCAGTCGCAGATAGTTTGTTTTTTTAAGTCGATGCCGAGGGAGAGGCACTGCATTACCAATATATCGCCGTATTTGTCTATAATCAATGCGGGCAGATTGTCGGCTTCCGCAAATACCATACGGTAACAGTCGGAATATCCCAGGCTCAAACGGTAATCGTTTGCTTTTTTTATTTTATCGAGATAAAAATTTTCGTCGTCGGTTTCTTGCGTCCTTATAAAAATTCTGACAAGAATTTTAGACAGATGATTGATATAACCTTTCCCGATATATCTTCCGTCAAATGAATATACCGTTGCAAGGGACCCGTTCGCGCCTTTGCCTTCTATGCGGGAGACTTCGTTTGCGTATACCCAACTGTGACCTGCGATAATACGCTTTTCTTCGTTTTTTTTAAGATAAACACTGTAAGACATATTTTTTTCCTCTTAAACACTATACCAAAAATACATATTAATTGCAAATGCTTTAAATATAAATTGCTTTTTGACTGCAATAATGTTAAAATACCGTTATGCGCAAGCTTATTAAATATTTAAAGCATTATAAACTGCAAAGTATTCTTGCGCCGCTTTTCAAGCTTTTGGAAGCGGCGTTTGAATTAATTGTGCCGCTCATTGTTTCCGCCGTTATCGATAAGGGTATAAACGGCGGCGAGGGCTGGCAGTATATCGTAAAAATGTGTCTTGTTCTCGTCGCCTTGGGCGTGGTGGGACTGGTATGCGCCGTTGCCGCGCAATATTTCGCCGCCCGCGCAGCCGTCGGTTTTTCAAAGGAATTGAGGCACGACTTGTTTGATAAGGTTCAAAAGCTTTCCTATCGCCAGATAGACGCGCTGGGAACGGGAAAGATGATAACGCGCATGACAAGCGACGTGAATCAGGTGCAGAACGGCGTTAATATGGTATTAAGGCTGTTTATGCGTTCGCCGTTTATAGTTTTCGGCGCAATGATTATGGCTTTCGTTATCAACACCGTAGCGGGCGGGGTTTTCGCAATTTCTATCGCCGTTTTGTGTGTAGTCGTTTTCGGGATAATGCTTATAAGCATCCCGCTTTACAAAAAAGTACAAAACAATTTGGATAAAGTTACGGTTTCCACAAGGGAGACGCTTACCGGTGTGCGCGTAATAAGGGCATTCTGCAAAGAAGACGACGAAGTATCGAAGTATAAAGCCCGTAATAATGCGCTCACTAAATCTCAGATTTTTGTAGGCAGAATTTCTGCTTTAATGAATCCGCTCACCTACGTTATAATTAATGCCGCGATAATTTTATTGCTTTATGTGGGCGCAATAAAAGTCGACGGGGGCGCTCTTTCGCAGGGAAACGTTGTTGCGCTGTATAATTATATGGGGCAGATTCTTATAGAGCTTATAAAGCTTGCCAATCTTATTATTACCGTTACAAAGTCTTTTGCTTGCGCAGGCAGGGTAAATGAAATATTGGATATGCCGATAGAAACGAATACGGCTGATTGCAGCGGAGAAGCAGAGCGCGTCGGACACTTTATAGAATTTGAAAATGTTTGCGTGAATTACGGCAACGCGGCTATAGATGCGTTGAGTAATATTTCGTTTACGGTTGAAAGAGGTCAGACTGTAGGCATAATAGGGGGAACCGGCGCTGGAAAAACCACGCTTGTCAATTTGTTGCCGAAATTTTACGAGGCTAAATCGGGTAATATTTTTATTAACGGCAAAAATATTAAAGATATCGACGGTGAACATTTGCGTAAAATCAGTGGTATTGTTCCTCAAAAAGCCGTACTGTTTTACGGTAGCATACGTGAAAATATAAAATGGGGAAATGACAGCGCTTCGGACGATGATATAATTTCCGCAGTAAACTGCGCCCAGGCGTCAGACGTTATCAATTCCAAGGATAAAGGTCTTGACGAGATTGTCGAGCAGGGAGGCAAAAACTTTTCCGGAGGTCAGCGCCAAAGACTGACAATAGCAAGGGCTTTGGTTAAAAAGCCTGAGATTTTGATTCTCGACGACAGCGCTTCGGCGTTAGATTACGCAACCGACGCAAAACTGAGAAAGGCTATTAAAAATCTCGACTATTCTCCTACGGTGTTTATAGTTTCGCAGAGAACTTCTTCTATAATGAATGCCGATAAAATTATTGTGTTGGACGGCGGCAAGCTGGCAGGAGTGGGCACACACGACGAGTTGTTGAAGTCCTGCGAGGTATATAAAGAAATTCATAATTCACAATTCGAAAAGGTCGGTGCATAGATATGGCAGTTAAACGTAAAAGCGTATTAAAACGCGTATTAAAGCAGCTCGGGCCCTATAAATTTTATATAGTACTGTCCTTGCTTTTTGCTTTGGTTGCCGTTGCGGGGACGCTTGCAACACCGATATTTTTCGGACAGATTATAAACTTAATAGTCTCAAAGGGTAACGTCGACTTCGTTTCGATATTTGAAAAATTCATAATAATTGCGGCATGTATAGCGCTGACCGGAGTATCGCAATGGATTATGAACATAATCAATAACCGTATAACCTACAGCGTTGTCCGTGACGTGCGTAAAGAGGCTTTTTTGCATATACAGTCTTTACCGCTCAAATTTATAGACGGGCATGCTTACGGAGATATCGTAAGTCGCAACATTGCGGACGTAGACCAGTTCGCAGACGGTCTGCTTATGGGATTCACCCAGTTGTTTACCGGCGTTTTAACTATTTTAGGCACGCTGGTTATGATGTTTTTGATTAACTGGGTTATCGCACTTATTGTGTTTGTGTTAACTCCGTTGTCGTTATTCGTGGCGAAATTCATCGCTTCCAAAACATATTCGTTGTTTCGCAAGACTACAGAAATACGCGGGGAACAGACTGCGTTTATAGACGAAATGGTCGGAAACTTAAAAGTAGTGCAGGCTTTCAATCACGAGAATGAAAATCTTGATAAATTCGACGAGGTGAACGAAAGACTTACAAAGGCGTCTTTAAAGTCGATTTTTTATTCCTCACTGACAAACCCTAGCACAAGGTTTGTCAACGCCGTGGTTTATGCGGCTGTTGCGCTTTCGGGCGCATTGATGTTGGTTTTTCAAACTCCGTTGCCCTTTATCTTCGACGTGGGGCTTCTGACCAGCTTGCTTTCCTATGCCAACCAGTACACAAAGCCGTTCAATGAAATTTCCGGCGTTATAACCGAATTGCAGAATGCCGTTGCATGTGCGGGAAGAATTTACGAGCTTATCGACGAACCTCCCCAAACGCCCGACGCCGCCGACGCCGTTACGGCTGAAAACGTTAAAGGAAGCGTCGGTTTCGAAGGTGTGTATTTTTCCTACACGGCGGATAAAAAATTAATTGAAAACCTCAATGTTGCGGTCAAAGCGGGCCAGAGGGTGGCTATAGTCGGACCGACGGGCTGCGGCAAAACGACTTTGATAAATTTATTAATGCGTTTTTATGACGTGAACGGCGGCGCGATTACTGTTGACGGAAACAACATTACGCATGTAACGCGTAAATCCTTGCGTCGAAACTACGGCATGGTGTTGCAGGATACATGGCTGAAAAGCGGAACCGTCAAAGAAAATATCGCTTTCGGCAAGCCTGACGCCACCGACGAAGAGATTATTTCCGCAGCAAAGGATTCTCATGCGCATAATTTTATAATGCAGCTGCCCGACGGATACGACACGGTTATCGGCGAGGACGGCGGCGCGCTGTCGCAGGGGCAGAAACAGCTTTTATGTATTGCACGCATTATGCTTTGTTTGCCGCCGATTCTTATTCTTGACGAAGCAACTTCTTCGATAGATACGCGTACAGAGCAGAAAATACAGCAGGCTTTTTCGCGCCTTATGTCGGGCAGAACAAGCTTTATCGTTGCGCACAGGCTGTCCACAATTAAAGAGGCGGATATGATTCTGGTTATGAAAGACGGAAACATTATCGAGCAAGGAACGCATAAAGAACTTTTAAAAATGAACGGCTTCTATACAAATCTTTACAACAGCCAGTTTGCGGTTTAGAAATGCAATACGGAACAGAATTCAAATACTATTCTGAATGGCGTTACTTGGAAACTATTGCCGGACTATTTTGGATGTTGGCGCATCCTGCGGCTGTCGTGATAATTATAATAAAAATCGTTTATTCTCAATTGGGCGGGGTAGAGACCGTTTGTTTAATTTTTGCCTTTATTGCAATTGCATTGCTTGAATTTGCCGCCGTAAAAATTTTTTCCGAGGGACTATACGGTTTTTACCGTCACAACAAGACGGCTATTATAATTTATGACGACTGCGTCGAAATTTTTTTCAGCAGAAAGAAATTTAAAACGGATTCCCGAATTATTAACTTTAACGACATTCATAATTTTTATTTCGCTTCCGGGCGGAAGTCAAAAGCGGGTTGTTGCGGTACGATTTTTTTCGGTATTGCAGATGAAAATAAATATTTCAGTGCAACTATATACGAAGCGAAAACTGCGGCTGAATTCATTTTGGAAAAACTTGATTTCGACCAAATAGATCACAGAAACAATGAAGTTGAAAAAATATAATTTATTTTTGGAGAAAATATGTTACAGGTAAACAATGTATCGCTGCAATACGGCAGTAAAAAGCTTTTCGAGGACGTTAACCTTAAATTCACCAAGGGCAATTGTTACGGAATTATAGGCGCAAACGGCGCGGGCAAGTCTACGTTTTTAAAGGTTTTAAGCGGAGAGGTAGAGCCTAATAAGGGCGACGTATCTTTGGATAAAACCGAAAGAATGTCGGTTTTGCAACAGAATCAGAACGCTTACGACAATGTTACGGTGCTCCGCGCCGTAATGCTGGGGCATAAACGTCTGATTGATATAATGGACGAAAAGGACGCCCTTTACGCCAAAGCGGATTTTTCTGAAGAAGACGGGGTCCGCGCGAGCGAGCTTGAAAGCGAGTTTGCCGAACTCGGCGGATGGGAGGCGGAATACGAAGCTCAAACGCTTTTGAACGCGCTTGACGTGACGGAAGAATATCACAACGCTTTAATGTCGGAAATGGACGCCAAACGCAAGGTTAAAATACTGCTTGCACAGGCGCTTTTCGGTAATCCGGATATATTGCTTTTGGACGAGCCTACCAATAACCTTGACATTAAAACAGTGCGCTGGCTTGAAAATTATCTTCTGGATTTTGAAAATACCATAATCATAGTATCGCATAACAGGCATTTTTTGAATAAAGTATGCACGCATATCTGCGACGTCGATTACGGCAAAATAAATATGATGCTTGGTAATTACGACTTCTGGTATGAAACCAGTCAGCTCCTCGCGCGTCAGCAGAAAGACCAAAACAAGAAAAACGAACAGCGCGCAAAAGAATTACAGGAATTTATCGCGCGTTTTGCCGCAAACGCTTCGAAATCCCGTCAGGCGACTTCCCGCAAAAAGGAGCTTGAAAAACTCACTATTTCCGACTTCAAGCCTTCGTTAAGGAAGTATCCTTATATCGATTTCAAATTTGAAAAAGATATTGGTAACGATATTCTTATGGTTGAAAACCTTACAAAAAAGGGCTATTTCGAAAACGTTTCCTTTACTGTCCAAAAAGATGAAAAAATAGGTATCGTAAGCGATAAAAGCACGACGGTTTCGGTGCTTTACGATATTTTAACCGGTAAAACCCAGCCTGATTCGGGTACGGTAAAGTGGGGCAAAACAATTACCGTTTCATATTTCCCCGAAAACAACAGCGAGTATTTTCAAGGTTGCGACTATACGCTTGTTGACTGGCTAAGTCAGTTTTCCAAAGACCATTATGAGGAATATCTCCGCGGCTGGCTCGGCAGAATGCTTTTTTCCGGTGAAGAAGCGTTAAAGCAGGCGAAGGTTTTAAGCGGAGGCGAAAAAGTGCGCTGTATGTTGGCTAAAATTATGTTGGAGGGCAGTAATTTCCTTGTTTTCGACGAGCCGACAAACCATCTTGATTTGGAGTCTATTACCGCATTAAATAACGGTATGAAAAATTTTAAGGGGTGTATGCTTTTCACGTCGCATGACCAGGAGCTTATGAATACCGTCGCAAACCGTATTATAGAAATTAACGGTACCAAAAAATTCGATAAAAAAGTTTCTTATGACGAGTATATCGACCTGATTACACAATGAGAAATGTATTTTGTACAAAATTAGACAAAATGCGACAATATTTTTGAATAAAATTCCGTATTTTTTTACAAAATTTCTTTACAATTTTGCACGCCCAATGTATAATTAATATAACCTCATACATTAGGAGCAAAAAAATGACAGAAGTAAATGTATCGGTATTTGTAAGAAATGAAGATTACCTCAACGAACTGATTGATTATTTTAATCAGACAGAAGGGTTCAACGTGTGCGCCACGGCGCTTACGGGCGACCTTGCTTTGGAAATGATTAAAAAAGTCAATCCCCATGTGGCCATTATTGACCCTGCACTTAAAGGCATTGACGGAATTAAACTGCTTGACCATATTAAAGCATTGAAGCCCGATTGTGCCTGTATCGTAGTATCCGACTTCGACGACGATAAAATCGTCCATGCGGCGATCAACCACGGAGCTATTTATTATTTGATAAAGCCCGTTGCGTCGGAAATTATCGTCGAAAGAATTAACGATATTTTAAACGGCAAAAGTGCAGAGTATAAGGTTTCCACTGAAGTACGGGACAAGCGCCGCGCGTCGTCTCTTGATGAAAAAATCAGCAATATTTTTATAACCATAGGTATACCGCCGCACATAAAAGGTTTTGCGTATCTGCGTGAAGGCATAAAAATGTGCGTGGAGAACCCCTCGGTTATAAACAGAGTGACAAAGGAGCTTTACCCGAGGATAGGTGAAAAGTACGACACTTCGGCAAGTAAAGTCGAAAGGGCGATAAGGCATGCCATAGAGGTTGCCTGGAACCGCGGCAGAAGCGAAGCTATAAGTTCTATTTTCGGTGCGCGGGTGTACATAGGTCACGAGCGTCCCACTAACAGCGAGTTTATAGCGCTTGTTGCCGATAAGCTTATTCTTGATAATTTAATGTAAAGTATATTATGCGCGTGGCGCAACGGTTAAACCGTTGCGCCACGCGTTTTTAAGTCCAAAAGTTAATTATTTACATTCCGAGCGGTGCAAAAATCTTTTCTTTTATATGTATAAAAAGCGAAATAGGGGGCTAAACACAATATATTGTGGTTGGAAAAATTGCCAACCACAATTTTTATTTTTTATAAAAAAAGACTTGAAAATGTTAAAAACGTGTGATATAATGCACATACCACATTTCGGACAATTTAATATTACGTAAGAATCTGCAAGGTTATCAAAGCGTTCACAATCATGGCATTGTGTATCTCTTTGTACAATTAAATATCGCTTTGCGGACCTTTGCATTAATTTAAATAATTATGTTCAGTTCTTTCGGTTGATATGTTGTTCGAGGTGTGGTAACCTGAAGAGATATCCCATTGCGAGTGTGTCTCTTTGGGGGGCACACTTTTTTGTTTTACTAAAAGCTTGTAGCTGTCGCGCAGTGACGGACTAGGGGAAACCTTATTGTCAGTTTAGGTTGACTCTCATGTCATTCTGAGGCTTGCCG
>ERZ777011.2819-NODE-2819-length-12581-cov-2.858933_pt1 | contig 12581 bp, 9 predicted proteins | sample MGYA00374964_ERZ777011 | MGnify/ENA primary metagenome ERZ777011 (study PRJEB29310, sample SAMD00008975) | mouse gut metagenome | study: EMG produced TPA metagenomics assembly of the Metagenome analysis of fecal microbiota from mouse which was promoted...
AATATGTTTAAAACTTATGAAACAGAATTAGCAGGAAGAAAAATTACATTCGAAACAGGAAAAATGGCAGGACTAGCCAATGGAAGCGTACTAGTAAGATATGGAGAAACAGTAGTATTAGTAAACGTAGTAGCTTCAAAAGAACCAAAAGAAGGAATAGACTTTTTTCCATTATCAGTAGATTTTGAAGAGAAATTATATTCTGTTGGTAAAATTCCAGGAGGATTTACAAAAAGAGAAGGAAAACCAGGAGATAAAGCAATATTAACATCAAGAGCAATTGATAGACCATTAAGACCTTTATTTCCAAAAGACTTCAGAAATGATGTATGTGTAGTTGCTACTGTAATGTCAGTAGAACAAGATAATTCACCAGAAGTTGCAGCTATGATAGGAGCTTCAGCAGCATTATCAATTTCTGATATCCCATTTGGAGGACCAACAGCAGCGGTTAATGTAGGATTAGTAGATGGAAAAATAATAATAAATCCAACCGTAGAAGAAAGAGAAAAATCAGATTTAACATTAACAGTTGCAGGAACAATAGATAAAATTGCAATGATTGAAGCAGGAGCTAACGAAGTACCAGATGATGTTATGCTAGAAGCAATAAAGACAGCACATGTTGAAATAAAGAAAATGTGCGAATTCATTCAAAAAATGAAAGACGAAATAGGAAAACCAAAATTTGAATACAAATCATTTGCTGTAAATGAAGAAATATTTGAAGAGGTTTCAAAAGAATTTGCTGACAGAATGAAAACAGACGTACAAGATAAAGATAAAACAGTTATTGACAATAGAATGGATGCTTTAGCAGAAGATGTAAAAGTATACTTAACAGAAAAATACGGAGAAGAATTTGTAGAAGAACACTCTCAAGAAATAGGAGAAGTTTTATACAAATTAGAAAAGAAAATAGTCAGAAGCCTAATATTTGACGAACATAAGAGAGTTGATGGAAGAGCTTTAGACGAAATAAGACCATTATCTTGTGAAATAGATTTATTACCTAGAGTTCACGGAAGTGGAATGTTTACAAGAGGTCAAACACAAGTATTAACAGTAGCTACATTAGGAATGATCAGTGAAGAACAAATGTTAGATGGTATAGATGAAGAAGAATCAAAAAGATACATGCATCAATATAATTTCCCTCCATATAGTGTAGGTGAAGCTAGAACATCACGTGGACCAGGAAGAAGAGAAGTTGGACATGGAGCTTTAGCAGAAAAAGCATTAGTTCCAGTATTACCATCAAAAGAAGAATTTCCATATGCAATTAGATGTGTATCAGAAGTATTATCTTCAAATGGATCAACATCACAAGCAAGTATTTGTGGAAGTACACTTGCATTAATGGCTGCAGGTGTTCCAATAAAAAGACCAGTTGCAGGTATTTCAACAGGATTAGTAACAGATCCTAATGATGACAAAAATTATGTAATGCTTACAGATATTCAAGGAATCGAAGATTTCTTTGGAGATATGGATTTTAAAGTAGGTGGAACAGAAAAAGGTATTACAGCTATACAAGTTGATATAAAAGTTGATGGACTATCATATGATATAATAGCAGAAGCTTTTGAAAGAACGAGAGTAGCTAGAAAACACATATTAGAAGATGTTATGTTACCAGTAATTTCAGAACCAAGAAAAGAGATTTCAAAATATGCACCAAAAATAATTAATACAAAAATTAGTGTAGATAAAATAAAAGATGTAATAGGTCCTGGTGGAAAAATGATAAACAAAATTATTGATGAAACAGGGGTTAAGATAGACATCGAAGAAGATGGAACAGTATTTATTTATTCTACAGAAGGAAGTAATGGACCACGTGCATTAGAAATGATAGAAGAAATAGCAAGAGAAATTGAAGCAGGACAAATATATAAAGGAACAGTAACTAGAATCATGACATTTGGAGCTTTCGTTTCAGTTGGTGGAGGAAAAGAAGGGCTTGTTCATAAATCAAAAATAACAAAAGAAAGAGTAGAAAATGTTGAGGACTTTCTAAAAATAGGTCAAGAAGTTATGGTAAAAGTAACAGAAATAGATGACCAAGGAAGAATAAACCTAACTATGAGATTTAATGAAGAAAAAGAGGAAGAAAGCAAAGTAGAAGAATAGAAAGAAGGAAATATAATATGAAATATATTTATATACTTCAACAAGCAATAGGATGGATTATAGTAATATATTGGTTATACCAATTAATTATAAGTGCTTGTGCACTAATTCAATTTAAAGAGAAACCACTAATAAAAGACAAAAAACATAAGTTTATGATGATATTACCTGCACACAATGAATCAGCAGTAATTGGAAACTTAATTGAAAGTTTGCAAGCACTAGATTATCCAAAAGAACTATACGATATTTATGTAATAGCAGACAATTGTACAGACAATACAGCTCAAATTGCAAAAGATTTAGGGGCAATCGTGTACGAAAGATTTGACGAAACTAAAAAAACTAAAGGCTTTGCTATGCAATGGTTTCTAAACCAAAAAATTAAAGAAGATGCAGATTATGACGCTTTTTGTGTATTCGATGCTGATAATGTAGTAGATAAAAACTTTTTAAATGCAATGAATAAAAAATTATGTCAAGGTGAAGAAATTGTACAAGGATACAGAGATATAAAAAATCCATCAGATAGTTGGATTTCAGCAGGATATGCATTATTCTACTGGATGATGAATAGATTTTATCATTTAGCTAGATACAATCTAGGACTATCACCATTAATAAATGGAACAGGATTTATGGTAGATTTTAACCTAATCAAGCCAACTGGCTGGAATACTATAACATTAACTGAAGACATAGAATTTTCATTAAAAAATATTGCTAAAGGAAGAAAATTAGGATGGGCAACAGATGCGATAGTATATGACGAACAACCTACAGAATTTAAACAAAGTTGGTCACAAAGATCTAGATGGACAGTTGGACATATACAATGTATGAAATATTATACAAAAGATTTAGCCAAAGGAGTTGCTGAGTATAGAACATTAATGAACTTTGATGGATTTTTATATTTAATGGGAATTCCAATGATGGTAGTAACCATACTATTATTAGTATTAAATACAGTCGTATTTATTGGCGGAGAGATGAGTTTAGCAATGCTTATATTTAATTATGCAAAATATATGGCAGCAACACTTTTTGCACCAGTATTTGCAGCAGTATTTACAATGATTATAGAAAAGAGACCAATAAAACCAATGATTAAAGGAATTTTAATGTATCCAATATTCATGGTAACATGGCTTGCAATAAACGTAAAATGTATGATTAAGCCAAATACAAAATGGGAAAAGATTGAACATAAAAGAGATGTAAAAATAAACGATATTTAGCAATATTACAAAACAAAATACATATTATATAAAATAGAAAATGAAGGTTTAAACCTTCATTTTTTTACTGTATTTTCTTGTAAAAAATAATAAATAATGATATGATAAACACAACTTTTTAAAAGGAGAAATGTATATGCGAAAGATGAAAAGTGAATCAGGTATAACAATGTTAATTTTAGTAATTACTGTAATAGTTTTAGGCATTATAGCATCAATAGTAGTACAGTATTCAATAGCAGGAAAAGAATATAGTGAAGAAAAAAAGTTACTTGCAAATTTGGAAGTTGTAAAACACGCTGTATATCAGCAATACGAAGAATATAAAATGACAGAAGACAGAACTCTTATTGTGGGAAAACTAGCAACAGAAGATGAAAAAAGAGCTTTAACAGACAACAAATGGCAACAAACTTCAAGCACAGGTATAGAGGATCGCTATTACAAACTAACAAAAAAGGATTTAGAAGAGCTAGGCATAAAAGAGGAAACAGATGAATATATAGTAAATTATAAAACAGGAGAATGTTTTAACTTAACCAAAAAAAGAACAAAAGAAAACAAGCATGAACTTTACATTAAGTAGGAGGCATATATGATTTACGAAGAAATAGCTAAAGGAATTCCTGAAAAAAATATACATGTTAATGAAAATATGAGCAAACATATATCATTTAAAGTTGGAGGAACAGCAGACTTTTTTATAGAAGTGGATGATGTACCTCAGTTAATTTATATTTTGAAATTAGCAAAAAGCATAAAAATGAAAACATATATATTAGGAAATGGAACAAATATAATTGTAAAAGATGAAGGTTTTAGAGGAATAATAATAAAACCAAATTTTAAACATCTAAACATAGAAAAAGGAAAAATAGCAGCAGGAGCAGGAATACCAGTAGCAATATTATCAAATTTTGCTTATAGAAACAAAATAAAAGGATATGAATTTTTGTCAGGAATACCAGGAACAGTAGGCGGAGCTGTAAAAATGAATGCAGGTGCATATAACTCAGAAATCAAAGATGTTCTTGTAAACACTACATATTTAGATGAAAAATATAATATTGTAAAAATTGAAAATAATGCGCACAACTTTTCTTATAGAAAAAGTATATTCTTTGATAAAAAATGGACAATACTAGGAAGCACTTTTAAAATAGAAGAAGGAAATATCAAAGAAATAAAAGAAAAGATGAGTCAAATGACAGAGGCAAGAAAAGAAAAGCAACCACTAGAATTGCCAAACGCAGGCAGTATATTTAAAAGAAAAGAAAATTGTATACCAGCAGCTTTAATTGATAAAGCAGGATTAAAAGGATACAAAATTGGAGGCGCACAAATTTCAGAAAAACATGCTGGATTCATAGTAAATACTGGAAATGCAACTTCAAAAGACATAATAAAACTTATAAAACATACACAAAAAACAATAAAAGAAAAATTTAATGAAGATTTAGAATTAGAAGTAATTATATTATAACAATAGAAGGAGAGTTTAATGAAAGGATTTTTTAGTTGGTTTAATTCAAAAACAAAAATAAAAAAATGGATGTTATTAATTTTGATAGGTGTTTGCCTAACTTGCTTTGCTATTGCTAGTATTATAGAAGCAAAAATACTAAGACCAAAAGAAATAATAAAAATAGTAGCATCTTTTGTAGGTGGTTTTACAGCAATTGTTATAGGATTTATATATATGCAAAAGCGTATATTAGAAATTCTAATAGAAGCAAACACAACATTAACTAAAAAAGGAAAAAAATCGAACTTAAATATTAAAGGATTAATCTTTAATAAAACCATGTATGATGAAGGACCAAAAGTTGTTGTTATTGGCGGAGGAAACGGAATAAATACGGTTATAAAAGGTTTAAAAAAATACACAAACAATATAACTGCTATAGTAACAATGTCAGATTTAAATAAAGAAAACCTTCCATATGGAGAAATAAAAGGTAGCATAGTAGCTCTTTCAGATCAAGAAGAGCTAATGAAAAAGTTATTCAGCTTTAGATTTAAAGATGAAGCCTTTAGAGGAGTGGATTTTGGAGATATATATTTAACAGCAATGAATGAAATGTTTGAATCTCCATCAGTAGGAATAAAAAAGAGTACAGAAGTATTAAACATTACTGGACAAGTTATGCCAGCAACTTTAGATAGACTAACGATATGCGCAGAATTAAAAGATGGAACATTAGTAGAAGGAAGAGAAAAAATACCTCAAGTTACATATGATAAAGTAACAGAAATACAAAGAATATACATTAGTCCATCTAACTGTGTAGCAGCACCAGGTGTAGTTGAAGCAATTTCAGAAGCAGATGCTATAATAATAGGACCAGGAAGTTTATATACAGACGTATTGCCAAATCTTTTAGTTAAAAATATTTCAAAAACTATAAAAGAAAGTAAAGGATTAAAAATATATATATCTAATATAATGACAGAACCAGGTCAAACAGACAACTATTCTATAACAGATCACTTAGAAGCTTTATTTGCACATACAGGAAAAGAAATCATAGATTACTGTATAGCAGATACAGGAGAGATAGTTCCAGAATATGTTAGAAAATATAACCAAGAAGGACAAGACATTGTATTACAAGATATTGATAAAGCAACTAAAAAAGGAATAAAAATAATACATAAACATTTGTCAAAAATAGAAGACGAATATATTAGACATGATTCAGATGTAATAGCATCATCAATCATGGAATTAATATGTAATGATTTAAAATTTAGAGATAAAGAAAGTACACCAGAATACCTACTTATAAATTCAGTACTAGAAGGTGAATTAAAAAGAGAAAAGAAAGTATCAGCAAAAATCAGAAAGCAAAAGAAAAAATTAGAGAAGAAGAATAAAAAAGGCAAAAAGAGAAAAAGTAAGTTTAAAAACAAATATAGTGAAAGAATAGAGGCTATTCAAACAACAACAGAAAAGAAAGATGAAAATCAAAAATTATATCAAGAGATGGAAAAACTAGATAAATAATAATCAAAAGAGAAAAGTAAAATTAGGAGAGAAACCAAAGCAATGAAGTTTAATAAAAAAGATATTGAATTAAAAAACGGATTAACAAAAGAATGGATAATTACAAACGGAATAGGGGGATTTGCAGCACAAAGTATACTAGGAATAAACACAAGAAAGTATCATGGATTATTAGTAGCACCATTAGTTCCACCAGCAAGAAGATATGTAGTATTATCAAAAATAGATGAAAGCTTTATAATAGAAGGACAAGAAAAAATAATCTATAGTAACTTAGGAAAAAATTATATCTCAGAGGGATATAAAAATTTAGAGAGCTTTGAAAAAACATATAATCCAATTTTCAAATATAACATTGAAAACAAAGTAAAAATAGAGAAACAAGTTGTAATGGTATATGGAAAAAATACTACATGTATAGTATATAAAGTTGAAAACAAAACAAAAGAAAACATCTTAATGAAATTAGCTACTATAATGAATTTTAGAGACTTTCATTGCATGAGTACAAATCACGAATATAATATAGAACAAAAAATACAAGAAAACAAAATTAGAGTAATAGTAGATGGAAACAAAACAACACCAGTATATATTTTTTCAAAAGAAGGAAAATATATAGAACATCATAATGATATATTTAAAAACATGTTTTATATAGAAGAAGAAAAAAGAGGATTTTTCCCTGAAGAAGATTTATTCATACCAGGAAGATACGAAATAGAAATAAAACCAGAAGAAACTAAAGAATTTACAATAGTTTGTTCATTGGAAGAAAACATAGAAGAAATAGATGGAAAGAAGATAATAAAACAAGAAGAAAAAAGACTTCAAAAAATCATAGACAAAAGCGAGTTAGTGGACGAAAAAAAGACAAAAGCAGAACAAGAAAAAATGAGAGATTTAGTTATAGCTTCTGATAATTTTGTAGCATACAGACCACAGTTTTCATTACACACAATTATAGCAGGATTCCCATGGTTCCTAGATTGGGGAAGAGACACATTAATAGCTTTTGAAGGATTACTATTAAAAACAAAAAGATATGATATAGCCAAAGAAGTATTATTAATGATGACTAGAGATATAAAATTTGGATTAATTCCAAATGGATATTCGGGATATGATAGTAGACCATTATACAACAGCGTAGATAGTTCGTTACTATTATTTGAACAAATAAATAAATACTTAGAATATACAAATGACATAAAATTTGTAAAAAAAGAAATGTATAACATTTTATTAAATATAATAGAAATGTTCCAAAAAGGTATAGATATAGACGATAGTAATATCTATATGGATAAAGACAATTTAATATCTGCAGGAACAGAAAACACACAATTAACATGGATGGATGCAAAAGTATCAAATTTTGCAGTAACACCTAGAAATGGAAAAGCAGTTGAAATAAATGCGCTTTGGTATAATGCATTAAAAACAGTTGAAAACCTAGCAAAAGAATTTAAAGATGAAAAAACTAAAAAAGAAGTATCAGACTTAGCTAAAAAAGTAAAAGCTAATTTTAATAAGAAATTTTATAACGAAAAAAATAAATGCCTATATGATGTATTAGGAAGTGAAGAAATAAGACCAAACCAATTATTTGCACTTAGTACAACATACCCAGTCATGATACTAACAAACGAAAAAGCAAAAGAAACTTTAAAAACAATTACGAAAGAATTATATACTAAATATGGATTAGCAACCTTATCATCAAAAGATAAAAAATATGTGGCAATATATGAAGGAGATAGCTTTAAACGAGATATGAGCTATCATCAAGGAATAACCTGGCCATGGCTTTCAGGTATATACATAGCTGCTTTTAAAACAATTATAAAGAATGAAAAAAATAAAACTGAAAAGAAAAAATTAGAAGAAGAATATGAAAAAATAATCAAAAATTACAAAACTAATTTTACAAAAGCGATGAAAGAAAGTGGTATAGGAAGCATATCAGAACCACCATATAATCCAGGAGGATGTTTTACTCAAGGATGGAGTGTATCAGAAACAATAAAAATAATGCTAGAAGAATAATTTTTTATAACAATAAAAAGGGAGAAAATAAGAGTGTCTACAAATATCAAAGATTTAGAAAATGACATAATTGCTCGGGAATTTAAACGGAATATATGTTTTATACGGTGAAGAAAAATATCTAATAAATGAATATTTGAAAAAAATGAAAAAGATATTTGGAGAATTAAATTTAGGAATAAACTATATATTACTAGACGAAAGTAATATTAACACGATTATTTCAGACGTAGAAACACCAGCATTTGGTTATCAAAAAAAATTAATAATTATTAGAGATTCAGGAATATTTAAAAAAGAATGTAAGCCACCAATTAAAGAAAAATTAAAGCAGTATATATCAGAAAATATGGAAATAATAAAAGAATCAACAGTAATAATATTTATTGAAGATGTTGTTCATAAAATGGATATGTACAAATCTTTAGAACCAAATGCAAAAATAATAGAATTAAAAGAACTAAAACCAATCGAAATAAAAACAAGACTAAAAAAAATATGCTCTATGTATAAGGTTGATATAAAAGAAGAACAACTAAACTATCTTTTAGAAATTTCAGGAACAAATATGCAAGATCTGATGAATGAAATTAGAAAATTGATAGAATATGCAGGAGAAAACGGAGAAATCAAAAAAGAAGACATAGACAAACTAGCAATAAAAGATGTGCAAGCTATAATATTTGATTTAACAGATTATTTAGGAATAAAAGAAACAGATAAAGCATTAGAAGTTCTTGATAATTTAGTATATAACAAAGAGCCTCTACAAAAAATAATAATAACACTGTATAACCACTTTAAAAAACTGTATTTAACCAAACTAGCATTAGATAAAAAAAGAGATATAGTAGAAGTGTTAGACTTAAAACCAAACCAAGTATTTTTAACAACAAAATACAAAAAACAAGCATCATATTTTCAAGCAAATGAAATAGAAAATATATTAAAAGAGCTAATAAATCTTGATTATACATCAAAAAATGGAATGATAGATTTAGAAATAGGAATGAAATCAATACTATGTAAAAATTGTTAATATATATTGAAAAAAAATATATTAAACTATATAATAAAAAATAATAGTTTACTAAAGAGGAGAGTATTATGGAAAGAAGAAAGGGAATTCCACTAGTAGCCCTAGTTATATTTATTGCGCTACTAGTAGCAATAATATTAACTTGCATAATAATATTAGGAAGTAATAAATCTAGCAAACCAGCGGTAAAAAAGCAACAAGTAGCTAGCCAACCAGAACAACCGCCAGAAGAAATTGAAGAGAAAATAGAAGAAGAATTAACAGATGAAGATATTATTAATAACGATCAAGATGTTCAAACTGCATATAAATTAACAGGAAATAACAAAGCTTTTGCCAAGTATGCAATATACAGTTCAACAGGATTTAATTCAGAAGAAGACAATATAAGTAATGAAATAAAATTACAGTTAGCAATGGCACAAGTAACAAATTCTGATATGGATGCACAAAGTTCAAAAAAAGCAGTTTCTAAAGAAGTAATAGATGAATATATAGAAACTATTTTTGGAGACAGTTCAGATATAGAATATAAAGATTTTAGTCTGTACAACAGTGACATAAACTTTACAGAGCAGTATAAAACAATAGGATATATGTATAAAAAAGATTCTTCAAATTACGAAGTTAATGAAAATGATATAATAGAAGAAGAACCATCAGAAATACCAGAAGTAATAACAAAAGTTGTAAAATATAATACTAAAATGGAGATATATGTAAAACCACTATTTATAGAAACAATATATGATGCAGACGAGAACAGATATCTTAGAGGATTATATACAGACTATAACTTTTCAGCAAAACAATTCCCTATAGATAAAAGCATAATGACTATAACTAATGACGATTATAAAAACGTAGTAAAATCTAATTATAAACAAGATATAGATGGACTAAATTATAAAGAAGTAAATCAGAACATAGATTTAAATCAATTAACAGAATATAAATATACACTTATAAAAGTAGACGATGGATATAATTTACAATCATTTGAACAAAACACAAAAAACAAGAAAAAAGAAGGTAAAGACGAAGATAAAGAAATGACAGAACAAGAAAAAGCAATATTTAATAGTCAATTTGATGTATATACAGGAAATGGAAAATCAGCAGAAGATGCAAAAACAGTATTATCAGCAGTAATATCATCAAATGAAGCTAATAGAGACAAAAAGGATTTAATTGTAACAGTAAAAATTGGAGACGAAGAAGCAGCATTAGAAGATGATGATGTAGATGCTTTAAACGAAAAAATAGAAGAATTAGAAAGTGAAATAGATTCTAGCAAAGAATATTATATAAAAGAAACATATAAATCAGGAATAATTATATCGATAACAATTACTGAAGAATAAGAATTAAAAAGCAGTTACTTAAATGTAACTGCTTTTTTTATTTATTTTTAATCTTTTTTAGCTTTTGAGCTAAAAGATCTGTATGAACATCCTCTAAATCCTTACTTAATTCATCTGAAACAGAAATACCAGATTTTTCTAAAAGTTTATCTAATTTGTAAGAAACTAGATTTAATTTTTTTAAAGTTTTCATTTCTAAATAAGCTTGTTGGATTTTGAAATTTAAATTACTTGTTAAAATGACCCCCATAATAAAAACGCAGATACCAGTAACAATCATAAGAATATTAGCAATTTTTCTAGGCATTTCAAGAATTTCAGTAAGTACTTCTGAAAGAACATAAGCACCCACTAAAGCTAAGATTACAAAACAAAAAATAAAAACATATCTTCTTAGTAAAAATAATAGTTAATTTAAAATTTTTTTCATTATACATAAATTTGTACCATTCTCTTCCCAATAATATACAATAAAATATTACTATTTTTTTCAAATTTCGTCAATATATTACAAAAAAGATATTAAAGAAAAAATTAAAATATTAGTTCTAAAAAAATTTAAGCAGAATATAATTATATTAGTACAAGCTAAAGGAAAAAATATGGAAATATTAAAATATTTATCTAACTCAATAAAAGATTGCAATTATGATTTTAAGCGATTAGAAGAAATAAGACTAAGAAATTGCAAAAACATAATACTAAAATTTAATGAAAAAGAAGAAATATTAAATTACATAGTACAAACAAAAGATATACTAGAAACTTTAGAAAAAATAACAGAAAACTCAATTTATACATATGAAAAACAAATAGCTAATGGATTTATAACTTTGCCAGGAGGACATAGAGTAGGAATAACCGGAAATGCAGTAATTGAAAACGAAAAAGTAATATCAATTTCACATATATCTGGAATGAATTTCAGAATAGCAAAACAAATAATTGATTGTAGCGATTCAGTACTTAAAAAATTATATGAACAAGGAGAATTTAAAAACACTATAATAGTAGGAGCGCCAGGAACAGGAAAAACAACAATACTAAAAGATTTGATTAAAAAAATAAGTGAAGGAAATATGTATGGTAACGGAATAAATGTTGGCGTGGTAGACGAAAGAAATGAAATATCAGCAATGCATAGAGGAAAAGAAGAAATAAATTTAGGAATTAGAACAGACGTAATAACAAACATACCAAAAAATATAGGAATAAAAATGCTAATTAGATCAATGGCACCAAAAGTGATTGCAGTAGATGAAATAGGAGGAAAAAAAGATGCAGAAAGCATTAATTATGCAAGTAAATCTGGCGTAAAAGTACTAACAACAATACACGGAAATTCGTTAGCAGACGTTAAAAACAATAAAGAGATAAACGAGATTATAGAAAACAAACTTATAGAAGAAATAATAGTTTTAGACGAAAAACAAAAAGGAAAAATAAAAGAGTCATATTGTTTAAACAAAGAAAAAAATATATATGAAAGAGAAAAAATATGATTTTAAAAATTTTATTAGGAATAGGTATAATATTTTGCTCATGTAAGATAGGGATACTAATATCTAAAAAGTATATATATAGATTAGACGAATTAGAAGAAATGAAAAATAATTTACAAATAATAGAAAATAAAATTAAATATACATATGAACCATTAGAAGAAATTTTTATTGATATATCAGAAATTTCTTCATCTAATATATCTATGATTTTTAAAAAAGCAGCTAGCAACATAAAAAAAAGCG
>ERZ777011.2820-NODE-2820-length-12571-cov-34.212768_pt1 | contig 12571 bp, 13 predicted proteins | sample MGYA00374964_ERZ777011 | MGnify/ENA primary metagenome ERZ777011 (study PRJEB29310, sample SAMD00008975) | mouse gut metagenome | study: EMG produced TPA metagenomics assembly of the Metagenome analysis of fecal microbiota from mouse which was promoted...
TATCAGTTCCTTTCTACAGGCAATCAAAAACATTAAAACAAGCAATAAACCAATGTGGAAAACCCAGACTCGGATGACCCCCTGAGCCAAGGTCGGTTTGCCCCCTGGAAATATTTTATTTTTGACCCCTAAAGAGTTTGGCCGACGGGGTCAGTTTTATTCTGGTTTATCTGCTTTTAAGAGCTTTTAGCTTACGGACGCTTTCACCGGTAAGAGTGATGCGGTGGGCGGTGTGGACAATACGGTCGAGTATGGCATCTGCCACTGTCGAGTCACCGATCGCATCGTACCAGTCCAGTTCGGGGAGCTGAAATGTGACGATGATTGACTTGCGTCCGTGGCGGTCTTCGATGATTTCCGTCAGGTGGGCGCGTTCCTTGGCATCGAGAGGAACAAGGAAAAGGTCATCGAGGATCAGGAGTTGAGCTTTTTCAACTCAGTCTCGATTGTTCCCTTGTTTTTTGCGATTTTCAGGGTGCCCATGAGTTTGGAGTCGTTTGCATAAAGAACGCGCATGCCGGCTTTGCAAGTCTCGTAGCCCGGCGCTGTCGCCAGATAGCTTTTCCTTGTGCCGGCACATCCGGTGATGAATAGGTTGTCACCCTTGCGGACAAAATCCAGCGCGGCAAGACGCTCCATCTGGTTGCGGTCCAGGCCACACGGCAGGGTGTGGTCTATCTGTGCCATTGAAGCGTCGCCATATCGGAAGTTTGCATTTTTCACCAGCCGCTCGATATTGCGTGCGGCCCGGTAGTCCCATTCCCTGGAGAGCAGCCAGTTCAGGAAGCTGTCCGGTGTCAGACGTTCGTTGCCGTCGGTATCAGCCCCAGGCAGATAATCCGCGTCGGCTCCGGACTCAAGGATGTCCACCATGTCGCTGACACTGTATAGTCGCGCATCCATGGCCGCGGCACATCCTGAGACAAGCCGTTCCTGCCCGTACTTTTTCTCCAGTTTCATGATGCCACGGCAGACCCTGAAGGCAAGTTCCGGATAACGCCTGTCCTCGATGACAGCCCGCAGATAGTGCAATACGATGTTGTCGATCTGTGCCGCACGTGAAAGCAGTTCCGCAATGTCGCTCTCGCAGCTCCCCTTGCGTCCGGGCAGATTGTGTGACGGTTTCGTTGTGTACTCGTACGGTGTGTCGTTGCGGTGGTGTGTCGCCACATGGGTGAAGCCATGAAAGATGTCGATTGTGTCGGTGTCGTAGACCAGATCCACACGTTTTCCGACGTATTGCACAGGCACACTGTAATGATGCTTGTTCAGAGTGACGTAGCTGTTACGCTGAACTGTGGCGACAGCCCGCTGCTTCATCTGATAGCGGCTTGTCGGCAATGGGCGCAAGGCGACCTTTTCGACAGCCTCAAAGAGTTGGCGGCGTGATTCCTTGCGGCGGGTCAGATTGCGGGCGTTGAACGTCTCAAGGGATTTTAGGATGGCCTCGTTGAGCGACTCCAGATTATGGAACACCAGGCCTTCAAGATCTACATACACGGACCGGTACATCAGTTTTTCCGCATTCTCCACCAGAGCCTTGTCCTTGGGATGGCGCACGCGGGCCGGAACCACGGCGCAACCGTAATGCTCGGCAAAGGACTCGAAGTCGGCATTTATCACCGGTTCGTTGCGGTCGCTGCGAGTGACTGCGGATTTCAGGTTGTCCGGTACAATCGCACACGGCGCCCCTCCATAAAAGTGGAAAGCATTCTCGCACGCCTTTATAAGATCCTCCTTCTTCTGCGACCACGGCCTCACAATAAGTGTAATGACAGCATGGCAGTATCGCCACAAACACCTCGACCTTTCGTACCTCGGCAGTAGACTCATCGACTATCTCCAGACGGTCACCGACAAAATCGATATACATCTGGTCACCGGCACGATGCTCGACATGGCCTATGGCATTGGTCTGCAGCATGAACTGTCTGAGCTTCATCCCGAAAGATGCCCTGAGGTATCCGTCGGGATGTCCGGCATGATACTCCTCATACAGTTTCCTGACAGTCATGCCCCTGCGCGAAAACCGTGCTGCATATTCCGGCAACAGTGCTTCAAGCCTGATCTGCCGCTCTGACGGTCTGCGTTCTCTCGCCCGGGTATGGCGAACAGTTCCTGCAGCCACGCATCGCTCAGAGACGGCAGCTTCTCAGCGGGTATACCGCTGTCCTGATACATCCTCACATAGCGGCGCACTGTGTTTTGCGAGATATCAAAAGCACTGCTGATACTTTTGATGCCCATCCCCGATGCGTAACACAGGAGAATGTTTTTTAACTTTGTGTTCATGTTTCTTTGAATTATATCCCCGTCGGCCAAAACGGAATTCAAAGATACAAATAAAATCCCCTGCTGACATTCCGTCGGCAGGGGTCATTTTCATATTGGTCTAAAGGGGCAGCTCGATTTTGGCCGCAGGGGTCAAACCGACCTGGCTCAGGGGGTCATCCGAGTCTGGTTTTTCCACTTAATCAAGGGACTAAATGATTCTTTGTATAAGCAATATGGTAATACTATAACAACATCTTTTTCTAATTTGGGGCATTCATATTCTGGATTATCAGGAAAATCCTCAGAAGACTTTGGAAGAGGTAAACCATTCATAACATATCTGAATGTCTATTCAAACAATGTTGTGAATGAGAACGACTATCAATATGTTCGTATAAACGATGGAGAAAAGCAGAATATCGTGCAGTATGGAGATGTGTTGTTTACTTTGTCTTCTGAAACACCAGAAGAAGTTAGTGTTGGCTCTGTTTATTTGGGAATAGACAACAATCGTTCTTTCGCCCGAGCGCGAGTGGTCGTCCGGCTTTTTCGGCCATGTTGTTGTCTATCTAGTAATGTCAGAGGTCAAGATAACGGTAGAGTCTGGGTATATTCCTAGAGTGTATCCTATACCATATAAAGGTGGCCTTGTGGATATGTCGTATGACTTTATTGCAAAGGATGTCATTATGCTACACCCGGTCTATGCGTGGATGGGTTGGATTTGTGTCTTGAGTCCATACGAAACGACTTTTGAGTCATTGAAAACTTATATCCGTGAATACTATAAATATGCAAAAGAGACATTTGGTAAAAGACGGCTTCGTTGTATGTTGATATCCAATTGTTCATAAGTATTTTGACCGAATGTGAGCCTACTGTGGCATGCTGTCACTGGTGAATTGTTGGAATAGATGATGCAATGAAATTAAAATAGGTATATATTATTATCTGGGTAAAAATGATAATGAACTGAATAGAGGATGACTGTTGTTAACGTGTGTTAAATGCTGCGTATGTACGGTCATTATTGAAAAAGATTTCTTAAATTGCGATCGATAACAGTTAAAAACTAAGAAGTCGTTAAAAGTTATTGTGTATATGTTTTTGGCAGGATTTTTGCGTCATGGTAAGGGTTATGACTATAAGAGTCTCATACGTAAACCTTACAAAGAAGAAGCGAGTGTATTGGGCGTTTCCAGTACATTGCGACTGATTGCTGTGCATGTGGAAGTGTTGCCATATTATGTATCCGCGGGTATGTTGTCTTATGTTGTCAACGGGGGTGTTGGTGGCATGTGTGATACATTTCGTAAAAATAATTTTGCGATGAGAGTCTGATATGTGCGTTTAATTTTTACAAGTTACTTATACTTATTGATTATGAAACAACTTTTACTTAAATCCGTAGTGGCTGCAGGTGCTATCGCCACGACATTACCGTTGTCAGCCAATTGGGAGCAGATCTATGAACTGCCCCAGGCCAGTGCGCATTACATTACAAAAGAGGGCTTGATACTTATGTCAGATTTGAGAGATAATCTGGACGGAGGTATCTATTACTCTGAAGATAAAGGTAAGACATTTACTAAATGTGAGGTGGCCGACTATGCGTATAACAAGTTTGTGGAGATCGGCGACTATATTTATGCACCTGGTAAGGCCTGCAGGATTGCTCGTAGCGAGGATGGCGGACGTACATGGGAAGTGCTCAATTATACCCGTTCAGTTGAGGAGTTTTATGAAAAGCCTGGTATGGCCGATGAAACAGTGTGTTATGCTATCGACGGGTTGGATGGAGTGCTTTATGTCGGTGATTTCCTCGGCGGAGGTGTCATCAAATCAGAAGACAACGGTGAGACATGGACGCATACCGACAGAGAATCGCAGATGGTAAATTTTGGCGATGAAAAAGCAATGGACAATTACTATAACATGATGGCTTTCAATAATGAGATTTATCTCTTCGGCCTTTATTCTGTCCATAAATATAATGTTTCACTTGACAGATGGGAGATTGTGCCTGTTCATAGTAACTGTCTGGCTACTGTCACTATTGCCGGCGATATTATGATTGCTGGGCGCGCTACGGAGAATCAGAATCCAGATACAGAATATCTGCTTGCAACCAAGGACGGATATACATGGGATCAAATTTTCAACCCTGAGGCCGACAATCTTAATGTGAGATGCATAGATTATGACGGTAAGTATCTGTATGCTGCCGGTCCTAACGGTAGATTCTATTACACTGACAATATGGGAGAGGAATGGTATAACGGCAAGGGCCTTCCTGAAATGTGTTGGCCTCTTGTGATATCTTGCGATGACGACTATGTCTATACCACAGTATACCACTATGATCCCTCGCAGGTTATCAGCGGTCTTTGGAGATATCCCAAGAGCAGTCTGGCTTCATCAGCAGCTCTGGAGACTTTGAAATATGATAATCTGTCCGTAAATGTTGACGGCAATACACTGACTGTGACTGTTCCTGCCGAAAATATCCGTATAAGCGATGTGGCAGGCAAGCAGGCCATACATTTGAACAATACTTCTAATGTCGATCTCGGTGTGCTCACTCCCGGTGTGTATTTATACGAAGTAGTTGCCGGAGGTACGCGAGTGGTCGGTAAATTTGTAAAGTAAAACATAGTAGATGAAAAGAGATATTGTATTATCGCTTTCGCTGGCATCGGTTTTCTGTCTTTTGGCAGAAAGCCCTGCTGGCGATTTCACCTCTTATTTCGAATGCCCGTTTGCGTCGGAAACGATGCCTGAAGGCATGAAAGTGGTAGATAATGACGGCTGTCAGCTGCATTTCACGATGGTCCAGAATGGTTTTTCTGACTATGATTCATGGATATGTCTGAGGGAGCGCGGCACCGAGAATTATTATGCGGCATCGGCATCTCGCTTTAAGACCGCTAAAGGAGAAGATCCACTGCCGGCTCAGGACTGGATGATAACACCTCCGGTGTGGATTCGCGGCGGTGAGGTGACATTGTCATGGAGATCTATGTCTGTCAACGAGCAGCGCAAGACCCCCAGCACGTATGAGATAAGGGTATCGGCAACAGGCGATACTCCTGACGCTTTTGCCGGCGAACCGCTTATGACCGTCACCGACGAAGAGCTTAACAAATGGCAGGCACACACTTTGGATCTGAGTGCTTATGAAGGGCAGAGGGTGCGCATTGCTTTTGTGAATGTCAGTCTCGACAGCGAGATTCTGGCTATTGACGATATTAATGTTTCCGGCCTGAAAGGCCTTTCGGAGATTTTGGTTACTCCGGGAGAATATCATGTCGGTAGCGAGTTATTCAAGATAGGAGGTACTATTACGGCTTATTCCCAGCAGCCAGTCAATACATTGTCGGTGGATTGCGAAGTGGACGGCCGCACTCTTCATGCCGAATATAGCGGTTTGAACCTGGGCTATCATGAAAGTTTCGATTTCGTTTTGCCCGAAGAAATAAAGGCGAAATATGGCGAGACGGTGGATTTCACCGTAAGTGCTACCGTCAACGGTCTGCCCTATGACGCTATGGACAGGAGTACCATGGTGCTCAGTTTCGTGCCGAAGCGCGGCGTAGTGGTAGAGGAAGCCACCGGCATGTGGTGCGGCTACTGTCCTAAAGGTATTGTGGCCATGGAGACTCTCGAGAAGAAATATCCCGATACATTTATAGGCCTTGCTGTACATGTAGATGACGCAATGGCTATTGATGAGTATAAAACCTTCTCATTCCCCGATGGTGCACCTACCGCATGGGTGGATAGAAGCATATACTGCCCAACGCCCATGTATCCGATCACCGAGAATGGTGTTAAGACCTACACCACGCTTATGGGTGGTCTGGAGAGTGTGTTTCTCGAGGTGCTGAATAAACAGGCTCTTGCCGAAATATCGCTTGAAGTAGCCGTGAAAGCAAGGTCCATTGAAATCGATGCCTCGACACGTTATCCGATTGATATTGATAATGCGGATTATAGGATGGCCTTTGCTGTGACAGAAGACAATGTGTGGAAAGACGGATATTATCAGGCCAACAACATGGCCGGTGCTGTCGAAGTCATAGGTGGATTTGAAAACCGTCCGGCTATGATAGTCTCTGATCTGAAATTCAATCATGTGGTTAGAGCTATATACGACGGTGTCGATGGCATAGAGGGCAGTGTGCCTGCGGAGATTAAGGCTGGCGAGGTCTATTCCGGATCATACAGTTTTGGTTTGCCAAGAAATATCTTGAATGTCAGAAATATTAAGGTCGTAGGCATGATAATCGACCGTTCCACAGGCAAGATACTGAACGCAACCTCTGTAAAACCATCAACATCGGGATCTGGCTTGATGGAAACTATGGGTGCAGACTGTGGTCTGTCGGTGTCTCTTGATGGTGGATTTATAAAGATAGATTCTGCACTGTCAGAGAATATCGAAGTAGCATTGTATGACGTTTCCGGAGTATGTGTAGCCCGTACAAACGGCACCGGCAGCGTGGAGATCAACACATCATCCCTGTCGGGTGTCTATATCCTGAGCGCATCCTCGTTATCAGGCGAAACAGTGCTTAAAAAACTTGTGATCTGATTCGTTCAAACGAATTTCAAGTAGGCAAACAATACATACGGAGCATCACTGGGGCTTCTGTGAATATCGAAACAGAGAGTCCCGTTGATGTCTCCGTATGTTGTTTCAGTATCGAGTGTTGTTATTGCTGTGCGGGATTACGGAATTGGTCATTGTATTTGATCGGAAGCATATATGAGATATTACGTTGCAGATGAGATGTTAAATCATAACAACCGACCGATGTCAACGGCCAGAAAATCATATCACTGACAAATGGCAAATAGAAAAGAGCTTAAAGATATGACATTGGAGGAACTGTGGCAATTGTTTCCTATTGTCCTGTCTCCCCATAAGCCATGGTGGAAAGAGTGGGCCAATATAGAAGAAGCTATTTCCAAGTTATTGTGCGTGTATAAGCCTGTAATAAACCTATATGGTTTATATCAAATCATTATATCCAACTGATATAGAGTGCAATAATAAAAATAGCTTGTACTAATAATGTACTAAATGGGGGATATAAGTACAATCAAAAGCAATTAATTAAGTTTAATTTGCAGGCGTTAGTTATTTTTAGTTCTATTCTTTTGCCTCGGTTTTCTCCTTTCGGTGGTCGATATGGTGATAGAGATAGGGGCTGGTGAAAAGAAAAATTGATAGTGGCATTTCTCTTTTGCCCAGCATATATTTATTGGTTTGGTTCAGTTTAGATGTATATATCTAAGACTGAACCAAACTAATTTTGAGCTAACTATTGCCCAGGACCACTATATTTTGTAATTTTGCAGTTGATAAGGGAAGCCTTGTCACGACATTTAGTAAAAAAGAAGCGTTATGTCTTCTTCTTGTAAGTGAAAAGCCTAGGAAACTTTAACCACGAGAACAAGAGTTGGCATACGGTTCCCACGCATAGCGTGGGGCTGTTAACCCACATCTGTTCTCAAAGGTTTTCCTAGCACCTTCACTTTAAGACGTGGCATACAGTTCCATGCTTCTGCATCTCAAAAGGTCTTTAGGAACTGGAGACCTCAGAAATCAATCATGAAGAAAATCTTATGTTTTCTATTTCTCCTATTGTCAGTAACGGCAATGCATGGAAGAGGATTTGGGGAAACGCTTGAACTCCCCAACTTCAATTCGGGAAAAACAGTGTGGATTCTACGAGCCGGCATCGGTTTTAACGGTGTTGCCGGTAGTGCAAAAGGGACACAAGAAGCAATCTGGAACAAAGGTGATTGGGCTGGAAGTTTCAAGACGACTCCAAGCTATGTTGTCTCTTTCGGCTTCAACAAATCTTTCGGCAACCATCCTCTTTATTGGGGCATGGCTCTAGACCTCGGGATGAGAGGCTACAAGACAAATGCAGAATGGGTGCGTTCTGCAACAAGTCAAGTTTCTGGTGGTTATGACTACCATAAGAAAACGACACAAGAAACCCTCTTAAGCTACAATGTACAACTCTCTCCTATCACTATAGGATACAAGTACACATTTTTTCAACGTATGGCTGCAGATGTCCATCTCGGAGCATATGCAAGCTATGATTTTGCAGGAAATTATAAGACGCATACAACCGATCATATAATCTCGACTTCTAAATATGGCAATCGCAATGACTTCAAAGAAAATGAAGCCAAGGTCAAAATCGGAGATATTGACGGTATGCGCAAATATGATGTGGGAATAAATGTTGGCGTTGGATATTGGTTCGGTCGTTTCAATATTGATTTCACGTGGCAACGAGGATTCATTCCCATTTACGAAGGCGGGGATAAGGAGGTTTCCATTGGTGGAAAGAAAGGCGATAAACGGGAGCAAGGAAACTACTTCTCAAATAATTTCCAACTGCGCTTAGGCTACGCTTTCTAAAGACACAGAATTATACGACATTTTAGGTCAGAAACCTGATTTAAATCGGCAAGGTTCCCAAAGAGATGTCACCCTTTGGCATATTGGGGATATTTTCAGCGTATCTGAACGATATGCGGCTCGGAAAATTCCCTAATATGCTAAGGAATTTCCCGCATGGCTGTAATTTCCGCGTCGCGTAACGCGGATGGAACTGCTCCCGGATTGATGGTCGCAGTGTGGCATACCACTGTATCGGGTGCAATGGTACACCGAGAAGAAACGTTGTGTTCATTTGCTTCAGATAAATGGTTAGCCCCGTGCATTCCTTGCACTCTTGCACGGTTGGAAAGTGTGCAGGAGTGCAAGGTGTGCATAGGGTAAAATCAAATCCGGATGTCTTTTAATAAAGGATATACTCTTGATGGATACGCCGATAAGGTGTTTCATGTCCATGTGCATGCAGAGGGTGACAACGACGAGATCTCATTCCGCAATTATCTTATGGAAGATTCTGCTACAGCAAGAGAATACGAGAAATTGGAGTGCAGCCTGCTGCCAAAGTTTCGCACGGACCGTGATGGTTATACGGCAGCCAAATCGGAGTTTGTGAAAAGAGTCCTGAGCCTTGTGAAATCCAGAGATGCGACATTGGGACTCTGGAAAGGAAAGTCGTGATGACACGGTGTAGGCAGGGGTGGGGTAGATCTGTTAGCTGACTGTTACAGATGGCGGATATTTTTGCGGTAGGCTCTCAGTTCCTGTTCGGGAAAAGAGGAGATCGCTTTGTCGAATTCGGAGAGCAGGGCGGCTTTGTCGTATGGGAGTGCTCCGGTTATCGGGATTGTATTTGAAATATGATGACCGAGAAGGTTTGTCTTTATTGTCAGACGCTCTATCAGAGTCCGCATTTCCACAAGGCGTTCTATTTCCGGTGCTTCCTGATATGTCCCGTCAATCACGTCCTGATGTAGTCGCGATTCCGGAAATATGGTCAGTGAGACTATATTGATTATGCACGGGTGAAGCCTGTTGAGCACTTCGGCGGTAGCGGCTGCGCTTGCCACACCGTTGCCTTGGCCGCCGAGTCCGTTGAGATAGAAGACGTTGTAATGTATTCCTGCTTCATCGAGTTTCGACAGTTGTTCAAGAATATCGGCGGAGTGATATCCTTTGTCCATCCTGTCGAGTGTCGGATCATGGGCTGTCTCCATACCAATGTTGATGCTGTCGAGTTTGAGGTGATGCAGGTTTCGCAGTTCCTCTACCGATTTGGGTGTAATGTCTGTCACGCGGGCAAACATTCCGAAGGACTCCATGTGAGGAAGATACTTGCGTAGTAGCAGCGCTGTATCCATCAGCCTGTTGTAACTAAGAGCAAAAGGGTTTGCCCCGGTGATATATACGCGTCGGGCACGGGGTTGCCATCGGCGGATCACTTTCAGGTCTTCTTCGACTTCGGAGAGGGGTGACATACGGAACGGTGTGCCGTGGTAAAGGCTGCAGAATTTGCATTTGTGCCATGTGCAGCCTGACGTCAGTTGCAGGAGCTGTGAGTTCGCTTCGTATGGAGGGCGCCATATCTGGCCGGTAAAATGTAATTGAGGTTGTATCATATTTCGACGTTTTTTGTTAATTTTGTCGCAAAATTAGACTATAATTGTGCGTAAAACAATTACTTACCAATAGGTGTGACCCTTACGTAACGGTTAGCTTTGTTCACCGTCAAAAATTTATGCTCGATTGAAAATGGCGAAAAAATTAGACTATGAATATTGCAAGGCGGCTCCTGTGCTTGAATGGCTTGGCAATAAATGGGCTATGGCCGTACTTCTGAAAATAGCGGAAAACTATCCTGTACGTTTCAATGAATTGTATCGTGCTATTCCTTCTGTTTCAGAGAAAGTCCTGTCATCTGTGCTCAGGCAACTGACCACAGACGGGATCATTTGTCGCAAATTGTATCCTGATGTGCCGCCACGTGTTGAGTATTCAATCACCGAACTCGGGCAGACGCTTCTCCCGCATATCGACGCCCTTGTGGAATGGGGGCACAATCATTTTGACCGGATAATGGAGTGTCGTCAGGCGCAAGACGGCCAATGACAGACAGAGCATATTCGGGTTTGACACGCGATATGCAGGCAGGGCATTTAAAGGATTATTTCTTTGGATAACGAGAGTCGTTGTGCAAACTCAGAGTCGTGGCTTATCACAATCAGAGTCCCGGAATACTTATTCAGCATATTTGTCAGTGTCTCGATGTTATACAGGTCCAGGTTGTTTGTCGGTTCATCCGCGATGATTATGTCAGGTGTGCTGTCGGATACCATAAGACAACATAATGACAATCTCATCTTCTCTCCGCCGCTGAGGGCTACGCATTGTTTGTCGTATGCCTGTTTAGCGAACAGGAAACGGTTAAGACGGATTTTTAACTCATGTTCGGGTAAAGCGTGGCGGTTGAACCGTTGCAGTTGGCCATATACACTGAGTTCATTGTCGATCAATGAATATTCCTGATCAAGATAAACATACCGCAGACTGTCGCAACGGAAAACGGAACCGGTGATGAAGAGGTTCTGGCCGTTTCAGACGAAGTCGAGGGTAGCCAGACGTTCCATCTGGTTGCGGTCGAGCCCACGGTTTGTGGCGTAGTCTATTTCTTCGGGATATGCCTTGTAGCGGAACTCCGCGTTTTTGGTAAGGCGTGTGACCGCGGCTTGTGCGCGCCAGTCCCATTCACGGTGCAGCAGCATTGAGAGGAAGGAGTCTGGGGTCATTGACTGGGCCGTAGTTCCGGCGAGACTTTCGCGGAAGGCTTCGGCCATGCCGTGCATTTTCATGCGGTTCATCAGGTCCAGCGATGTTGTGTTCTGATCCGGCTGCTGGGTTACCGGTGCGGTTTTATCGATTGTTTCCATTGTTGTGTGTATTGTTGGTTTCATTATTGCGGCTGTAGTATTCGCGGCCACGGATGTTCTTGTGCATCGGAGCAGGGGCAATAGTCGCGGGGCCGTGGACTGTTCCGTCCTCGTCGGGCAGGAAGTCGGCGTCATCGCCCAAGTATTTCCTTGACTGCCTGATAGCCGTATACCGTCTTCATCGTCGCACAGGCACAGGCCGCCACAAGTCGGTCTGTGCCGTACTTCTTCTCCAGCGACAGTATGCCGCGGCAGCTGCTGAAGGATTTCGGCGGGTACTGCATCCTGGCGTCCACTTCATGAAGATAGTCAAGGACGATGTTGTCCATCCCTGCTGCACGTTTGAAGAGTTCCTCCAGATCCTTGTCATACGGGCCGTAATGTCCCGCGGCAGGTTGTGTTCCTGCTTCCACGCGTAGGTGTAGGGGATGTCGCAGCGGTCGTGTGTCGCCACTAGATTAAAGTCCTTTTCACCCTGCAGGAACATGTCTTTGCGCGACATCTTCCGTCCGGCCATCCGTTTTTCGTTGAAGTCGTGCAGCGATATGTGGATAGCCGTATTCAATTCGTCCAGCGACGGAAAGGCCATACCCTCGATGTCAAGATATACGGATTGATACAGAAGCTTGACGGCGTTTTCCACTAGATCCGGTTTTCGGACTGATTCAATTTTAGGACCTCCAAAAATGAAAGAAACTCACTGGTTTTCAGTGAGTTTCAATCTTGGCATTAGCGGAAAGACAGGGATTCGAACCCTGGGTGCCCGCAAGAGCACAACGGTTTTCGAGACCGCCCCGATCGACCACTCCGGCATCTTTCCATGGGGGAATAAAATTTGCGGTCCGCATCTTGGCGGTGGGGAGGGTGATGCGAACCGCGAGGGTGGATGTGGGAAGTGGGCGCTGAGGGATTCGAACCCCCGACCCTCTGCTTGTAAGGCAGACGCTCT
>ERZ777011.2821-NODE-2821-length-12569-cov-2.979703_pt1 | contig 12569 bp, 7 predicted proteins | sample MGYA00374964_ERZ777011 | MGnify/ENA primary metagenome ERZ777011 (study PRJEB29310, sample SAMD00008975) | mouse gut metagenome | study: EMG produced TPA metagenomics assembly of the Metagenome analysis of fecal microbiota from mouse which was promoted...
AAACGGCAACGGCCGTGCAATCAAGTCCAAATTATGGTCTCCTAACCGTGTGGATAAGATTGACGCGCCTGTAAATGCAATCTTCTGGATCATGAAGGATCCTACCATTCCGCCGGTAGTGAAATTAAAAGGCGCTGCTTTGGCTTCCGTTATGGGCGCTACATTAGCTACCAAGACTTCCACCGCAGAGCGTGTTGCGGCAGGTACCGACATGAACGCGCTTCGTATCGTGCCTTATGCTAACCCGTTCAGAACCTATCCTCTGGTTCATGACTATGATAAGTTCAAAAAGCTGGTAGAAGAAAAGAACGTTGCATGCTATATCGTTAACACCGGCGACTTCATGGGAACAAAGGTTAAACCCGCCGATACACTGGGAATCCTTGAGACCAACGTTGAGATTATGTATGACTGGGAAGGCAAGACAGCTGATTTCAGACCTGACTTAAATGACGCTTCTTACAAGGCAGCTCTTAAGAACGCTATGCAGAACCGTGTAGACGCTGTTAAGGGATTCGCTGAGAAGAAGGAAGGCTATGATAAGCTTCCCGATGAAGCGCTTGAAGCAGTTCAGAAACTGGTTGACGCTCTCAGCTAATTTATAGTTGTATTTTATATGAATTTTGGATATAATAAGATTAACCTGAAATGTACGACAACTCCTGTTAGTTTTGAACCTACAGATACTTTAAACGGGATTCCTACATCATCTGGTGGCTGTCAAGCCCTCACTCTTTATGAGGATTGGAAGGGAAGGCAAAAGCGCAGGTTGCGGTGACCCACCTAGCGCGGGCTAGGAGTCAAAAGGCAGGAACCGGCATTTTGGGGATAACAGATACATGAAAGTGTGTTTGTAAACAGAAGAAAAGCAGCCTTTTGAGGCTGCTTTTTTTCAGCATATATGGGGGATTGTTATGAAAAAAAGCGACAGGATTTTACTCAAAGTGGCTGCAATAGTAGTTTTGGCATTGCTGTTTATTTGGCTGATTTATAAAGACGAGACTTTTTTTCAACTGGAGCAGCCGGAAGGTGAGCTTATGACGGCTGAGGATGCGAGGATACTTTTAGAGGAGTTGGTGCAGGCAGGGGCAAAGGGGATTGACACAGCCGCATTAAGAGAATGCGGCGACAGATATCTGTCGCCTGAGACGGATAATATCAGCTACGATACATACTGCCTTATTTTGGATTGTCTGCTGGGGAAGAAGGGCCAGTCGGAGGAAAATGACAGGCTTCGTGAGAAGATTTTATATAAAGATAAATATAAAGGGGATTTCCTGCTGTTAAAGAAGGACTGGTATGACAGCTATGATAAACTGACGGAATTTTTTGGCCTTGAGGATGTGATTCGGGAAGAAAAGGTGGAAATTTTATGTGGTAATTCGGCTCTGGAGGGAGAAAAGCGTCTTGAGGAGGGCTGCCTTCTGGGGAGGGACGGAACTGTTTACTTTTTAGTTTCCGACCGGTTTACGGGGCTTTCCTTTGTCAGCGTGCGGGCATATGTTCATGGAGAGAGGCTTCTTACGTTAATAGAATGTCTGCCCGATGAAGGAAGCCTTAAGAATATCTGGATTATGGAGGCAGAAAGCGAAAGAATTCGATTTTTTTATGAAGGATATGAGGTTTCAGGTGAAGTGCAGGCATTTTCAGGAACACCGGAACAGACCAGAGAGCAGGTTGCGGATTTAGTGTATCAAAACGGGGTGATTTCACAGGTTGCGGTGAAAGGGGAACGGGTCAGCGGAAAGCTTCTTGGCATGGAGCCGGGACAGATTGAACTGGAGGGCCATGGGAAAATTTCCATAAAGGAAAACTGTGTGGGGTATCAGCTTTATGAAAAACTGCAAAAGGCGGATCTGACAGAATTGTCCATAGGTTATGATTTTACCGATTTTGTGTTGGAGGACGGAGAGATATGTGCCTTTTTGATTGCACGGAAGGAAAAGATGGAAACCATACGTGTGGCCCTTAAAAGCACTAATTTCAGCAGCTTATATCATGACAGGATTGTTTTAAAAAGTCAGGATAATATGACGGTTTATTATGGAGCTTATGAGGAGCGAAAAACGGAGGAAATACCTGCGGGAGAGGAGCTTGTACTTGAGAGAGACAGCGTTTACTTTTCGGGAGGCCGGGTAGAGGTAAAGCCCAATATTAATACGGGAAAGATTCAGGTGCTTTCCTTAGAACGCAGCCAGGGGATGCCGGCTTATAGAGGAAGTTTGGAGATTGTGGATATGGAGGAGGGACTGGCGCTGATTAATGAGGTATTGCTGGAGGAATATCTTTATTCAGTGGTTCCCAGCGAGATGCCTGCCTCTTATCCGTCCGAGGCCCTAAAGGCACAGGCAATTTGCGCAAGGACATACGGGTACCGCTATTTGACGCAGCCGGGATACGGAAAGCTGGGAGCCCACTTAGACGACAGCGTAAGTTATCAGGTTTACAATAATATTACGGAAAACATTGAGTCCACAAAGGCGGTGAAGGAAACGGCAGGAAAGCTTCTTTTGTTTGAAAATGAGCCTGTGAGTACCTATTATTATTCCACATCCTGCGGGTTCGGAGCGGACGCCGGAGTGTGGAATGAGGAGGAAAAAGAAAAGATGCCTTATTTAAGTTCCGCACACATTGGATGGCAGGATGGAGAGGGGGACGAACCGGTTGCAGCGGAGCTTTCCCAGGAAGAAAATTTCAGGGCATATATTTCCCTGACGGATGAAAACGCTTATGAGAAGGACGAAGCCTGGTTCAGGTGGCAGTATCAGGTGACGGAGATAGATGTTTCTCTTTTTTATCAGAGGCTAAAAGAACGGTATGCGGCAGGGGCGCAAAAAGTTCTTACTTTTAACGGACAGGGAGAGCCGGAGGAAAACCCGGAGAATTTTGTGGCAAGAGAGCCGGAGAAATTTAAAAATATCTATGAGATTTGCTGCTTAAAGCGCAAGGAAGGCGGCGTTATGGATGAGCTCTTGGTTAAAACGGACAAAGGAGCCTATAAAGTGATTTCAGAATATAATATCAGATATGTTTTAAACCAGGGAGGCGAGATTGTAAGGCAGGACGGTTCAGGCTATGAGAGCAGCCTGTTACTGCCAAGCGCGTATCTGATAATAGATATTGATAAAAAGGATGAAAATGTGGTAGGATATAGTATATTTGGCGGCGGCTATGGCCATGGGGTCGGCATGTCTCAAAACGGAGCAAAGAATATGGGGCTTATGGGGCTTGGCTGCGAGGAGATTCTTTCCTTTTATTATGAGGATTGTGAAATCAGCGAAATATATTAAGAATTTGGCTTATGATGCAGGCTGTAAGATAAACGAAATATATTGAGATATGCGGCGGCGGGACCGGGGAGAATATACTTCTATCACCTTTTTTAATATGGTACCGCGCGCTTCGGAATATGAGGGAATAAGTTTGGAAGTAAACTTCCAAACTCTTTATCGGTGGCAGTACCGCAAGCGCAGCTTGCGGTATGCGGGGGTATAAGGATGATAAAAAGGTTAATATTTATCGGATATGATTTTGGAAAGCACATGAGCAAAAAGAATATCAGCGCTTTTGCCTCAAGTACGGCTTTTTTCCTTTTTTTATCTCTGATACCTGCGCTGATGTTGTTATGCGCCATTATACCTTATACGCCTGTCACAAAGGCAAACCTTATGTATCTTGCGAAACTGATTTCGCCTGACGCCATGAATGCATTTCTGGTGGGGATTATTGATGACGTTTACGGCAAATCCATTGGGATTGTGTCTGTGACGGCAATTGGTACTTTGTGGTCGGCGGGAAAAGGTGTATTGGCTCTGATGCGGGGGCTGAATGCGGTAAACGACGTGGAGGAGGACAGGAACTATGTACTGCTGCGTCTGGTAGCCAGCCTGTATACGGTGCTGCTTTTACTGGCAGTGCTCCTGTCGCTTCTGATCATGGTGTTTGGAAATTCTCTGGTGGGGATTATTGTGGGCATTATTCCACAGACCTCGTATTTGTTTGAGCTATTGTTGCATTTCAGGACGCCTTTTATGTGGCTTGTGCTTACGGTTGTGATTGCCCTCATGTACGCTTATGTGCCGGGAACACGCACGGGCTTTAAGCTACAGCTCCCGGGGGCCGGGTTTGCGGCGGTGGGGTGGAGTGTAATGACCTGGGCGTTTTCCATCTATATAGATATATTTAACGGTTTTAATACATATGGCAGCCTGACCACCATTATTATTTTGATGCTCTGGCTTTATGCCACCATGTATATTATTTTGGCGGGAGCCTTTATCAACCGTTATTTTAAACCGGCTTTTCAATTTTTTATAGGGAAAAAGCATATTGACAAGCGGGAAAAGATTGGCTAAAATAAGGAAAGTTAAACAATAACAGGTCGGTTATCTTTTGACCGTTATGAGTATAAAAGCTATGAAGGTGCTTTAGTAGCAGCATATCTTCTGTCAGAGAGAGGAAGTCGTCGGCTGAAAGCTTCCTTAAGTTCAGATATGAAATGCCGTGCCTGAAGAAAATACATGGCAACTGTGAATTTCCCACCGGAGCTGTCGGGCCTAACATGGGTATGGAAATTGATTTATGATTTCCCGGTATCCGTCAGTAAGCCTGAACGTGGCACGCGTTAAGTGAAGTGAGAGTCTGCCGGCAGGCAGGAATTTGGGTGGTACCGCGGAGAATATTCGTCCCTTGTGCGTAATCGTACAGGGGATATTTTTATGGAAGTATGCCGCTAGAGCGGCGCACGGGCCGCGCGGCGAGCAGGGGAAAATGGTTCTTCCCTGCTCAATTGCACAAGGGTGCGTAAGGAAAGTTGCCGTTGTGTAGCGCGCACCCCGCGCGGCAGTAGGGAAGATGAAATTTTTCCGCTTGGTTGTACGGACCGATACAGAGGTAATATGTCGATGAATTTGCAGGGAAAGGAAGGAAAGCATGAAGGAGAGACTGGAACAGATTAAGGCGGAGGCCTTAAAACAAATCCAAAACAGTGACGCGTTAGATAAGCTGAACGATATCAGGGTAAGCTATCTGGGCAAAAAGGGCGAACTGACCGCCGTATTAAAGAGCATGAAAGACATTGCGGCCGAGGAGCGGCCTAAGGTCGGCCAGATGGTAAACGAGACAAGGCAGGAAATTGAAGCCGTCCTTGCGCAGGCAAAAGAAAAGATGGAAAAGGCGGTTTTGGAGACAAGACTGCAGAATGAAACAATTGACGTGACGCTTCCGGCGAAAAAGAACAATGTAGGGCATCGCCATCCCAACACCATAGCCTTAGAGGAAGTGGAGCGGATTTTTGTAGGTATGGGATATGAGGTTGTGGAAGGCCCTGAGGTGGAAACTGATTATTACAACTTTGAGGCGCTCAACATTCCGGCGGATCATCCGGCGAAGGATGAGCAGGACACCTTTTACATCAATGGCGATTTCCTGTTGAGAACACAGACCTCCAGTACCCAGGTGCACGAGATGGAAAAGGGAAAGCTGCCTATCCGCATGATTGCGCCGGGGAGAGTTTTTCGCTCCGATGAGGTGGACGCCACCCATTCCCCCTCCTTCCACCAGGTAGAAGGACTTGTGATAGACAGGCATATTACCTTTGCCGATTTAAAGGGAACTTTGGAAGAATTTGCCAGAGAGCTTTTCGGGGAGGAGACAAGGGTAAAATTCCGCCCCCATCATTTCAATTTCACGGAGCCAAGCGCCGAGATGGATGTTTCCTGTTTCAAATGCGGCGGTAAGGGATGTCGTTTCTGCAAAGGTTCCGGCTGGATTGAGATCTTAGGCTGCGGCATGGTACACCCTAACGTGCTTGCCATGAGCGGGATTGACCCTGAAAAGTATACGGGATTTGCCTTTGGCGTGGGGCTCGAGAGAATTGCCCTTCTGAAATATGAAATTGATGATATGCGTCTGCTTTATGAAAATGATATCCGGTTCCTGAAACAATTTTAAGCGCTCAAGGGCAAATTTTGAATCCGGTTTATTCGGGTCAGGCATTTAAGAGCGAATTTTTGGGTAAAATGGGAAGGCTTTGGCTCTGATTTATCCGGATTAGAATTTGCAAAATAAGAGATACAAAATATTGTTTGTAGGATATTGCAGAATAGATTGATACCGGGGAAATAGAATCGGGCAGCCGCCTTACAGGATAAGGAGACAGGATAAGGGGCTGCAGTCGGAAAGGAAGGAAAGGAAATGAATACAGCGTTATCATGGATACGGGCCTATGTGCCTGAATTATCATGCACCGATCAGGAATATTGCGACGCAATGACCCTTTCGGGGACAAAGGTGGAAAATTATGCCAGACTGGATAAAAATCTGGAAAAGATTGTAATCGGCCAGATTGAAAAGATAGAAAAGCATCCGGATGCGGATAAGCTGATTGTCTGTCAGGTAAATATTGGAACGGAGGTCATTCAGATTGTGACAGGAGCTCCCAACGTGAAGGAGGGGGACAAAATTCCCGTGGTGCTTGACGGAGGAAAGGTGGCAGGCGGCCATGACGGAGGCCCGCTGCCGGAGGAAGGCATCAAGATTAAGGCCGGCAAGCTGCGCGGGGTAGAGTCCAATGGTATGATGTGCTCCATAGAGGAGCTTGGCTCCGACAGGAACATGTACCCGGAAGCGCCGGAGGAAGGCATTTATATTTTCCCACAGGATGCGGAGGTGGGAGCCGACGCCGTTGCGGCTCTTGGCATGAGGGATACGGTGTTTGAATACGAGATTACCTCTAACAGGGTGGACTGCTACAGCGTGCTGGGCATTGCAAGGGAGGCGGCGGCTACTTTCCGCAAGCCCTTTGTACCGCCTGTTGTGGAAGTAAAGGAAAATGGAGAGGATATAAAGGATTATGTTTCCGTGGAGGTAAAGGATGCGGACTTGTGTTCCAGATACTGTGCAAGAGTCTGCACCAACATCAAAATAGCCCCTTCGCCTCAGTGGATGCAGGACAGGCTCCGTGCCAGCGGCATCCGTCCCATCAATAACCTGGTTGATATCACCAACTATGTGATGGAAGAATACGGCCAGCCCATGCATGCCTTTGATTTGGATATGGTGGCTGGGCATAAGATTATTGTGCGCCGGGCCAAGGACGGGGATGAATTTCAGACTTTGGATGAGCAGGTAAGAAAGCTGGATAAGGATATACTCATGATATGCGATGCGGAAAAGGAAATCGGCATTGCCGGCATCATGGGCGGCGAAAACAGCAAAATCACGGACGATGTGAAGACGGTTCTGTTCGAAGCGGCTACCTTTAATGGCACCAATATCCGTAAGTCGGCCAAAAGGCTCGGCCTGCGCACAGACGCTTCCGGCAAGTTTGAAAAAGGACTTGACCCTCATAACGCACAGGCGGCTATCAACCGCGCATGCCAGCTGATTCACGAACTTGGCTGCGGAGAAGTGGTGGGCGGCATGGTGGATGTGTGCCAGCCCATGAAAGAAAAAGAAAAAATTCAGTTTGAGCCGAATAAAATCAACGCCCTGTTGGGGACAGATATTACAAGGGAAGATATGCTTGCCATCTTTCAGATGCTGGAAATCGAATACGACAGCGAGACAAACGACCTTGTTGTGCCCACCTACAGACAGGACCTTGGGTGTTGCGCCGATATAGCGGAGGAAGTGGCAAGATTTTTCGGGTATGATAAGATACCCACCACCCTGCCAAACGGCGAGGCGACCGCCGGAAAAATTTCCTACAAGCTCCGCATAGAGCAAAAGGCAAGGGATATAGCGGAATACTGCGGTTTCTCACAGGGAATGAATTATTCCTTTGAGAGCCCCAAGGTGTTCGATAAACTTTTACTGCCTCTGGATTCACTTTTGAGGAATGCGATTGTGATTGCCAATCCTTTGGGAGAGGATTTTTCCATCATGCGTACCATTTCTTTAAATGGAATGCTCACATCCCTGGCAACCAATTATAACAGGAGAAATAAGGATGTAAGGCTGTATGAGCTTGGCAATATTTACCTGCCCCATGAATTTCCTTTGACACAGCTCCCGGACGAGAGGATGCAGTTCACCCTCGGCATGTATGGAGAGGGCGACTTTTATACCATGAAAGGAGTTGTGGAGGAGTTCTTTGACGCTATCGGTATGAACAAAAAGACCGTGTACAATCCACACGCAGAAAAGTCCTTCCTCCATCCCGGACGTCAGGCCAATATCGAGTATGAGGGAAAAGTGGTGGGATACCTGGGCGAGGTTCATCCGCTGGTATGCGACAGCTACGATATCAACACAAGAGTTTATGTGGCCGTTCTGGATATGCCCCAAATTGTGGAGCGGGCAACCTTTGACAGAAAATATGAAGGAATTGCGAAATACCCCGCCGTTTCAAGGGACATCAGCATGGTGGTTCCCAAAAATATCCTGGCAGGTCAGATTGAGGCAATGATAGAACAAAGAGGCGGAAAGCTGCTGGAATCCTGCAATCTTTTTGATATTTATGAGGGAGAGCAGATCAAAGAAGGCTTTAAGTCCGTGGCTTACTCCATCACATTCAGGGCAAAAGACCGCACGCTGGAAGAAAACGACGTTACGGCCGCTATGAAAAAGATATTGAACGGACTGGAAAGCATGGGAATAGAACTCAGGCAATAGATTTTAAAATCAAGTTTTTTAACTTCCTATTTAAGCAGGGAACGGTTGCAAAATAGCAGATTCATACAATAATAGCATCCATACACCAAAGGGGTGGATAACTGTTGTAGAACTGCTGTGTTTTGCAACATCCCTATGGACAGGGATAAGTAAGAAGAACTTCTAATTGCTTTGGCATGTATTGCTTTGGCATGTATTGCTTTGGCATGTATTGCTTTGGCATGTATTGCCTTTGGCAATTTTTACTCGCAGCGGGGCGACAACATGGAGGATATGGAAAGAAAAGGATTTGTGCTGCTGTCAGGGCTGATTTTATGGAAATGTAACAATAAAGTGAAATGTAAGATGGAGGTTTAAAATGGAAAAGAAAAACACATGGGAGACGTATAACGACAGCCAGTTAAAGGAAGTTGACGTGTTTGCGGATCAGTACAGGAGCTTTTTGGACGCGGCCAAAACGGAGAGAGAGTGCGTGGATTATGTGGTAAACGCCGCGGAAGAAAAAGGCTACCGCGAGCTGCAGACCGTCATAAAAGAGGGTGGGAGCCTGAAAAAAGGCGATAAGGTATATGCAGTTTGTATGAACAAGTCGGTGGTAATGTTCCGCATCGGTGAAAAGCCCATGGCGGAGGGAATGAACATTCTGGGCGCGCATATCGATTCGCCCAGACTTGACGTGAAGCAAAATCCCCTTTATGAGGACGAAGGGTTTGCCTATTTTGACACCCATTACTATGGCGGCGTGAAGAAATACCAGTGGGTGACGATTCCCCTTTCTCTGCACGGCGTGATTGTAAAGAAAGACGGAACCACCGTGGAAATCAATATTGGAGAAAATGAAGATGATCCGGTATTCTTTGTATCCGACCTTCTCATTCACCTTGCACAGGAGCAGCTTGAGAAAAAGGCTTCAAAAGTGATAGAAGGCGAAGCGTTGGACATCATTGTCGGCAATAAGCCGATTATCTTAGGGGATGAGAACGGAGCCGATGCAAAGGATTCCTGCGCTGACAAAGCCGGGGAGAGTGACGAAAGAGATACCCATTGTGACGGCGCCGGCGGGAAAGATGAAAAGGATTCGGATGGCGCCGACGGGAAAGAAAATGATGGGGAAGATAAAAAGAATGAAAAAGAGCGCGCCCGGGACGCCGTAAAAAAAGGCATTCTTGATATTTTAAAGAAAACCTTTGACGTGGAGGAAGAAGATTTCCTTTCCGCAGAGCTTGAGGTGGTGCCTGCCGGAAAGGCAAGAGAGGCAGGCTTAGACCGCAGTATGCTTTTGGCTTATGGGCAGGATGACAGAGTCTGCGCGTACACTTCCCTGCGGGCTATGCTTGAGGTGGAGGATACGGACAGAACCGCCTGCTGCCTTCTGGTGGACAAAGAAGAAATTGGCAGCGTGGGGGCAACCGGTATGCAGTCGAAGTTCTTCGAAAATATGGTTGCGGAGGTGATGAATCTCACAGGGGAATATTCGGAGCTCAATTTGAGAAGATGCTTAGCGTCCTCCTGTATGCTTTCCTCCGACGTGAGCAGCGCGTACGACCCGTCCTTTGCATCCAGCTTTGACAAGAAAAACGTGGCTTATCTTGGCGGAGGCATGGTATTTAACAAGTTTACCGGCTCCCGGGGCAAATCGGGCTCCAATGACGCAAATGCGGAGTATCTGGCGCATATCCGCAAGATTTTTGAGGAAGAAAGCATCAACTTCCAGACAGCGGAGCTTGGAAGGGTAGATTTGGGAGGCGGCGGCACAATCGCCTATATCCTTGCACTTTACGGCATGAATGTGATTGACTGCGGCGTGGCCGTTTTAAATATGCACGCGCCCTGGGAGGCTACCAGCAAAGCGGATGTGTATGAGACAAAACGGGGGTATGAAGCTTTCTTAAAAGGGGCCTGCCTGTGATGGAAACGGCAGGATGGAAAGAAAAAGCTGAACGGAAAGAAACAACCGAACGGAAAGAAACAACCGAATTAAAAAGGGCATCCGACGCAAAAGAAAGTGATGGAGCAAAAGAAAAAGCAGTACAGGCAGACGGCCTTAAAACTTCGGACTTTTATTTTGAACTTCCCAAAGAGCTGATCGCCCAGGCCCCCTTGGAGGAGCGGACTTCGTCGCGACTGCTTGTCCTTAATAAAAGCACCGGCGAAATAAAGCATCAGGTATTTCGGGATATTATAGATTACCTGAACCCGGGAGACTGCCTTGTGCTGAATAACACAAAGGTTATTCCCGCGCGGCTTATGGGGGTAAAGCAGGACACCGGCGCCGCAGTTGAGATTCTTCTTTTAAAAAGGAGAGAGGGAAACGTATGGGAAACGCTGGCAAAGCCGGGCAAAAAAGTGCGGCCGGGTGTATGGCTTAGCTTTGGAGACGGTTTGTTGCAGGCCGAAGTGCTGGATGTGGCGGATGAGGGCAACCGGCTTATCAGATTTTCCTACGAAGGAATTTTTGAGGAAGTCTTAGATAAGCTTGGGGAAATGCCCCTTCCCCCTTATATCACCCATAAACTGAAGGACAAAAACCGCTACCAGACAGTGTACGCCAAATATGACGGCTCGGCGGCGGCTCCGACAGCGGGCCTCCACTTCACAAACAAGCTGCTGCAGCAGATAGAGGACAAGGGGGTAAAGCTTGCCTATGTGACGCTCCATGTGGGCCTTGGCACCTTTCGGCCCGTGAAGGTTGAAAATATTTTGGAGCATCACATGCACTCCGAATATTATCAGGTGACGGCGCAGACGGCCCAGATGATCAATGAGACGAAAAAAAACGGCGGAAGAGTCATCTGCGTGGGAACCACCAGCTGCCGGACGCTGGAGAGCGCGGCGGATGAAAATGGAACGCTCAAAGAGAGCTGCGGCGATACCGATATTTTTATTTACCCGGGATACCAATTTAAGGTGCTTGACGGTTTGATTACAAACTTTCATCTGCCGGAATCCACACTGCTTATGCTGGTCAGCGCGCTTGCGGGGAGAGAAAACGTGCTGGAAGCTTATGAGAGAGCGGTTGAAGAAAGATATAGATTTTTTTCTTTTGGGGATGCGATGTTTATCTATTAACACCGTTTAGAACATATAAAATTTATATACCCTGCAATCTTACGGTATTACAAGCAGAAGAATCGTTTGTAATACCGTAAGGTTGCAGGGTATCAGATTTTCAGCGGCCTGCTACATATGGCAATGTTCAATATTCAAAAACCAGCTTTGATAAGCATATTCAGGAGGGCCTCACAGCCTTCCACGATATCGTCATAGGTTACATCAAAATTTCCGGTATACCAGGGATCGGCAATATCTCTTGAGCTTTTCGCAAACTCAAGAAGCTTGTATATTTTATGCTCGGGATCGCCCCCTGTGATTTTCCGCATGTTCCGAATGTTCCAATCGTCCATTCCGATGAGATAGTCGTATGATGCGTAATCCTGCTTCTTCATGCGGATTGCGGTTTTTCCGGCTGTGCTGATGCCGTAGGCGGATAACTTGTTTCGGGTTCCGTAATGGACGGGATTGCCGATTTCTTCCGAGCTGGTAGCGGCGGAGGCAATGTAAAAATTGTCTGTAAGTCCTTTCTTTTGTACCATATCTTTTAAAATAAATTCGGCCATGGGAGAGCGGCAAATGTTTCCATGGCACACGAATAAAATTTTTATCATATCTTTTATATCCCTTCATAAGCCTTCAATTTTGTGTCTTGCTCCAAATTCACGCATTTCTTTATAAATCTACGCAAATTTATGAGCAAGTGGTGTAGTAATTGGTGTAGTGATTTGATTCATTTTCAACCTGATTTTCTCGGTTTCCCTTGCGTATCGGCTTTGAAGTCTAAAATTTTCGTCATCTGTTCCGCTGCGCGGTCATAGCTGGCATGAGTGTAGACATTCAGCGTAACACCTACATCAGAGTGTCCCATCACATACTGCAAAGTCTTTATATCCATGCCC
>ERZ777011.2822-NODE-2822-length-12565-cov-3.673062_pt1 | contig 12565 bp, 8 predicted proteins | sample MGYA00374964_ERZ777011 | MGnify/ENA primary metagenome ERZ777011 (study PRJEB29310, sample SAMD00008975) | mouse gut metagenome | study: EMG produced TPA metagenomics assembly of the Metagenome analysis of fecal microbiota from mouse which was promoted...
CCTCCCGAACGGTAACGGTGGCGCCGGGTTCCAGGCCCTCCACCACGATCTCGCCGGTGGAGGAAGTGTAGTACAGCCCATCGCCGGGGCCGACGGGGGTGCCGGAGCCCTCGGTGATCTTGAAGCACACCCCGGCCAGCGGCTCATAGTTGGTGCCCTTGATATACTTTTTCACCGTTAAGGTCATCTTGGGGTCGTTCTCAAAATCCAGGTTATTACCGCCGCCAGTGCCGGTGCCCCCGGTGCTGCCGACTGCGCCGCTGGTCACGGTATTGGAGCCGCTTTTCAGCGTGATGGTCTGCGGCGTGGTGTTGAGGACGTGGGTGCTGGGCACCTTGTACTCGGTTACCACCACCGTGGAGCCGGGCAGGAGACCGCTGACCGTGACCGTCCCATCTGTGCCGGTGGTGTACCGCCCAATCATCTCCCCGCCGGCATATTTCACGGTGAAGGTGGTGTTGGGGATGGGCTTTCCCGTGACCGAATCCACCTTCGAGATGGTCAAACTGCACAGGGGATCGTTGTAGAAGTAGAGGTTTTGGGTGTCGTCGCCGGGGTTGATCACGATGGTCTGGGTGCGGGTGTTGGGGTCAATGGCGTAGCCGGGGGCGCTGGCAACCTCGGTTGCGACGATGGTGCCGGTGATCCCGGAGACAATGATCTGGCCCTCCTTCGAGGTCCAGTACAGGCCGTTGGAGGAGAGCTGGCCGCTGGCCGCGTCCACCACCTTGCCGTCCGCGTAGGTCAGCTTAAACTGCGCGCCCTCAATGGGGGACTTGTCGGCGCTGGACAGCTTGTGGATGATCAAATTGCCCTGCTTTTTGTTCCTGAATTCCAGCTTCACGGTTTCCCCAGGCTTCGTTTTGATGGTCTGGGGCACATCGTCCAAAATGTAGCCCGCCTTGGCGCGGGTTTCCTTCACCACCAGCGTCAGATTGGGGTCCAGGTTCTCGATCAGGATGGTGCCCGAGCTGTCCGTCACATACTTGCCGTTGGCGCTGCCCAGCAGGGTGCCGTCCGAGGTGGTGATCAAAAACTCCACGTCACTCAGCGGGGCGCCGTTGTTGGCATCCACCTTGGAGATCAGGAGGGAGGACTTGGGGCTGTTGCCGAAGTAGAGCTGCACCACGTCCTGCTGCTTGCCGGAGATGTAGGCAGTCTGGGGGGCGGCGTCCACGATGTGGCCGCTGTCGCTGGCCAGCTCCTCGACCACATAAGCTCCCGCCTGGAGTCCGGTCACCGTGAAGCTGCCGTTTTTCTGCGTGCGGTAGGTGCCGATGACGGTGCCACCCGTGCCGGAAGTGCCGGACAGGTACTTGATCTGGAAGACGGCGCCCTCCACAGGCTCCCCGGTGACCCGGTCGTACTTATAGACCACGAGGGCGGACAGGGGCACGTTTTCCACCTGCACGGTCTTGGTTTCGCCCGCCGCCAGATAAAACTCATAGTCCGCCTGCTTGATGGAGTACCCCGAGGGGGCTTCCAGCTCGGAAATTTTGAACCAGCCGGGATCGGTGTGCTCCAGCACGATCTCGCCCGCCTCGTTGGAGTAGAAGGTGCCCAGGTCGTTGTACTCGCCGGTCTTGGTGTCCCCGGAGGCCCGCCAGATCTGGAATTTGGCGTTTGCCACAGGGTTCTTCGTGATGGAATCCACCTTCAGGATTTTGAGGGTGGGCTTGACCAGGTTGGTGAGCTCAATGGTGGTGGTGCGGTTTTCTTCCAGCTGGACGATATGCACGGTGTCGTCCAGCACGTGGTTCGGGCCAGCATCTACCTCCGTAATTTTGAACGCGCCGGGGCGCAGACCTTCCTCGCTGCCCAGTACAATGAGACCGTTCTGATCAGTCTGGCGGCGGGTAGAAAAGCCCCCGTCCACCTCCTCGATCAAGAAAGTGATCCCGCTGATGGGCTTGCCAGTCTGCCCATCCAGTTTCAACAGGCGCAGTCCAGGCCGGGTGGAGTTCACGAAATCGACAACGACATCCTTGCCCTGCTCGGCGTCGATCCACACTGTTTTGCGATTGTTGGTATCGAGAATCCAGGGCGCGGGGACAGAGGTCTCCTCAATCTCAAAGCATCCACTCGGCATATTGGGGAGGGTGATCTTGCCGTCCGCGCCAGTGGTAACGTCGTTCTCATAGCCGATGTTCACGCCCCGGATGTGGAAGGAGGTGTTGGGGACGGGGTCACCGGTCTCGGCATCCCGCTTCTGGATGGTGAGGGAGCGCTTGTGATGGTTGACCTTGGTCACGGTGATGGTCTGCTCGCCCTGCAAATCCTCGGCGTTTACATGGACGCCCACCGGGGAGCGATCCACATCGAAGGGCGAGGGGGCAAAGACCTCGCGGAACTCGTAGTACCCCTCTACCACGTTGCTGACAGTGATGGTACCGTCGGCTTTGGTTTCCTCGGTGCCAATAACCTGGCCGTCCCGCAGGATTACGAAAACGCACCCGGAAACAGGGTTATTGCTCTCGTCCACCTTCACGAGCTGGACTTTGACCTTGGCGCTGTTCTCAAACACCAGGCTGACATCGTGCTCGCCATCCCACACGAAAGGCTGCTTCACCTTGGAAACGTCGGAACTGAGGATAAAACCCTGGGGCGGAGTGATCTCCTCGGCGAGGTAGCTGCCCAAGGGCAGGTTGGTGAAATCCAGATCCTCCTTTGAGATGTAGCCGCCGTCCCCGGTAATGTACTCGCCGAAGAAGCTGCCGCCATCGTCCAGCTTCACGCTGGTGATGCGGATGACCGCGCCGGGGATGCCCACGGCGGGGTTATCACTATCCACCTTCCGAATAGAACCGTCGCCGTCTTTTTTGTTGGGCTCATTGTAGAAGGTGAAGGTATTGGCAACGGAGCCATTGGGCATCACCGTCACTGTCTGGGAGACGGTCTGGGCCACATATCCCTCCGGTACAGCTTCCTCAGTGATTTTGTACTGGCCTGCGGAGAGGTCGTCTGCCTCGGATGTCAGGGTGATGGTGCCGTCCGCGCCGGTCTGACGGGTGACGGAAAAGTCACCGGAGCCATCCGCGCTCTCAATTTTGAAGGTCACACCGGGCAATGGCTTGTTGGTGCCCGCCTCCAATTTCTTCACCGTCATCTGAAGCGTATCACTGTCATCCTCGCTGTCGGGTACGGCGATGAGCAGGTGCTGCATGGGGGTGCTGGACTGACCGGGCAGCATCCAGGTCTGCGTCTTGTCCCACTCATACATCCACAGGTGGTACTTGTGATAATATTCGGGGTGATCCAGTACCAGGTTGACCCCGGTAGCGATGTAGTCATAGGCGGAGTTTCCGGTCTTGCCGCCGTCATTGCTGTCGATAATGCTGTGAATGTCGATAGCACTCCAGTCTTTGATCCAGGAGGACTGGCCGTAGGTCTGATGGTACAGCTTCATCGCCGCCACAAACTCCTCGGCGGCTTGGGATATGAAGCCCTCCCGGTTGGAACTGACATCCGTGATGATGCCGTACTCGTAGTACCAGGACATGGCCTGGGCTACCATGAACCAGATATCAGACCAATATTCGCCCCAGTGCTCCAGCCCCACGGCGTTGCCCACATCGGTGAAATCGCCATAGGTATGGGCGTAGACATAGGTGAGCAGAACCCGTAACGACTCATTGTTTACCTCGGTCTTGAGATCCCACTTCTGGCCGTTGGCTCCGCTGCCAAGGGTGCCCTTGTGGTAGGCGCATAGGGCACGAACCGGGGCATCCAAGCCGGGGACGGAGACCTGCTCGTCAAAGACATAGGGCAGGCCATTATTGTTAATGGTGTCGCTTGCGGCACGGTAGCGCACGGGGCGGCCGCCGATGTACATATAGTCCGAGGACTTCTGGGTGATGCTGGCCGGGGCCGAAGACAGCCCTGTGTCCGCAAAGGCGGACAGGGGCAGGATACCCAGGACGCACACCAGGGCCAGGAGCAGGCTCAGGGTGCGAGTTGCGATCTTGTTTTTCAACACAATTCCTCCTCGAAATGATGGGGGCCGAACTGCGTGAGCAGTTCGGCCCTTTCGTATGATGTATTTAATTCGGATAACGCGTGTATAGCGTGTATCCAGGCTGTTCCTCCAGCCACCAGCGGAAATACTGCCCACCCCAGCGGGCGTGGTTGTTCATGCCGCTCTCGGTGACCTTGATGTATTCGCCTGTCTTGTCCAGAACCACCACCACGTGGCCGGAGGACTGGGTGTCATAGCGAACCAGATCACCTGGGCGGATCTGATCCCAGCTGGGCTGTTCTATCCGCCGCCATGGCAGGCTGCCGAAGGCAGCGTCGGAACACAGGGTGGCCCAGCCGGAGCAGTGGATGCCGCGGCTGTAAGGGCCGTTGCTGGTGGAGCGGTAAGGGGTGGGGTAGACAGTCCCGGTGGGATAGCGCTCTTTCAGTACCGCAAGGGCAGCCTGTACGCTTTCCTCGGTGACAGCTTGGGGGGAGGGCGTGGTTGGTGCAGGGGTGGTCACCTCCTCGATATAGGGGGCGTCCGGGTCAATGTGGACGGTGTTGGTGGCGGCGTCATAGTCCACGCCAAAGTCTACTGCTTTCCCGATGTCCCGGAGCTTGATAAAGTTATTGCCATGGATCTGATATGCTTCGAACTGCACCTGCCGCCCGTCCACATAGAAGGTCTGGGTGGTGGGGCAGGCGGTGAGGCAGTCTGCCGCCTGGGCGGCAGGACCGCAGAGGGCCAGCCCGGTGAGTACGCCTATGGCGAAGGTGATGGCAGTTCCTTTTTTCATAGCATTTTGACCTCCTCATAATCATGTTGGGTTTACAACGGCAACATTATCACAAGGCAGGGCCAAAGTCTACCACTATCGCCGAACAGCGGCGTGGGGATGCCGGGGGAGGCGTTTAGGCCAGCTCAACCGCTTTCACGCACCAGCGGTAGGCGGGCTGGTCCATTACGCAGGTGTAGAGGGTCACCATATTGGCGCTGGACGCGGCCAGCCCAGAGGTGTCGGTGACCGCCACCTTGGTCACGCTGGTCACGGCGTAGCTGCGGGTGCCAAGGGCGGTGGTGAAGGTGATGATATCGCCGGCCTTCAGTGTGTGGATCTTGCCGAAGTCGTTGCGGACACCACGGTTGTGCCCGGCGATTGCGATGTTGCCATTCCAGATACTGGTACCCTCAAAGTGCCCCGCGCCTTTGAGCAGAGCGGCGCTGTCCGTGCCCTCGAATACGCCCACCGTCAGGCTGATGGAGGGAATCTTCAGCGTGCCCAGGCTGCCGTTGGAGTAGTACATGGCACTGGTGACCTCGGTAAAGGCAGTGGTCTGGACAGAAGAAGTACCGCCGCTCACCGTGGGGAAGCCATTGCTGTCCACGGAAGTGCTGGCAGAGGGGTAACCGCTGGTGGAGGCGTCCATCGGCGTGCCGCCGTTGGGATTGCCCACGCTGCCCGCCTGGTTCACCAAACTACCGCTCAGCGCGCCGGGAACCAGGTTGGGGGTGAGGTACTCGCCGCTCCCCGGCAGATAGCTGGTGGGTGACCCGAAAGTGGGCGGGATCAGGGCGGTGTTCTTGGAGCGGTCCACATTGGGATCCTCCCACTCGTAGATGGTGTCGTCGCTGGTGGGCTGGCCGAACAGGTAATCGTCTGGGGCACCGATGCTCACCTCCAGCGCGTGGGCCGGGGCGACGCACAGGGCGCACAGCATAATGGCGGACAGGATAGCGCTCAGTTTTTTCTTCATAGGCTCAGTTCATCTCCTCTTGATTTTTTGGTAGGCGAACGTCCCACCGATGATCAGGATGAGCACCATGCCGCCGATCATCACCGGGGTCTTGACCTCGGCCCAATTAAAGGGGGCAGGAGTTTCATCCGGGCTGTTCGGCTTACTCGAATTGCCGGGGTCGTCCGTTTCGGGCGCACTGGACTCGCCGGGGATCTCCATACTGCCGAAGGTGGCGGTATAGGTCACCACCTGACAGTCTGTCTTGGCCACCTCGCCAACATAATTGGCAGTGATAGTGTACCCGGTGGCATAAGTGCTGGTGGTGCTGCCGCTGTAGATGGCGGTGGCGGTGTAGTGGGTGACGATGCCGCCCTCGCCGTCCGTGCCCTCGGTGCTGGCCCACTGGACATCGGCCAGCTTCAGGGTTTTGCCGTTATCCGTAATGGTTTTGGGCACCAGAGAGACATCTGCGTCAGATAAATTCGGATAAGTGCGGGTGGCGGACAGGCTCTTGGTACTGGTTTTATACCCGTCCGTGGTAACCTGGACGCTGGTGTGATCCAGCCGCAGGGTGCCGGTGTAGCCGTCCTCGCTGGTGTACTCCATTTCGCCCTCCAGCCGCTGGAGGATGGCGTCCATCTTGTTCGTATCACTGGCCAGGGTCACCGTCTCGGTGTGGGTCTGGGTGTCCACGCCCACTTCGTCCTTCCGCACCATGTCCAGCAGGTAGTACAGCCGCCCGTTGCGCTCGAAGTCCCCGGTGGGGATGCCGCTGGGATCGTCGCCCAGCGACAGCTGGTACACCTTGTCGATGCGCAGCTCGTCCAGGGGGCCGGAGGTGTACTCCTCCACTTTGATGGGATAGTAGCAGCTCCGATCCGGCTCCTGGGAGGGCGGGGTGGACGAGCTGGGGGCCGCAGCGGCCAGGGCGGGTGTGCACCCGGCCATCAGCAGGGCCAGGGCGCACATTGCGGTGAAAATACGTTTCATTTTGATTTCCTCGACTTTCTGATTAGATTTATCCTGGAAATGACATGGTTTAGATACTACCGCCCCCTTTCCCGAGGCGGGCCGCGCTGCTGGAGATACTCGTTCCAGTCCTTGCCCTTGGCCGGGGCACGGGTGGACACCTTCAGCCCACGGCCCTCGTACTCCGTGCGTAGCTTTTCCGTGGCTGCTTGGCCGGGGGCGTCCGCGTCCAAGCAGAACACCACATGGTTTAGGTGAGGATGGTCCAGCAGGTAGGTGTCCAGTGCGCCGTTGTACAGCCCGCACAGGGCTACGGCGTTGGAGCGTACCTCCCGGTGGAGGGTGCAGAAGCTCATCAGGTCGATGGGAGCTTCGAACACCAGCACCCAGGGGACGGCAGGATCGCATGGGATCGGGAAGGCGATGCTTTTGTCGCTGCCCAGTACATCCCGTTTGAAACTGATGCCGTCCTTGTCGTAGGTGCCCCGCTTGCTGGCGAAGCGGGCTTCTCCGCTGTTGTCCCAGCCTACGAAGACGCAGTTGTGGTATTTTTCGTCCTCATAGACCAGACCGGCATTGAGAAAGGCGCGGATCACCTGGGGCGCGATACCGCGCTTGCGCAGATAGGCAAACACCCGGCGGTTGTCCTCGTTGGCCGGGGGCAGGGCAAATTCGGGCCGTTTTTCTTCCTCGGGGGGCGGTCTGGGACGGCTGTCCCTGGGGGAATCCCTCACCCGCCCGTTGAAGTCCAGCAGGTACTCCACCGCCTCCCGAAAACCTTTCCCCTCGAACTCCTGTAGGAAGGTGATAGCATCCCCGCCCGTGCCGTTCGAATAGCGCTTCCAGGTACGACGGTCTTTGATGCGGATGCTGTCCATCTCTCGGGTAGTGTAGTACCGGCCAATCCGCTTGAGCGAGTAGCCCAAGTGCTCCAGCAGATCGGGCAGGTCTGTGTTTTTGGCGATTTCCATTTCCTCGTCTGTAAATTTCCAGAAATCTTCCTGGTCTGCTTTTCGTCTCGTGATTGGTCACCTCCTTCGGCTGAAACGCAAAACAGCCCGGGAGGGCGTCCCACAATTGGGGGCGCTCTCCCGGGCTGTTCAGTAGTTTTGCTTTCGTTGTTTTGACGGGCCGCTGAAGCCTTGCGGGGCTTGATTTTCTTCAGGCGATGGCTGGTAATTTTTTGTTATGTATACCCTATCTTGTGGAAAACGGGGAAAGTACCACTATGGCTTGATTGGCTGGGGCCTTGGTGGTATACTGTCTAAAGCTGATGATTTTTAGGGGGATGGAGAACATGGTGTTTGTCTGCGATCACTGCCACTTTGAGATGGAGGCTGTGGCCAAGCCCTGCCAGTGCCCGGACTGCGGGAAGCTGAACCGCATCCGCACCGCTACGGCGGACGAGGGCCGGGCGTTCCAGGCCCGGAAGCTGGAGGATGTCTGGCGCGACGTGGCGCCTGTCCTGGCTGGCTGAGACAACGAAAAAAGCCCCCGATGGTTCCATTTCTGGGTGACCATCGGGGGCGTTGCGCTGTTGTGGAGCGGGGGGGCGTCACGCTGGGCCACAAGGGGGTCGACACCGCGTTTCACCTCTCGGGTGGGGCACGGAATACTACCCGGCCCGTAGGTGGGCACAAACGGCTTCAAACGGGCGGACACTGGTTTTTACTAAAATCGGCCAGGATCACTCCGAGGAATGGCCCTGGCCGGTTAAGATGCTGGTCGTTTTGATTGTCGTTAGTGCCCTATTTGTCCTTGGCGGCCTCCGCGTTCTGGGCCTCGTGCTCAGCCTCATCCAGCGCCTGCTCGATGAGCCCCAGCACGAACTCCCGCTGGGTGAGCTTGCGCCCAGTGCGGGTGGTCTCCCGCTCCAGATGGGCTTTGATGCGCTGGAAAAGGTTATTATCGATCTGGAAGGCCATGGTTCTGGTGTTGTTGTTCGGCATAGCTTCGATACCTCCATTTTCTTTCATTTTAAAGTATTCGGTGAGTAAATTTGTGATGTACTGGGCGGTGGTGAGCCCCGCTTGCCCCCGGGCTTCACAGATTTTTTGATGCAGGTCTAAGCTGATCTGAGCACAGAGGTTCTTTGTCTCTGCCATGGTGGTTGCTCTCCTTTCTTTTGTTTGTGAACCCAGTATAGACGAAAGCTGATGATAAAGCTATTACCACAACCACCAAGGAATGACGCACAGACCAAGCATAAGCACCAAACGGAACAGCTTGTCGGGAAAACGCAAAAACCGCCCACGGTCTGCCGGAGTTTCAGCAGACTGCAGGCGGTTTGAGTGTGGAGGAGTTCGAGCCCCTACCACAGTTTTTTCCTTATTTCAGACTCTCAAAAGCATGGTTTTTGCTCAAATTTGCATCTCCAAAACGTAATTTTGAAATCACGTATCCTGTTTTTGGAAATGCACTCATTTTCTTCTTGCTTTTTGGGAAAACGCGCGGTTAATACGCAAAAAATCCGCACATAGGTGCGGATTTTTTGCGTGCATCTTTTTTGTCAACACATTTTGGTCCGGGTGACACGATTTGAACGTGCGACCTCCTGCTCCCAAAGCAGGCGCGCTACCCCTGCGCAACACCCGGATACAGAGCCGCGCTCCACTGCGGCACATCCATTTTCCATAGGCATTATACCTGATTTTCTTGCGCTTTGCAAGGGGGTATGTTATGATACGCAGGAAAACAAATGAGGTGAGCAAATATGCGGATGAGAAAAAAGAAAAATTTGATACCTAGAATGGATGCCTGCGCCGCACTGTGGATTCAGGACCCCGCTGCTTGGAAGGGACGCTGGCGGGAGCATATGCCAAACGCCGCACGCCTGCGCCTGGAGCTGGGCTGCGGAAAAGGGCGCTTTACTGCCGAGACCGCCGCCGCCCACCCAGAGGACCTGTATGTGGCGGTGGAACGGGTACCCGACGCCATGGTCATTGCTATGGAGCGCTGCCGGGCCATGGGCCTGACCAACGTACTCTTTATCGACGGCGACGCCGCGGTCTTGGAGGAATACTTCGCCCCTGGCGAGGTAGACCTCATCTACATCAATTTCTGTGATCCCTGGCCGTCGGTAAAGCACTCCCGCCGCCGCCTTACCCACGAGGGCTTTTTGCGCGGCTACCGCCGTGTGCTGCGGGAAGGGGGCCAGCTTCACTTTAAAACCGACAATCACGATCTGTTCGAGTGGTCTCTGTTTCAGTTTCCCAAGGCGGGCTTCGCCCTGTCTGAGATCACCCGCAATCTCCATGGACAGGGCGTCCAGGGCATCATGACCGATTACGAGGAGAAGTTCCACGCCTTGGGCATCCCCATCAACCGCTGCGTGGGCACCATGGAGCCGTTGCCCGACGTTCCTCTGACAGAGGGCCTGTGCCGCCGGCTTCCCGATTGGGAGGTCCGCCCGGTGACGGAGAACGACGTGGACGCGGTGGCATCCCTGCTCCAGACCGACCCCAGCTACTTCGCCATAGAGGGGCCGCAGCCTGACGCGGCCTCCGTTCGGGAGGATATGGAAAACCTGCCGCCCCGGTGCGCCATGGACCAGAAGCACTATATGGCCCTATGGAAAAACGGCGCGCCCCAAGCGCTGCTGGATTTGGTGGAGGACTATCCCCGGGCGCGCACTCTGTTCGTGGGGCTGTTTTTCCTCTCACCCGCCCTGCGGAGGCAGGGGACGGGCCGCGAGATTATGAAGGCGGTGCTGGCTGCGGCGAAGGACGCGGGAATGGACAGTGTGCGGCTGGCCTGCCTGATGGGCAACCCGGCAGGCCATGCCTTTTGGCGGTCCATGGGCTTCGGCGACCTTCGGGAGGGGGCTCATCTCCTGGGGGAGAGCTCCTCTCCGGTATGGATTATGGAGCGCCTGATCTGAAAAGGGCTTCGCGGAATGACCTGGAGCTTTCTGGGCAGACTAGGGGATGAATCAGTCCGGCCCGCCCGCAGAGGGCGGAAGCGGATATCACCAGGAGGTCAAACTGAGATGAAGCTGAAGTTTTTAGGCTGTAAAGCCTGCGGGACCATTGTGGCCATGGTCAAGGACGGCGGCGCTCCAGTCCTATGCTGCGGGGAGGAGATGCGGGAGATTGTCCCCGGCACTACGGAGGGGGCGGCGGAAAAGCACATCCCCGTCTGTCAAGTGGACGGAAACCGGGTAAAGGTTTGCGTGGGCTCCACGGGACACCCCATGGAGGAGGCCCACTCCATCGAGTGGGTGGCGATTCAGACCAAGCAGGGCGCGCAGTACAAAACGCTGCGCCCGGGAAGGAGCCCGGAGGCCTGCTTTGCCCTGTGCGACGCGGACGAAGTGGAGGCGGCGTTCGCCTACTGCAATCTGCACGGACTCTGGAAGGCGTAAAAAAACCGGCGGCGCGGGGATCACCCGCGCCGCCGGTTTGCGGTTTTCAAGCGCCCAGCTGAATCCAGAGATCGTTATACAGCGCCCGGGTGGCCGGAGGGAGCACTACATAGCTCTCGCACCGCTCCAGCACCTCGGGAGGCGCGGCCATGATCTCGTACAGCTCCGGGTCCAGTTCCTCGCCGTACAGCTCCTCATAGTAGGCGGGGTACTGCTCCAGGGCCTCCCGGTTGGGGGAGGCGTACCAGATATAGTCCATATTGGCCAGGTTGGCCTCGGTGGAGGCGATAAAATTGATCCACTCCATGGCCTCCGCGTAATGGGGGGCGTCCTTGAGGACGCACATGGCGTCCACAAACCAGTTGGAACCCTCCTTGGGGATGACATAGCGCAGGTCCACGCCGTCCGCCTGGTTGTCCAGCATGGACAGGTAATCCCCGGCGTAGTAGGTGGCGATGGCGGCGTTGCCCCCCTCCATCTTCTGGAACACCTGGTCCATCACCTTGCCCTGGAACACGCCCCGGCGGCTGGCGTCGGCCACCAGCTCAAAAGCCTCGCGGATCTCCGCCTCGTCGGTGGTGTTCACCGAATAGCCCAGGTACAGCAGGGCCTCGCCCAGGGCGTCCCGGGAGTTGTTGATCAGCAGCACATTTCCGGCGTACCGGCTGTCATACAGGGCGCTCCAGCTGTCGATCTCCTCCTCCACCATGTTGGCGTTGTAGATGATGCCCAGGGTGCCCCAGGTGTAGGGGACGGTGTATTTGTTCTCCGGATCGTAGGACAGGTACTTGAAGCGGTCGTCGATGAGCTCGAAGTTGGGAATCCGGCTGTAGTCCAGCTCCTGCAGCATCCCCTTTTCGATGAGCTGGGAGATCATGTAGTCGGAGGGGACGATGACATCGTAGTCCGCCCCGCCGATCTCCAGCAGGGAGTACAGCTCCTCATTGCTCTGGGCCGTCTGATAGTTCACCCGGATGCCGGTCTCCTCCTCGAATTGGGCAATAAGGTCCTCGTCGATATACTCCCCCCAGGAGCACACGTTGACCACCGGCCGGGAGCTGGTGGCCCCGGTGAGCAGCACCACCGCCGCTACAAAGGCGCAGGCCATGGCGGCCGCCGCCCCCCAGCGGACCCACTTGAAGGAGGGCTGGGAGAATTTCATGGACAGCCTCTCAAAGAAGGAGGGCTTCCGGATCTCCTGGCTGGCCGCCCGGCGCTCCTGGCGGACCTCCCGCACGTTGATGAGCACCAGCAGCACCAGCACCGACAAAAACAGCAGGGTGGACACCGCGTTGATCTCCGGGGTAATGCGCTTTTTGGTCATGGAATAGATCCGCATGGCCAGTGTGGAGGTGGCGGACCCGGCGGTGAAATAGGAGATGACGAAGTCGTCGATGGACATGGTGAAGGCGATCAGCGCCCCGGACACGATGCCCGGCTTGATCTCGGGCAGGATTACCTTCCAGAAGGCCTGCATCCAGGTACAGCCCAGGTCCTGGGCCGCGTCCACCAGGTTTTTGTCCATCTGGCGCAGCTTGG
>ERZ777011.2823-NODE-2823-length-12550-cov-80.064746_pt1 | contig 12550 bp, 7 predicted proteins | sample MGYA00374964_ERZ777011 | MGnify/ENA primary metagenome ERZ777011 (study PRJEB29310, sample SAMD00008975) | mouse gut metagenome | study: EMG produced TPA metagenomics assembly of the Metagenome analysis of fecal microbiota from mouse which was promoted...
TATCGGCTGTTTCTAATTCGTTTTACATTGTTTTCAAATCACGGATATAGAACCATCGAATGTTACAATCGGATTACAAAGTTTGACGATTTTGCGTATTCCATTGAATAACAGCTGTAAATGCGGTGTAAATAAAAGGTGTGTATTTTTCTTTACTGTCAAAACTTTGTAAAGTGTCCAAATTTTGGAAGAAAAAAAGGCATAAAAAAAGCGCACACCCTTATAGATCTCAATGTAGGCTCTGGACTGCCTTGAGAAGAAACCTATCGGATGTACGCTATGCAATCGCATAGCATAAGCATCACTTTGTTCTTCTCTATATGAATTGTCCAGATTCACATTGAACTTGGTGCGGCGTATGTTATGTTGTATCAGAATGCGACCGGCTCTCCAGTCGCCATTATTTCCAAATTCGCCACAAAGATACAAAATTTTGGCGAATTAACGGCTATTCACATTTAATCCCGTTTCAATCCGTATTGCTTGATTTTGTAATCAATGGCTGAACGGCTTATGCCTAACAGCTTGGCTGCATTGGTTTTATTCCAATTCATACGGTTAAGTGCTTCAAGAATCATCTTTTTCTCATAAGCGGGATCTTTCAGACTCAATGCACTCGGCATTTCTGGTTCCGAGAGATTGAAATTGATGTCAGCGGCGGTGATGGTTTCGCCTTTGGCATGGAAGGCGGCGAAGAGGACGATGTCTTTCAACTCGCGTACGTTGCCGGGCCACGGGTAGAGCTTCAACGCCTTGATTGCTGATGCGTCGAGCCGCTTTCGGGGCTTGCCTGTCTTAGCGGCATACGATTTTAGGAAGAAGTCGGCAATGACGGGGATGTCCTCGGTCGTTTCTTTCAGTGATGGCACTGCGATGTCCGACTGACGGAGAATGAAGAACAAGTTGGAGCGGAAGCTCTTGTCCGATACCATTCTAAGCAAATCCGGCTCTGCGGTGCAGATGACACGAACATCGGGGTGTTCCTCCGAAAGAATATGCAACAGCACCGATTGTTTCTCAAACGAAAGCAGATGCACATTCTTGATGATGATTGTGCCTCCGGCAGTTTTGTGAAAATAGCCCTCGATGCGGTTGTAGATTTCGCTACGTTCATTGTCGGGATTGTGTTTGCCGACAAGTGCCGCGCCACCGGCCTCCAAAACGGTATGTGGCTTCTGCTCACGGGAACTGTGAAGATAGATCTGATGGGCTACTTGTTCCTTGCCTGTGCCGCTTTCACCGAAAATGATTGCGTTGGCGTTGGTAGCCGCTATCGCTATTATCTTCTCGTCAATCTTCTTCCATGCCTCGCTGACACGTGGCATAAGCTGATTGTCGAGTGTCAGCACGACGTGTTCCGGTTTGGCATATTTGCCAACTGTTTCCACAAGTTGCTTGTCGATTGCCGGACGTTGGATGACATCAACAGCACCTCTACCGCTCATCACATCAAGCAAGTCGCTTGCATTCAGGTTATCTACTATGGCGATTACCGGAAAGCCGTAGCCCTCCGTCTTCAGCCAGTTGATTAACTCTCGTGCGGTACCGTCTTGCAATCGCATTGCCGTGACGATAACCGCGCCGGGAGGCAGCTTTGCCGCCTCAACTTTTCCGGCCTCGATGCAATCCGTAACGACAGGATCATAACCGGCCCGTGTCAACAAGCCTGCCATAATTCTCCCGTCGGATGCAGACGCATCTACAATGAGAATCTTGTTCATTGCTCTGGTTATAAAATATGATAAATACATTTTTGAATGTTTCTTAACAAACAGCCCTCGACTTCGCGATGGGGGCTGGCTATTTTAGTATAAGAAGTTATTTTTACAATCTATTTCGTTCACTGACACCGGCTCCTTTGCCTTTGTATTTACTCATTGCAGTATTGAAAGAGTATCGAATAATCAGACGGAGAGCCTGCATATCACTGTAATTCCATTTGTCAAGAGTCATTTGTGTTCCATAGGTTATCATCGAACTTCTTGCTGTTCTGAAAATATCAGTGGCTTGAAGTTGGAAAAACCAATTCTTTAGACTTTTTGATGCACCCACATTTATCTGCCAAGATGGTTTGAGTGTGACGACATCCATATCGCCGCGTGTGCGTCCGGAAATCTCTCCGGTTACGTTGAATCCTTTTCCTAATGACACGTTGTTGAAGAAGTTGAAAAACAATATAGGTGTATTCAGTTTCTTAATGCCATCTCTTGTTTCCATTGAGAAGTGTTGACCGGATAGGTTCAGTCTGAGCCGTGGCGACCAGCGAGAAAACCTCGGAGATAAGGAAAGTACAATATCGTATTTTGACAAATGATTGAAGTTGTCATAAGACATAATATTTTGTGGAGCATCAGACCGGTATGGACGGATTACGCTGATAATCGCATCTTTGTCGTATGTGTAAGTCGCACTGAAGAATATCCATTTGTAGATTCCTGCAAGCGACACATTGTGAATCTGTTCCGATGTAAGCAACGGATTACCGGTTTCGTAAGTAAAACGGTCGTCATACTGGATGCTGCTGCTCAACTGGCTATACAGCGGGCGTTTGGTCTTTGCTTCGTATGACAGTGTGAATTTTGCGTTTCCTATCGGGAATGTGAAATCCACATTGGGGAAGAGTCTGCCGTATTTTCGACTTTGTTCCTTGATGAGTGTTCCGTTCTGATAGTAGTCTGATATCGTATGCTCATACCTCAATCCTGCGTAAAGTTCTACATTTCTGATTGGGATATTCACAGCAACAAATCCAGCTCCAGTCGTTTCTTTTATACGGTCATTAGCATCAGGCAGATTATCACCCTCATTGATGAATACATCTTTACGGTCTGTCGCCGTCACTTCATATCCTAACTCGAGTGTATTGCCCTTGAATGAATATTCAGCAACTCCTTTCGAGGCGAACATTGAACTTCTGATGCGGTTATCACTCCCGATAAAATTGTCACCTCCGAGCATACTATTTTCTACAATCGACTGTCTGTTGTTGTTACGTCGGGAATAGTAGTCATTATTGATTGAAATGTTGAAAGCATTGATTTTGCCTTGATAATATAGGTTTACCAGATGAACCGGGACAGAGCTTCTTCTCCAATTCGTTTCATATAGAGTCTTATCTTCCTCAACGTTATTTCTTGCCACTGTTTCATTCGTAAGCCATTTTGACTTGGAATTAGGCATTGCGGTGTATTCATATTTCACTCCTATATAATGACGGCTGTTTATTTGCCAGTTGACACCGATGTTTGCGAGATAAGTATTGGACTTGGGATAAATGAGAATGTCGGAATCTATGAGGTAATGTTCCAAGGGTGTGTTGATTGTTGTTCGGTTGTGCTGTTCCTGATAACGTCGGGCAAAATCATAATTGAATGTGCCGAATATATCCAGACCGCCGGTTCTGTAATTGAGGAACAGATTGTCGGACTGCGAAAAATAATGTGCTTGCCGTCCGGTTGCAGATACAGATCCACTCAATCCGTCTCCTTGTTTCTTTATGGTTTTGATGAGAATGACGGCCTTTGTCTCAGCCCCATATTTCGCACCGGGATTAAAGACGACCTCCACATTCTGGATTTCTTTTGAAGAAAGCCTGTCAAGTTCAGATTTATCAACGAGCTTACGCCCATTGATAAAAATCTGTGGTGTGCCACGTCCAAGCACTTCAAGATTTCCTTCATTTGAGATAACACCGGGAAGTTGGGCGATTACGTCAGCACATGTGCCGAGTTCACTCAGGGATGAGCCTTTGATGTCTGTTATCAACCCGCCTTTGCTTAGACGTTGCATACTTCGTGTGGCAGTAACCACAACATCTCCAAGCTCAACCGAGAATGTTGAGTCATTCTTAGCGATACTATCGGAGGTCTGGACCTGCGCCTGAACGAGAATTGCAGACGCGAGCATTAGTGTAAAAATCAGATGTTTCATACCTTTTGTTGTTTTTGATGCAAAGGTATGATGTAAGGCTCCGGCGACCAAAGAAATGCCGTTTCACAATCGTTTCACCTTTCTGATAGCATGTCAGAAACGTTGCTTCTACTGAGGCTATGTTCTATAGATGAGCAGTTTACATTAAAGCTCGAGCAGATCAAGAATTTCAGTCGGCAGCTTTCCTCTCAGACGTGATTTTCGGGTCCTAATTGCCGTTTCGGTTGCTCCAAGACAGGCGGCTATTGTGGAATTGGACTCCCTGAGGCAAGACATGATGCAGGTGACTATGTCCTCCAAATTTAGTTTTACACCGGTCATCTTCAAATCGACAATGAAATCCGCAAAACAGCCTATCAATGTTTTCTGTGTGACCTCACGTTCCTTGACCGATGGGTAATTTCCAGTGTTCCTGTATTGCAATGTCATACGGTCAAAGTCAGCCTGCAACTTTGACTCACGGAATTGCTCGATACATATTTCCATTCTGCGGCGAACCAAATCAAAAGATTTTTCCGTCTCCTCATCGTTTGCTTCGGCTACAATCTGTTCAACTTTTACACTGTCGAGACGCTGTTTCAATTTCAGAAACTTTCGTTTTGACTGCCATACATATATGCCGAATATTATTGTTATGATTAGAAATATTCCTAATCCGACATTAATCAGCTGTTGTCTGTGTGCTTTAGATTGAAGCAGCTGTATCTGAAGTTGATTGTTGTAATCCCTTCGCTCCTCCGATATTTTCCTTTGGATGGCAGTGATCTCACTTATTGAATCATTTGTAACGGTACCTTCGTAAGGGACAACGGTTCCTTTGTCAAGTAACCCTATACTTTGATTCAATAGCCTCAGATTGTTGTATGTATTAATTGAGTAACGTGCCGGATTCTCGTTATACATACTTTTGGATGCCTCTGAGTAATAACGGGCTGAATCAAGTTGTGAATTATTCAGATAAATAAATCCCAGTGTAATCAGTTTCCCGAGGCTTTGCTCCTTTATCCGATTGAGATAACCTACACTCCTTTTGAAATCAGATGCAGGGTTGTTGGCGTAATTGAGAGCGTATGTTGTAAACAAAGGATCAGCAGTGTCAGTTTCAGCCAAAGCTCTTTCCATAAAGATGGCAGTTGAGTCATTATGACCGATGAAAGAATAGAAAAGTCCAATGTCATGCATAGCTCGCGCCCGTTCTTCTTTTGTCCGTGACACTTTCACTGCCTCCATCGCGTAAGATATTGCTTTCGCGTAATCCTTGTTCAACGATGGCATTGCGTACAAATTAGACAATTCGATAAAGAGTTCCGATTTTGAGGGACTCGTTGTTTCTGATGCAATATCAACTGCTTTATTAAGAAACATCGAAGCCGAATCTTGATTGCCAAGCCAACGCATCTTAATAGCTGCCAGTTGATACATGTCAAGCAAAGCTGTGGTATCAATGCTTGTTTCATAAAAACCCAAGGCGTCATCAAAACCTTCAACCATCAGGAACGACTCCCCTTTGCTCAGCTTGGCTTTGGCCGTCAACATTGTTGCGGCTGTATTCATCTCACTTGACAAATCACCCCGAAAGTTGGTATCGCCAAGAATAAGCAATGCCGAGTCGGGGGCATTCTCAAGAAGTGCCTCGGCCTTTACCAACTGCTCTCTGTCCATTGTTGCGTTATTGCACCCGACAAGCAGCAGTAGCCCATATAATATAATGAATATTTGTTTCATAAGTCTCTAACCCGTATTACGGACAGGTTCAACCCACAAAGTTACAACCAATAAAAACTCTCAACATATGTTGAGAGTCGAGGTTTTTAACACTGTTTACCGTCATTTTTTCGTAATCGGATCATGTGAGTGGGTGCAATATTGAGGATTATTATTCTTTTGTAATCGAAAATCTGACTTTTTGAAGACCGTAGCCGTCGATGTTGGCGAGAACAAGACTATATTGCAGAGTGGTACCACTTTCATACTTGGAAACAATCTCGTCATATAAATCCTTAGATATTACGTTCTTTAGATAAAGGCTCCCCCTATCTAATCGGACTTTTTCAACTTTGTCAGTCAGAGGCGAAATGACATAGGCATAGTATGCCATTTTACCCCAGCGATTGAACTCAAGATAATCGGGTGACTCCTTAGGTATCGCAAATTCCAGATGAAGTGCAATGTCATTATATCCGATATAATCGAATTCATCATAGCCCTGATAGCCTATCCTTCCATTTTTGTAAATGACAAAGTCTCCGTTCCTATACAAATCATAAATGTGACACGGACACTTGTCATCGTATGGGATATCTTCTTCCCGGCTAACTATTATTTCCTCTTTTGGCTCGTCTTCCGGTGGCCATACTCTATCCTCATAAATCGTTAAGAGTTTGTAGGTATATGAGCTTGCATCTGCCGGAGGATTGACAAGAATTGTTCGGCGCACACGTATAGTATACATGTGTCCGATTTCGTACTCAAAACCCTCGATAGCGTTCATGGATAGATTCCGCCATTCTCCGGGGAAGTCCTCGTCCATAACACGAAGGCACATCACAGGATACTTCCCCTCGTCATCAAAGAGATCGTACATTACCCCCGGCTCTTCAGATACGGACATCATAATGTCCTTAGTCATGTCTTTAGGCCCGTCATCGCTGCAAGAAGTAACAAAGAGACTTGCAATGAAAAGTATTGGTATGATAAATTTATTCATTTGCATATGGTGTTGTTGTTATATGATTGTATTCTTTTAGAACTCTCAATTTGAACTTTCTGTATCTCTCCTTCAGTGATATATTTTGACACGAATTTCTTAATCTGGGGGATTTCGTAATACGAAATCCCTGAAAAGGCTATCAGTAGTCAAATGGGGAAGCTTGGGATTAAGAGAGAACATAAACAATATTTAGGAACAGAACATTATGATAATCCCGGGTATATTGTTGAAAATATGCATCGCCACTCCCCAACCAAATCCAATGTTCACTCTGAGATAAGCACACGAGCAGCCGGCAAAGAATGGAATCAAGCATGTAACCAAAGCATAGGGTAACAATGTCCAACTTAAACAGCTAAATGCGAATAAGTGGACAAGTCCAAAAGCTATTGAAGACATCCAAATCGCGGGTATCTGCCAAATGGTTTTCTTTTGCTGCCAAAATTCATCTTTTGTCGCGAAATAAATACAGCAGAAAACAACAATTGCAATACAGCATGATATTATCCATACTGTCAGCGTGGCGGTCTTGTTATGAGAAAACGCATACAACAGAGCGACACATGCCGCACTGATGCCGACGGACATCCTTCGGAATGATAATCCGAATCTGAACAATAATTCTTCAAAAAGAGGGGCAACGATTGCCGTCATCAACACAGCACGCACCAAACCTCTTGAAGACAATGTGACAGTCGGATCTCCTCCGAAGTTGGTCAATTCTCTGGGATTGATTCCATATTTCTCATAAAGGAATAGACATAGCCCCATCAGAATCATGGCTAATATTCGCGTTATGAGCCAAAACAGAAAGCCGTATCCTACAATCCATTTCTTAGAATGGCTTTTATAATCATTGTTTCGTGATAGGATGAATTTCATATAATTATCAATGAATACTACTCATTATAATCGCAAAGTTACAGACAATAAAAATAAAAACTCTCAACATATGTTGAGAGCCGAGGATTTTAACACTGTTTGCCGTAATTTTTTTCGCCTTTGCGCAAGCGACTCAGGTGTGTCGGCGTGATATTGAGGAATGAAGCGATGTCTTTCAGCGAAAAGAGGTCGAACAGGTCAGGATGTCGGCTCACAAGTTCATCATAACGCTGCTGAGGCGTTTTGACATACAAATCCACATAGCGGTCATAGACGGTGGTATAGACCTCCTCCGTGGAGTGCATGATAACATTGCGAAATTGTGGGTCGCTGTCCATCCGCTTTTTTACCTCATCTGTCGATACACAGTATATCTCGCAATCGGTCACGGCCACAATAGCCAGTTTTGCTTCCTTACCGTATAGACAGAAAGGCCAGTCGGCGACAAGCCCCTCTCCGAACACCAATCCCATTACATGCTCGATGCCGTCAGCGGAACGTGCCACATATTTGAGTGTGCCGGATTGAATAAAACCGATATAGCGACCAACCTTGCCGATTGAGACAAATTCCTCTCCCTTGGCAAAATGTCGCAACTTGCCCTTACCGATGCAAATTTCGCGCCAAGCCTCGACATCAATCTGGTCGATGTATGTATTAAAATTTTTAGTCATATAATTTTGACGGCCTTGATACCCTTCGGGTTAACATAAGCAAAGTTAGTGTTTAATTTTGAGATAAGCCCACGATTATACTGAAAATAGTGGGTTATCTCCATATATACATATATAATAACGCGACTGACAACTATTATATTTTCATTGTCAGCCGCATTGAGTGCTTATAATCCGATTGAACGGGATGTACTACGGGTCGGGTAATCAATGCTCCGATTCCGATAAGGAGATGCCGGCTCTGCCACCATTGACTTTTTATCGTCGGTCGCTTGGGCGGGAGGGTCGGTTATTTTGACGGGCTGATGTTGCTGCGTATCTTGCTCTACATCTTCCGGTTGCTTTTGTTGCTCGTGCTTTGGGGCGAGGTCGGCGGCAATCTTGTGCTCAAGTTCAAGGAGCTGTGCTTTTAGGGCTTTCAACTCATCTTCCTTGCTCCATGTCTTCGCTACAATGGCTTGTAGCGCCGGAACATCTTTCTTCGCCTTTTCGTTGCGCTCTTGGTGCTGTCGAATTATTTCGGGCAGATGTTCAAGGGCTTTTATAAAATTGGTACAGGCGGCATGGGTGTCGGCCATTGCTATAAAGCCGTTGTTATACTTATACTTATAATTGCCCTCCACAACAAAACGGTTCTGCACGGATTCCACGCCTTCAACGACCGTTTTTTCCGATGTTATGCAAATCGGAAAGCCGTAGATTTCACCGACACGCACATATTCGCCGTGGGTATTGACGGTTCTTGCAAGGTTTTGGAGATATTTGCCCATTCCGTCCTCGTCGGTAGCATCGCATTTGTCAAGAGTCAGGGCATTGACCGGATTTCCGTCGCTGACCTTCCTGACAGCAGTCATATACCGCGCGAGGTCGGCCTCCATCTTGCCGATGATGATATCGGTTTTCTCAATCTCATCGGTGATGGAGCGCAGTTTGAAATTGGTGTCGCCTTTGCCTTTGTTGAACGAGCGCCGTTCACTTTCAAGTGCCGCAATCTTCTTTTCAAGTTTGGCTTTTTCAAGAAGATCCGTATTGCCCGAAAGAATGGCCGAATATTCAGAATAGCTCATGCCCGTCTTTTCGTCCATCGCGCCCTCGTCAATGGTTCGCGCCCCCAACGCTCCCTTTTTCAACTGGGAAATAAAAGTCTGTTTCCATTGGAGAAGATTGAACTTGTAGGCGTCCAACGTGCGCTCAACAGCGTATATATTGACATCTACACGGTTGGCGTTATGGAATTTCGCAACGATATTGCCTGTACGGACGGCGCGGCCCTCGCGTTGGTCGAGGTCGGACGGTCGCCACGGGCAATCAAGATGATGCACCGCAATGGCACGCTTCTGGGCGTTAACACCCGTGCCGAGCATTTCAGTCGAGCCGAACAGCACGCGGATTTTACCCTCACGCATCGCGTCAATTACCGCTTTCTTAGCCTTCTGCGTCTTCGTTTCCTGAATGAAACGGATTTCATGCGCCGGAATACCGTAATCCTCAATCAACTTGCGTTTGATTTCGGCATAGACATTCCATTGCCCCGGCTGGAATGTACTTAAATCACTGAATACAAATTGCGTGGCTTGGTACTGCTCAAAACGGCGATAGTAGTCGGCTATCCATTTTGCACATTCCGAAGCCTTGTTGCCGGGGTCGTCGCCATAGACGGGGTCGATAAGGCGCATATCCATCGCCATTTTTCGGGCATAGTCAGTGGCAATCAGCATCTTCGCCTTTTCCTCCGTTTCCGACAGCGGTTCACGACCGAGTATCGTGGCATCGCCGTCTTTGGCAAACGCCATAAGTTTGGGGATAAAATCCTCCTGATCGGGTGTGGGCGGTATCTTGCGCAGTATCTCCTGCTTTTCCGGGCGGTCAACACCGACATCGGCGGCGGTTCGGTAATCCGTTATCTCATTGTAGAATGCCGCAAGTTCCGGCACCTTGATGAAATAGCGGAAACGCTCCTTCTGAATAATGTTGTTTGTCACGGAAAATTCAAAATCGGTGGTTTTCTTGGCGAAAATCGCCGCCCATGCGTCGAAACACTTTATATCCTGCATCTCAAGCGCATTAGGCCGCAGGTATTTGAACAGCAGATACAGCTCCGTCAGTGAATTGGAGATTGTGGTTCCGGAAAGGAATGTGGCACCGAGGTCTTTGCCGGTACGCTCCTGAATGGTACGGATAGCGAACAGCAGGTTAAGCGCACGGTTGCTACCCTCGGAGTTGCCAAGTCCCGCGACACGGTTGTGACGTGTGTTGAACGTGAGGTTCTTGAACCGGTGGCTTTCATCAACCAATATATGGTCGATGCCCATGCTTTTGAAATCCACCACATCGTCACGCTGCCTTTCAAGACGGTAGCGCACTGTTTCCAGCCTTGATTCAAGATTTTTCTTTCGTGCTTCCAGACCTTTCAGCATACCCACCGATATATCCTTTCCTTGCCGGCGCACGACTTCAAGGTTTTCTTCCACGGTGTCAAGTTCCTCCTGCAATATGCGCTCCTGCAATTCCTCTGACTGCGGTATTTTGCCAAACTGGTCATGCGACATTATCACGCAGTCATAGTCATTGTTCTGGATACTGCGGAAGAAACGCTGACGGTTCTCCATAGAGAATGACTTTTCATCGGCATAAAGTATGCGGGCATTGGGATAGGCAGCCTGATAAGTCAGGGCAATTTCTGCGACATTGGCTTTCATACCGATAATCATCGGTTTGTTAGCCATGCCAAGACGTTTCATTTCATGCGCTGTTATGCACATTATCAGCGTTTTACCCGTGCCCACCTCGTGGTCGCATATCCCTCCGCCGTTCTGTTTCAGCATCCATACACAGTCCTTCTGCGAGGCATATATCGAATGTATGCCGTAACGGTCAGCCAGCATCTTCAGGTTGAGGCCGGGGAAAGTCTGGTGGGAACCGTCATACCTCGGTCTGACAAAACAGTTGAACTTGCGGTTATAGAGGTCAACAAGTTTCTCCTTGAACTCCGGACTTTGCACCTCCAGCCATTCGGAAAAGCCGTCGCGGATTTCTTCAATCTTGGAATTGGCGAGCTGTATCGCCTCGGTGTCCGGCACCTTGATGTCGTTGCCGTGGTCATCCTTGCCGATACACTTCTTTATCTCCGGCACGGTGTTGTGCAGGGCGTGTTTCAACAAACTCATGCCGTTGTAGGAGCGATATTCACCTTTTACACGGAATTCCTCCAGTATCTTCATGGTGTTTTCCGAATTTGTCGCGGAATAATCATCCAGAGAAGGCGAATAGGCAATCTTAATGTCGGTCTCATACAGATGGCTCATGTATGCGGAGTAGATGCCTGTGGGTATCCACCTCTCCCCGAAATTGAAGTCAAGTTCCTCGAAAGTGATCCTGCGGGGAACAGCGTCCTTCAATGCCGAAAGGCTCTCGTCAATACGGCTGTCGTGACTGTCGTGGTCTTTTATCCACTGTTCAATCATCTCCGCTTTCTTCACCACGTTTCCGGCGACGAATCGGTCGGCGGTCTCGTATTCCGACACAAGGGGATTGAAATAGATATGACCCTTCAGTTCTTCGGCGAGGCGGTTCTCATCCATATCCACAAGTGAGGACATATATCCGAGTCTCACATCGCCGTACTTGTTGAGCGACGCCGCCAACGCCTCCATCGGGGTATCGACCGAAGTCACCTCGTGGATATTGAAGGCGACGGGATGGTCGAAGATGTCGGCTTTGACAAACAGCCCGGCCTCGGCACGTTCCAGAGCAAGGGAATCCATGCCGTTGGCGTCCAGCATAATCAGCTTGGCATTGGCTTTCTCGTTGAGATGCCCGTAACGCTCCACGAACTCATCGTAATACTGGTTGAGGTGTTCGCGCAGTTCCTCCGAGGGCTCCTGTGTCTCCACCTCGTAGTCATAAAGCTGCTGGTATGTCTCCGACAGGGTTATATAGAGCATGGCTCTTTGCACCTGTTCCGGCTTTATGCGCATGGGCTTGAATGTCGCGCCGTTCTTCCTGACATCGGAGAGAAATCCGACCTGACCGTTGTCCACCACCATAGAGCCGTTCTTGTGGAAAGGCCGTATATCCTCCGAGAATTTTCTCGGCGACATCTCCGGTTCCGCACCCTCTATCGGTATGGCAGTGACTTTCGGCTGACGGTTGCGGCCTCCGGGTATGAAATCCCCCTCGGTCTTTTCGATGTATGTTTCGCCGGGGGCGATGCCCGCAGCTCTGGCAGCCTCGGCGGACATGGCTTCCGCCTCCATTCTCGCCCTTTCCTCCAACTGTCGGTGGGCGATAGACATCATAGCCTCGTAGAATCCGTTGATAGGCGGATTGTCATCCCAGTTCAGGGAGCCGTAAA
>ERZ777011.2824-NODE-2824-length-12549-cov-3.197775_pt1 | contig 12549 bp, 9 predicted proteins | sample MGYA00374964_ERZ777011 | MGnify/ENA primary metagenome ERZ777011 (study PRJEB29310, sample SAMD00008975) | mouse gut metagenome | study: EMG produced TPA metagenomics assembly of the Metagenome analysis of fecal microbiota from mouse which was promoted...
ATCCAATGTCCTGTATCAGGTGTTTGGCGGAATCGGACTTGGTTTCACTCTTCTGTTCACCCTTATGCATCTTGTTGTGGTGGCAGCAGAAGGCACAGCCAGCATAGCAGGATGGACCGTCAATCTGCTCTTCCTTGCACTGTTTGCCGGCATGATCCGGCTGGGAATCGGACAGCGCAGACGTCTTAAGCTGGCGGAACGTTACGCCTCGCTGTGCGGCCACAAACTGTACGGCGAAATCGCCCATCTGGCCGGAAGCACAGGCCGGAAAGCGCGGCGTGTGATCAAAGACTTACAGCAAATGATGCGGATCGGCATGTTTCCCGAAGGTCATCTGGATGAAAAGAAAACCTGCTTTATGCTGAACGACAATATCTATAAACAATATCTGGAGACAGAAAACAACCGTAAGATGCGGGAGGCGGAAAGCCAGAGACTCTCCGCACAGCCAAATCCTCTGAATACGGACATGCCTAAAGCAGCTTCCGGACAAGGAACAGCGGTTTCGGAACAGGAAGCGGAATTAAACGCCATGATTGCGGAGGGCATGGAATGTGTCGGCAAGCTCCGTGACTTGAACGACAAGATCCCGGGAGAAGTAATTTCTTCTAAGCTATCCCGCTTAGAAAACCTGTTAAAGGATCTTTTTGACAGCGTGCGGGAACATCCCGGGCAGATGCACCGTATGCATAAGCTGATGGACTACTACCTTCCCACCACCTTAAAGCTGGTGGAGGCTTATGAGGAATTTGACCGGGTGAGCGTTCCGGGAGATGAAATTATAGCCGCCAAGGCAGAAATTGAAAACACGCTGGATACGATTAATCAGGCATTTACGGAACTTTTGAACAATCTCTTTCAGGACGCGGTCCTGGATGCCACCACCGATGCACAGGTGCTTAAAACTATGCTGGCCCGTGAAGGACTGATGAACGAAATGGATATCATGGCCGCGGAATCCCGTTCCGGAACATCATAATGAAAGAATAAAAACGGAGGAAATTGTAAATGGACAACAATCTCGATGAAATGTTAAAGGAAGCGCCTTCCCTGACGCTCGCGCCGTTCGAACAGACGGAAATCGCGGAAAGCGCACCGCTTTTTGTAACGGAGACTGAGTCTAAGACACCCGAGGTGGTACTAACGCCGCAGGAACAGAAAATGGTGGATGATTTCGCTGCGCAGATCGACATTACCAACACGCAGATGGTGATGCAGTATGGTGCCGGCAGTCAGAAAAAGATTGCGGATTTCTCTGAGAGCGCCCTGAATAACGTGCGCACCAAGGATATGGGTGAGATCGGTCAGATGTTGGCGGATGTAGTCACTGAACTGAAGGACTTCGGTGAGGAAGAAGAAAAAGGCTTTTTCGGACTATTCAAGAAAGGCAGTAATAAGCTGGAAGGCCTGAAGATCAAATACGACAAGGCGGAGGCAAATATTAACAAGATCTGTAAGGTCATGGAAGATCATCAGGTGACCCTGTTAAAAGACGCCGCCATGCTGGACAAGATGTATGAACTGAACCTGAATTATTTCAAGGAGCTGTCCATGTATATCCTCGCCGGCAAGCAGAAGCTGCAGCAGGCCAGAACCGTGGAACTGCCCGCCCTTTTACAGAAAGCGGAACAGAGCTCTCTTCCCGAAGATACGCAGGCAGCCAACGATTATGCCGCCATGTGCGAACGTTTCGAGAAGAAGATCTACGATCTTGAACTGACCAGAACAATCGCCATGCAGATGGCGCCTCAAATTCGTCTGATTCAGAGTAACGATACCGCCATGTCGGAGAAGATACAATCCACTCTCGTGAACACGATTCCGCTCTGGAAGAGCCAGATGGTGATCGCAATCGGTTTAAACCACTCCAGCGAAGCCGCCAGGGCCCAGAAGGAAGTGACGGATATGACTAATGCCCTTCTCAAGAAAAATGCAGAGGCGCTAAAAACCGCCACTATCGAAACCGCAAGGGAAAGTGAGCGTGGTATCGTGGATATCGAGACGCTGACCGCTACCAACCAGACGCTGATCAGCACGCTGGATGAGGTGATGAAGATTCAGGAAGACGGACGCGCCAAACGACAGAGCGCAGAAAACGAACTCGTCCGGATCGAGGATGAGATGCGCCAGAAACTTCTTGCCGTCAGCCGCTCCTCCCGCACTTCATAAATAAGAAAACAGATATTATACCGGCAGACCCCGTAAGGAGCCTGCCGGTTCATTGTGCACACAATCTTTCCTGTTCCTCTCTACCAAGCCGCACGATCATTTCTTCTTACTGTGCACGTTCCGGATTGTCTTTTTCTTGCCGCGGTTCTTCACGCTGCTCCTGGCTGCCGGCTTTGGCCCCTGTTTCGAATCCGCCATTTTCCGCGGCCTGATCAGACATTTCTTATCAAATCCGATCAGATCTTCTCTTCCGCCCTTCATAAGCGCTTCCCTGACCAGATCGTAATTATTCGGATTACGGTACTGGATCAGCGCCCGCTGCATTGCCTTCTCATGCGGGTTGCGGCAGACATATACCTGCTTCCCGTTCCGCGGATCGATACCTGTATAGTACATGACCGTGGACACCGTGGAAGGCGTTGGATAGAAGTCCTGCACCTGTTCCGGCATATATCCCAGATCCCGCAAATACTCCGCCAGTTCGATGGCCTCTTTCAACGTGGAGCCCGGATGGGACGACATCAGGTACGGCACGAGAAACTGCTTTTTGCCAAGCTGCTCATTGATCTTGTAATATTTCCTTACAAAACGCTCGTAGACTTCTTTCTTCGGCTTGCCTAATCTGGACAGTACCACATCTGAGATATGTTCGGGCGCCACCTTAAGCTGTCCGCTGACATGATGTTCCACCAGCTCCCTGAAGAAAGTATCATCGGGGTCAGCCATCAGATAATCGAACCGGATTCCCGAACGGATAAACACCTTTTTAACGCCGGAAAGCGCCCGCAGTTTACGAAGCAGCGCCAGGTAATCGGAATGATCCGCTTCCAGATTGGGACAGGGTTCCGGAAAAAGGCACTGTCTGTTCTTGCACACCCCCTGCGTCATCTGCTTTTGACAGGAAGGATGCCTGAAATTCGCCGTGGGGCCGCCCACGTCATGAATGTAGCCTTTAAAATCCTTGTCCTGTATCATCAGTTCGGCTTCTTTTATAATAGATTCGTGACTTCTGACCTGCACCGTCCGTCCCTGGTGAAACGTGAGCGCGCAGAAATTACACCCGCCGAAACATCCCCTGTTGCTGACCAGTGAAAATTTTACCTCCGCGATCGCCGGAACGCCGCCGGCTTCTTCGTAGGACGGATGGTAGGTGCGCATATAGGGCAGATCGTAGACGGCGTCCATCTCCTGTGTCGTAAGCGGCGGCTGCGGCGGATTCTGCACCACATAGACACTGTTCGGATACGCTTCTATCAGCGTCTTTCCGGTAAACGGGTCTGTATTACAGTATTGAATCTGAAAGCTCTCCGCATACCTGCGCGGTTTGGCTTTCATCTCATCATAAGCAGGAAGCTGTATGCCGTCATAAATTCCCTCGATCTCTTTCGTCTTGTATACCGTGCCCGGAATAAAGGTGATGTCCTTCACTGCAATGCCGCTTGCGAGCGCATCCGCGATCTCCACAATGGATTTCTCACCCATGCCGTAGGAGATCAGATCCGCCTGGCTGTCCAGCAGAATGGAGCGCTTAAAGCTGTCAGACCAGTAATCATAGTGCGCCAGCCGCCGAAGACTCGCCTCAATCCCTCCGATGATGACCGGACTGTCCTTATACACCCGTCTGATCAGATTGCCGTAGACCACCGTAGCGTGATCCGGTCTTTTATAAGGTTCTCCGCCCGGTGTATAGGCGTCGGTCGGACGGTGTTTGCCGGATACAAAATAGTGATTGACCATGGAATCCATGTTACCGCCGGATATCAGAAATCCCAGCCGCGGTCTGCCAAGGATCGTGATACTCTTCTCATCCTTCCAGTCCGGCTGAGAAATAATTCCCACGCTGTAACCGCAAGACTGTAATACTCTGCTGATAATGGCATGGCCGAAAGACGGATGATCCACGTAAGCGTCCCCGATCACATAGACAAAATCAAGCTGCTCTATGCCCTGTGCCTTCATATCTTCTTTTGATATCGGTAAAAATGCCATCTTCTCCTCCGTTCCGTCCCCTGTCACGCCAGTACGCCCTCTTCTATCAGTTCCCTGAAACGATAGGTATAATAGTCAGCCAGTCGGTGTTTCTCCGTATCCTGATATTCGGAGTATTTATCGTAGACAGCACATACTTTCATGCCCGCCGCCTTGCCGGACTGTATGCCCGGAATAATGTCCTCGAACACAAGACAGTTCTCCGGCGCGACATCCAGTTCTCGTGCAACCGCCAGATAAATATCCGGCGCCGGTTTGCCCTTTGCCACATCACAACCGGTCATTATGCAGCCGAAATACGAATCCAGCCCGTGTACATTGACCACATTTTCTACCAGTTCTCTGGAATTGCTGGTGGCGATCCCCGCTTTAATGCCGTGTGTCATACAGTACTGCAAGAGTTCTGTGACACCATCCTTCACCGGCACTTCGTAAGCATACTTATCCCAGGCCATGCGGTTCCATTCCGCCTTGATCGTATCCAGATCATCCGGCAGACTGAAACGTTCCTTGAAATAAGCCGCCGTCTCACTGAAACTCATCCCCTCGATACATGCCTGCAGGTTCTCCGGCAATGTGATCCCGAATCTTCCGAGATATTCTATGTCGATGGCTCTCCACAGCCACATGGAATCCACCATGGAACCATCCAGATCGAATATAACCGCTTCTATCATTTGTGCCTCCGCCTCTCTCTTTTTCGCAAATACAGCTTGCGCCTGCAATGCTCCATTTCTGACCCGTACAATCAATTAGTGCAGCAGTCCTGCACGTTCTTCCTCCGTCAGTCTGCGGTAACGTCCTTTCGGAATCTGCGAATCCAGCGTAAGGCTTCCCATACGGATTCTTTTCAGATATGTTACCTCATTGCCAACGGCGTGCAGCATACGCTTGACCTGATGAAATTTACCCTCAGTGATCGTGAGCGTAATCTTTTTATCCTCTAATATCTGTACCGCCGCCGGCCTCGTCAAGTCTTTTTCACCGATATCAACACCCTGTTCCAGCTGCCGGACCTGCGCTTCGCTGACTGGCTGTGCCAGATGACACTCATACTCTTTCTCCACGTGTTTTACCGGAGACAGCAGTTCGTGTGCCAGCGCGCCGTCGTTGGTGATCAGCAGCAGCCCCTCGGTGTCCTTGTCCAGTCTTCCTACCGGAAAAAGGTCCTCCCGACGTTCATCTCCCAGCAGATCCAGAACCGTCCGGTCTCGTTTGTCCTCGGTTGCGGATACGACGCCTGCCGGCTTATGAAGCATGTAATAGACGAATCTTTCATAGACGCAGCGCTGACCTTTGTAAGTGATCTCGTCTGTTTCCTCGAGAACCTGCTGCTCCGGTTTTCGCACAACATTTCCGCCCACCGTTACCAGCCCGGCATTGATGTCCTTTTTGATCCGGCTTCTTGTGCCCAGATTACAATCACATAAAAATTTGTCCAATCGCATAAAATCATTCCTTATCCCGCTTTGTGCCCCTTCGCCTGCGCCATAAGCGTATAATCAACCCGTATAAAGAATATACATGGAACACAACAGCAAATCCCGCTTTCGCAATTCGTCTCACAAACCAGGAAATCTAAAGCATTTCTGAATCATATGCGGGTTTATGCTTTACCATATTGGAAAGGAATCTGTATTATGTCTAAAATCGACAAATTCTACCGCTTTCTGTTTACAGTGCTGGCACTCTATCTGGTTTTCCTGCTGCTGCGTTATCCCGCACTTTCCCTGGAATACGCTTCCACCGGTCTGAACCTGTGGTTTACGAAAATGGTGCCCACGCTGCTTCCTTTCATGATCCTTTCCGGCATTATGATCCGCATGAATCTGACAGAAAGCTTCGTCAGCCTGCTCCATCCGTTGATTCACCGCATATTCGGCACCTCCCGAAATGGCTCCTACACTATCATTATGGGATTTCTGTGCGGATTTCCCATGGGGGCAAGGATCGTCGGCGAACTCTATGAAACAGGGAAATTATCCCGTTCGGAAAGCGCAAAGCTCCTGTATTTTTGCAATAACATCGGGCCGATCTATTTTCTGAGCTATGTGGTGCCGACACTTGCCATTAAGAAACCGCTCGTGCCGCTGTTTATCATGTATGGAATACCGCTTTTGTACGGATTCATTCTTCTACGGGTGCCGTTACTATACCGTGGCGTGACTGCCCCTTTATCCGGGCACAACGCCGGCTCTGTCCGGCATGATGCGTTACAACAATGTACCGCAGCACCACCTTCCCGGCAAGCGCGTACCCCTCTTCTTGCCGCGATCGACGCCTCCGTGCTGTCAGGGCTTCTGGGCATCGCCAGGTTAGGCGGCTATATGGTCTTTTTCAATCTGCTCAACATCGTTTTCGTGCCGTTTCGTCATGCCAGCACAGCGCTGTTGAACGTGTACCGGTGTGTCCTGGAGATCACCAGCGGAATTGACTACTCTGGTCAGTCTCTTTTCTATCCCATCCTGATCCTGCTTCCCTTTGGCGGATTCTCCTGTATCGCCCAGACATACAGCATGATCCGGCAGACTGACTTATCCGTGCGCCCGTATATCTTTCACAAAGTCATTCAGACCGCCATTACGGCAGTGTGTTATTTTGTCCTGTACATATATTAAGTGCACCTATCGCAGCGCATTCCCTGATGTCCGCAGCAGACATCTCCGTCGGTTTGTCACCGTTCCGTCCCGGATGATTCGCTAACGTCTTCGCCGCCTCCGGCGTTTTCTCTTCCTGCTGTGCAGGATCAGTATTATGGACAGCGTCATGCCGAGTACCAGCAGCGCACATACCATACACACCGTCATAAAATAACGGAATGACACCTGCTGCTCAGTCTCTTCCGGTGCCCGTCTGGTCACACTGATGGTTACCGGTTTTTCTTTCCTTTTGAAGGAAGAAACCGCCCTGGAGATGCTCTCGACCGTTCTTAATACCGCCTTATTTGCCGCAATCTCTTCCTCCGTCTCATAATCCATGGACGGCAGCGAAATCATATTACTGGTAGTGTACAGGTCATATCCGTTATAACCGTTGACGACGATCTGCGGTACAATGTGCGGCGGCACCTGCATGGTAAAACTGAAGGTATCTTTGGTCTTATCCGGCCAGCGCTGTAACTGCGAGAAATGCTCTCCGTTATCATAGCTGTAGGTATAGTACAGCATGCCGCTGTCATAGTCCGCCGCAGATACCTGAACGGTTACTTCTCCGTTCTCCATATTCTGATCTGTCACTTCGATCATACAGATATCCGGTTCCGTCCGGTCAGGCGCAACCACATGAGACGGTACATCCACATGCACATTCTGATAATTGCTGTAATCTGTCCCTAATATCTCCGAACGGAGCTTAAAATACTTGGCAGCAGCCGTAGCATCCAGTCTGCCGAAATCCTGCAGTTTCTCATTATGGTCATAGAACGGTTTATCATTCTCCTGATCCAGATGACAGTGTTCGATCAGCACACAGGGAATATCCCGCTCTGTGGCATGGCGTATGATACCGTAATAGTCGATTCCCTGATCATTCAGGCGCGTCTTGATCCCTCTGGAATAAAGCCCGATCTCCTGCAGCATGTCGATCTCTACACTGGCAAAGCTGTACCCCTTGCTATAATTCTCTCCAAATGCGGATACCCAGCACTCCGCGCCGAAAAGCGTATGATATTCCGACAGATTAAAATGCAGACAGAACATGAAATCAGCGTTCACACTTTTAGCAAATTCACAACGCTCCTCTAAATCCAAATCCTGATCGCCGTTTCTTGTGAGATAAACAGTGATTCCCTCGTATTTCTCCAGTTCTTCTTTCATGGCATTCGCCACGACGATCGTCATATCCTTCTCGGTGTAATCCTCATACTCACCGCCCAGATTCTCCCCGCCGTGTCCGGGATCAATCACGACTATAATCGGATCATCCGCCGCCGGCGCGGTTTCCGCCCCGGGCTGTCCGTCTTGCATATCATTACCGGCGTTTACATCCGCGCTCTCTTCCTCTGCATATACCGTGTGCTGTCCTATTGGAAGCATCATCATACAGCCCCAGACTGCCAGCGGAAAACATACGGATTTCACGGATTCGGATAAATATTTTAGTTTCAGGGACTTTATAAATGTATAAATCTTGCGTGCAATATTGCATTGCTTCAAACTGTTACACCTCGTCTCACTTTTCTACTTAATATATCGGGGGCATCAAAGAGGTTTGAATCTCAATAAGTGAAACAAGCCGGCTTCCCAGGAAACCGGCTCACATATCTCATCATATATCGGTATACCTACCACTATGTAACCTTACATCAGATCCAGCTTCACGGGCTCTGCATCTCCCTCAGCCTCTTTGAGCATCTGCTCGACCTGCACCGGGCGCAGTTCTGCACGGTTCGCTTTCACAGTTTCATTGTACCCGTTGATCGTGTTATAGAAACTCTCATAATGCTCCGTCGTTGTCGCCAGCGTTGCCGTCATAGCAGTCTCCAGATTCGCAAGCATATCATCCAGATACTGCATGGCAGAGGTACGAACGCCGTTGGCTTCCGCTGTGGCATTATTCAGAATCTCCTGTGCCTGCATGGTCGCCATACGAACAACTTCATTTGCCTGTGCATATGCCTGCTGCATAATCTCATGCTCATTAATCAGCTCTGTAGTCTGTACGGTTGCATCTTTGATAAGCGCTTCCGCTTTCGCACGCGCATCGTTTAAAATCGCTTCCTTGTTGGAAATGATCTTCTGATATCTCTTGATTTCATCCGGCGTCTTCATGCGGAGTTCCCGCAGAAGTTCGTCAATCTCTTCCTTGTTGACGATGATATTCGTTTTGGATAGCGGCTGATACTTACAGCCGTCAACATAGTCTTCAATTTCGTCGATAAGTTGTTCGATTCTACTGCTCATCCTTACTCCTGCCTGTTATGCCCATATTTTTCATAGATTAATCTGCCGACGAACTCCGGTACACACTGTGAGATATCACCGTTAAAGCTGGCAATCTCTCTGACAGTCGAAGAACTTAAATACGCATATTCCAGACTGGTCGTCAGAAACATCGTGTCAAGATCTCCACCGGAAAATTTCCTGTTGGTCTGTGCAATCTGCAGTTCATATTCAAAATCCGTAAAAGCACGCAGTCCCCTGATCGCTACATGAACATTCTGCTCTCTTGCATAATCAATCAACAGACCACTAAAGGAATCTATCTTAACATTAGGTATATCCTTCGTCGCCTCTTCTAACATCTTAACACGTTCTTCTACAGAAAACAATGGAGTCTTTGTTTTATTATTCAACACACTGACTGTCAATTCATCAAAAATCTCCGCCGCGCGCCTGATAATATCTAAATGACCATATGTTACCGGGTCAAAACTGCCCGGATAAATTGCTGCACTCATATAACAGATATTCCTCTCTCAAACAGGGATTTTCCTATATCATAAAACATATTTGCAAAAATGTCTTTACTAACTTTACAAATAATATATATTTTCCGAAAAATATTATTTTCTTCGACAAAAGACATGTTTGTTTGTCTTGTAGCATTTCTCTCTGGTAATACAAAACCCCAGCTGATCCAGATAGGAAAAATCCGTTGTAAGCGCCGACTCTATAACGATCACGGTACGTTCCGTCACGTACGGCGCTCCTGACAGTGTCTGAAGCACCTGCTCTTCATATCCGCAGTGATATGGCGGGTCCATGAAAATCACATCCGCCTCTTTCTCACGGATTCCCGAAAGTGCGCTCAGCGCATCCTGTTTTAAGATCGTCGCGCGGTCGATCAGTCTGGTAAACTGCAGATTTTCCGTAATGCAGGCAAGCGCGTTTCTGTTATTTTCCACAAAATAAGCGTGGCGTGCTCCTCTGCTGAGCGCTTCGATACCGATTCCGCCGCTGCCGCTGTACAGATCAATAAACACAGCATCTGCAAGATACGGCTGCAGCATATTAAAAAGTGTCTCTTTGATTCTGTCCGTAGTAGGTCTTGTGTCCATATTCTCCGGCGTCTTTAACCGCAGACTTCTTGCCGTTCCCGCTATGACTCTCATATTTACATGCCTTTCTATCTGATGTCTGCCGGCATAATATACTTTCGCTGCCGTTCCATCCATACTTTTACAGTGATCTAAACTCTTATTTTCACACCTTTGCTGTCCCGCTTACCCAGTTTGAGTTTGTTAAGCTCCAGTTCCTTACCGTTATATTCAATTGTCTGTTCCACCGCATTGCGCGTATAGTAGACTGCTTCCAGACTGTCCTTCGCCCCCAGTTTCATGCCGCGCACGCCGATCGCTCCCTTCTTCTTCTCGGGAATCTCCTCCACAGGAAAGCGCAGAAAATATCCTTCCGCAGACTGCAGTACGATGTTGCGCTGTTCTATCAGCGTTACGACGCTGATGACTTCGTCATCATCCGCCAGCTTTGTCGCCGCTACTGTTCGCTTTGCGACATCAAATTCCCCGCCGTCCACCACCTTAAGCATCGCCTGTTTCGTGGCAAAAATCACGCGGTAGAGATTTAAATCACTCTGACTTGCCGCATATACGATATTCTCCCTGGAGGAATCATAATTGCTGACGTTGTCAATCGGTACTCCCTTATCACGGAATTTACCCATCGGCAGATCCATCATCTTCACCGTATGAAGCTGTCCGGTATTCGTAAACAAGCACACTTTACCCGTATTTCTACAGACAAAGGCATATCTGTTCTCGCTATCCGCCGCTTCCTTATTCCGCTCGTACGTCTGGATGTCTATCGTTCTGGCATAACCGAAACGATCCATCAGGAAGACGATGTCCATCTCTTCCATCTTCTTCTCCACATACACAGCCTCGCTCTGCGTCGTGATCTGCGTCTTTCTGGGTGTCTTGTACTGTTCCTTGATCTCATCCAGTTCATTGATGATGACCTGTGCCATGGAATCTCTTCTGGCAAGAATATCTTCATAGCGATAGATATTCGCCATCGTCTCCTCATGCTCATTGATCAGCGCCTCGATCTCTAACCCGATCAGTTTATAAAGCCTCATGTCCAGAATCGCATTCGCCTGTTTCTCCGTGAACATAAGCTGTGTCGCCATGATCTTGGATTCTTTGGATTTGAACTTGATGCCGTCGATCTTACCTTCGATCAGGCAGGCCTTCGCCATCGCCCGGTCTTTGGAGCCGCGCAGGATCTCTATAATCAGATCAATCACGTTGCAGGCTTTGATCAGTCCTTCCTGAATCTCTTTGCGCTCCAGTTCTTTCTGCAGAAGATTCGAATACTTTCTGGTCGCAACCTCATACTGGAACTTAACGCTCTCCCGTATGATCTGCTTTAATCCCATCGTCTCCGGTCTGCCGTCAACGATCGCCAGCATGTTGACACCGAACGTGTCCTCCAGGCGGGTTTTCTTATAAAGCATATTCTTGAAGTTCTCGATGTCCGCATCTTTGCGAAGCTCGATGACGATACGGATTCCCTCTTTGGAGGACTGGTTGGTGATATCCACGATATCCTGCGTCTTCTTCGTCTCCGCCAGGGCTGCCACATCCATCAGGAATTTACCGATATTGGCGCCGATCATCGTATAGGGAATCTCCGTGATCACCAGATTGGTTCTGCCTCCCTTGGCCTTCTCGATCTCTACCTTGCCGCGGATCTTGATCTTGCCGGCTCCGGTCTCATAGATTTCCAGCAGTTCATCCTCATTGATCACGATGCCGCCTGTGGGAAAATCGGGTCCTTTCACATAGCGCATCAATTCTCTTGTGGTAATATTTTCATCCAGCATATACGCCTTAGTCGCGTTGATCACCTCCGCAAGGTTATGCGGCGGCGTGCTGGTAGCCATACCGACTGCGATACCCTCCGAACCGTTGACAAGCAGATTGGGAATTTTCACCGGAAGTACACCGGGTTCCTTCTCCGTCTCATCGAAATTCGGAATAAAATCAACCACATCTTTATCCAGATCGGCAAGGAAAGCTTCCTGTGTGACCTTCTCCAGACGCGCCTCCGTGTAACGCATGGCAGCGGCGCCGTCCCCCTCGATATTGCCAAAGTTACCGTGCCCGTCTATGAGCGGCAGCCCTTTCTTAAAATCCTGCGCCATGACCACCAGCGCCTCATAGATGGAACTGTCGCCGTGCGGATGATACTTACCCATCGTGTCCCCGACAATACGCGCCGATTTACGGTAGGGTCTGTCATAACGTATCCCCAGTTCGTACATATCATAAAGTGTACGCCTCTGCACAGGCTTAAGCCCGTCCCGCACATCCGGCAGCGCTCTGGCAACGATTACGCTCATCGCATAATCAATATATGATTTCTGCATTACTTCGGAATATTCCGTTTTAATGATTCTGTCATTCATTCTCATACCCCTTTTGGTAGTTAA
>ERZ777011.2825-NODE-2825-length-12544-cov-2.823925_pt1 | contig 12544 bp, 14 predicted proteins | sample MGYA00374964_ERZ777011 | MGnify/ENA primary metagenome ERZ777011 (study PRJEB29310, sample SAMD00008975) | mouse gut metagenome | study: EMG produced TPA metagenomics assembly of the Metagenome analysis of fecal microbiota from mouse which was promoted...
GTTCTGGCTCGTGCGAGAGAGAAGGTGCTGACCGATGGCGAAGATTGACCTCACCGAATACCTGGAAAAACTGGAGGAACCGGAAGACCGGGAAGCGGTGGCAAACCGGGAATATCAGCAGCAGCTTTTTCTCGAATATGTTGTCCGGGGAGACAACTTTCCGGAGCAGCGTGCGGCACTCCTGCGGGACTACCGCGCCGGGAAAGAGCTGACCGGGTCGAAGGGCCTGCGGCGCAGGCTGGGGGCCTTCGACCTGGAGTATTTTGGCCGGGCCTATCTCGCCCATTACTTTGTCCGTAGCTCACCCGCCTTTCACGGGGAGCTGGACAGGATATGGCGGGAGGGTGTGCTAAAGGGGAAAAATCCAGACACTGACGCAAAGGAGATCAGCCGGGGGGACGGATGCCGCAGAGCAATCGAGGCTCCGCGTGGCCACGCCAAAAGCACCACCTTTACCTTCAAGGACGATCTGCACGCAGCCCTTTACGCATACAAGCATTACATCATCATCCTCTCCGACAGTTCGGAACAGGCCGAGGGGTTTCTGGCGGACATCAAAACGGAGCTGGAGGAAAACGCGGCGCTGCGAGAGGACTTCGGAGAGCTGCAGGGCCGGGTCTGGAAATCATCGGTCATCCTGCTGGCCAACGGGGTCAAGATTGAGGCAATCGGTTCCGGCAAAAAAATCCGTGGTCGGCGGCATAAACAGTGGAGGCCCGACCTCATTGTCTGCGACGACCTGGAGAACGACGAAAATGTGAACACACCGGAGCAGCGTAAAAAGCTCCGGGATTGGTTTTACAAGGCGGTCTCCAAGGCGGGCGACACCTATACCGACATCGTGTATATTGGGACGCTGCTGCACTTTGATGCGCTCCTGGCGAATGTCGCCAAAAACCCAAGTTACAAAGCGGTGAGGTACCAGGGCGTTATCAGTTTTGCAGATAATACGGAGCTGTGGGACGCCTGGGAGCGGATATTCACTGATCTCAGCAACGACAGGCGACAGGAGGAGGCTTTGGCCTTCTATGAGGCAAACCGCGAGGAGATGCTGCAGGGTACCGCCGTCCTATGGGAAGAAAAGCTCTCCTATTATGACCTCATGGTCATTCGCATTTCAGAGGGCGAGGCCAGCTTTAACAGCGAAATTCAGAACGACCCGATTGACCCGGAAAACTGCACCTTCCAGGAAGAATGGTTCGACTTCTGGGACGACGATGGAAAGCAGCAGCCGGACTTCTCCGACCCGCGTTTCCTGTTCATTGGGGCAAACGACCCATCGCTGGGCAAGAACAAGAAATCGGACACCAGCAGCATTTTCGCGCTGGCCAAGGATACCGCGACCGGCTATCTGTATGTGGTCATCGCGGACATCGCGAGGCGGAAACCCGACCAGATCATCGAGGACGCACTGGAAGCCAGCCGCCGCCTGCAGCGGGACTATAAGCGGCCCTACTACAAGTTCGGGGTCGAGACCGTACAGTTCCAGTATTACTTTGCCGAGATCATGCGTCAGAAGGCGGCGGCGGTCGGCGAGTACCTACCGATTGAAGAGATCAACAGCACACAAAACAAAGACGCCCGCATCCAGAGCCTGCAACCTTTCGTTAAGAACGGCTATATCAAGTTCAGCAAAAAGCACAAGACCCTGTTAAAGCAGATGACCGAGTACCCGATGGGCAAGAACGACGACGGCCCGGACGGTCTGCAGATGGCAGTAAAGCTGGCCCTGGATATAAAGGTCGGTCGGCGGGTCGATTATCGGAGCGTCATTGCCCGCGCCCTGGACTTCAAGCGGGGTGCGTATTAAGGAGGTGAGATATATCAATATCGAAATCAAGGAAAACACCCTCATACATGGTGACAGCCTCACCGTACTCCGGCAGATGGAGCCGGAAAGCGTGGACGCGATCATCACCGACCCGCCCTACGGCATCAACTATGTTTCCAAGGCTGGGGCGCGGATCAAGAATGATCAATCGCCGTTTATCTGGTTTTTGTACGATGCTTTCCGTGTGCTGAAATCGGGGGAATCTGGACGAGGGTCGCTGATCTGCTTTACCCGTTGGGATGTGGAACAGACCTTTATCGATGCGATGAGGATGGCGGGTTTCAATGTTCGGAGCGAGGTTATCTGGGACAAGGTCGTTCATGGAATGGGGGACTGTAAAACGCAATTTGCGCCAACCCATGAAAATATTATTTTTGCAATTAAGGGAAAATATAGCTTCCCTGGACACAGACCTAAAGATGTCATAACTTTCAGCAGGATTATCGGCAATCAACAGATGGTACACCCGACAGAGAAGCCGGTGGGTCTGTTGTCTAACCTCATCAGCTCGGTCACCAAGCCCGGCGATCTTATCCTCGACCCGTTTGCGGGCAGCGGTTCCACCCTGGTGGCCGCAAAAAAGACCGGGCGGCGCTTCATCGGCGTGGAGCTGGATGATGAGTATTTTGCCATCGCCCAGCGGCGCATTGAGGAGGCGGTGACAGAATGAGCAGGAAACGAAAGCGGCAGCAGCCACCAGCAGCATTACCCCAACGCCCGGAAACGCAGGAGATCGCCGTTGCCCAGGTAACGGATAAATACAGCGAGTATCCATCCAACGGCCTGACCCCACTGCGGCTGGCGGAGATATTCCAGGAGGCGGATGCAGGGGATGTCCTTCGGCAAATGGAATTGTTCGAGGAAATGGAAGAAAAAGACCCCCACCTTTTCAGCCAGCTGCAGACCCGGAAAAACGCCGTCACTGGCCTGGACTTTGAGATCATCCCCTTTGGGGACGATCCACGGGACAAGGAGATCGCAGACTTCATCGAGGAGCAGCTGGGCGGCATCGAGGGCTTTGAGGATGTAGAGACCGATCTGCTGGACGCAATCGGCAAGGGGTTCGCGGTGAGCGAGATCATGTGGGGTTACGATGAGGGCCATGTCGTGGTTCAGAGCATCAAGACCCGGCACCAGAAACGCTTTTTCTGGGACAGCCTGAACGACTCCTTCAAGGTTCGCACCAAAGAGGCCCCAGAGGGGATACTGCTCCCCGGGAATAAATTCATCGTCCACAAGTACAAGGCCCGCAGCGGGCATACCTCACGGGCGGGCATCCTCAGAGTCACGGCTTGGATGTATCTATTCAAAAACTACGACCTCAAGGATTGGGTCAGCTTTGCCGAAGTGTACGGCCTGCCGCTGCGCCTTGGGAAATACCAGCCGGGGGCAAGCGAAGCCGACAAGGTGGCGCTCATGCAGGCCCTCATCCAGATCGGGGCGGATGCTGCCGGTATCATCCCGGATGGTACAACCATCGACTTCATCAACACCGAGAAGACCTCCAGCTCCGACCTTTATGAACGGCTGGCCCGGTACTGCGACGAGCAGATCAGCAAGGCCATACTCGGCCAGACGCTGACCTCGGACTCCGGGGGCGGGAGCTACGCCCAGAGCAAGACCCACAACGATGTGCGCCACGACCTTACCATCGCGGACTGCAAGGCCCTGGCCTCTACCCTGCGGCGCGACCTTATCCGGCCCCTGTGCATCTTCAACTTCGGGGAGGATAAACGCATCCCGCACATCCGGTTTGACTGCGAGGAATCGGAAGACCTCACGCAAACGGCAGAGATCATCGGCACCCTTATCGAAAAGACCGGCCTGCGTGTACCGACCAGCTACCTATACAAAAAGTTCAGCATCCCGGAGCCGGAGGCCGACGAGGAAATCGCCACGCCCCGGTTTGCGGGCGGCGCGGGCCTCCTGCCCGGGGGACAGCCTACGACCGCCCTCTCCCTCAAGGCCGGGGCAGATAACGGGCATGGCACCCAGCAGCGCATCGACCAGATCGCGGACGCCGCCCTTGCCGCCAGCAAGGGAAACTTCAGCCGGATATTCGGCCCGGTTCGGGGATTGGTTGACCATGCCGGGAGCCTGGAGGAATTGAAACGGCAGCTGGAAGACGATGCCCTTGTCGAAAAGCTGCTGGGCGAGATGGACGCCGGGAAATTGGAGGAGCTGCTGCAGCGGGCGATGTTCCTGGCCGACCTGGAGGGGAGGTCAATCGAGCATGGACGACATTGAGAGCATCATCACCAGAAATGCGGATTTTACCTTTGAGGACGCCGTGCGCTACTTCGGGGAGCGCGTCCCGGTCACAGCGGCGCAATTTTACAAAATCGCAGAAGAATACCGGGGGCTGGCCTTCACCGTTTCGGGATACACCAGCGCCCAGGTGCTGAAGAAATTCTACGACGAGCTGCTGCGGGCCATTGAGGACGGGGAAACGATGGAGGGGTTCCGGGAACGGATGAACAGTTTCCTGGAGGAGAAAGGGTATGAAGGCATCACCCCTTTCCAGGCGGACAACATCTTCCGCACCAACACCCAGACCGCTTTCCAGGTCGGCCACTATGAACAGATGACTGACCCCGGCGTCTTAAAGCTCCGCCCCTACTGGCAGTATGACGCTGTCAATGACAGCCACACCCGGCCCTCCCACCTGGCGATGGACGGGCGCGTATTCCAGGCAGACTCCCCCGTCTGGGATACCTGGTATCCGCCCAACGGGTTCCGCTGCCGCTGCACCGTCCGGTCACTGTCGAAGCGCCAGGTGGAACAGATGGGGCTGACCGTGGAGGAAAAGGCACCCGACCGGGCGGAGCTTGCAGATGGGCGCTTCACCTCGGTCGTCCCTGATCTCAACTTTGGCACCAACCCGGCAAAGGTGCGCTTCACACCCGACCTCACGGGCTACCCGGAGCCACTGGCCAATGCCTACCGCAAGCGGGGAAATTCGGGTAGGCCGCCAGAGCCGCAGAAAGGCCCATAGAAGCGTTTTTGCGGCGTAGAGGGGTAAACGGGTGTAGCAGCAAATAAAAAGCCGTTATCCCGCGTTATAACGCGCACTAACGCTATCGTGGAGCGCAGAAAGGAGGAACACCAACAAGTGAAAGGCATTTTTATCTTAAAGGGCGGGAATGTGGAGATCAATGGAGTGCCGGAAACGATCTCCGTTTTGCCGATTGGCCATGTCGTCAGCTCCAAGGGTGAGTTCGATGTGGACGAGGAGAGTTTCCGGGCGATGAAGGCCCAGATCGCCCAGCGCGGCGTTGACCTGGTAGTGGATTACGAACACCAGACCCTCAAAGGGGTCGAGGCCCCCGCCGCAGGATGGGTCAAAGAGCTGAAGCTGGAGGATGGCTGCATCAAGGCGGTGGTCGAGTGGACGACTCGGGGCGCGGAATATCTAAAAAACCGGGAGTACCGCTACCTCTCCCCTGTGGTTAGTGTCCGCAAGGCAGACGGTAAGGCCACCGGCCTGCATTCCCTGGCCCTTACCAACACACCCGCGATTGAGGGGATGACTCCCCTTGTCAATTCGGAAAATTTTGAAGGAGGACAAAGCAATATGGACATCTTGAAGAAACTGGCAGGGCTGTTCGGGCTGGGCGAGGACGCCACCGAGGAACAGATCATGGAGGCCCTCTCCGCGTGCATCGCTGAGAACAAGAGCCTCAAGGAAGGGCAGAAACTGCCCACCGCCGACGAGAACACGGTCGCAAACAAAGCGGTCTGTGAGCTGCTGGGCCTTAAAGCTGGAGCGCCCGCCGCCGATGTAACGGCCAAGATCATGGAGCTGAAGACCGGTACCATTGACGGGGTCAACTTGGCTGAAGAGCTGAAGGCGCTGAAAGCCCAGAATGCCCAGCGCGATGCGGATGCCGCTGTGGAGATGGCCCTTAAAGCTGGGAAGATCACCCCGGCGCAAAAAGGGTGGGCCACCAGCTATGCGCTGAGTGACCCCAAGGGTTTTGCAGATTTCGCAGAAAAGGCCCCCCAGGTCGTGCCGATGGGCGCGGTCGGGTTCGAGGACATCAAGCAAGGGAACGGCACCATTGACGCGGCCACCATGATGGCCTGCAAGCAGCTGGGCGTCGATCCCGAAACAGCCAAAAAATACATGAAGGAGGACTAACACTATGGCAGCACTTACTATGGCCCGGGACACCGCAGAGATCGCCCAGGGCGCGAAATATCTTTCCCTGCCTGTCAAGGGCAAGACCACCATCTACCAGGGGAGCCTGGTGGTGCTGGATGCAGAAGGCTATGCGATCCCCGGCAAGAAGGCGGCAGGGCTGACCGCAGCAGGCCGGGCGGAGGAAACCGTGGCGAATGCCGGAGACGATGGCGCAGTGAGCATCCGGGTCGCCCGGGGTGTGTTTGTCTTTAACAATACCGCAACTGCGGCGAACAAGGTCAGCGGCAAGCACCTTTTGGGGTTTTGCTATATTGAAGATGACCAGACGGTCACTGCACTGGCTACAGGAGCCTCCGCCGCCGGGCTGGTGGTTCGTGTGGATGAGGGCGGCGTAGCGGTCGAAATGGGCCATACCGCTGCCACCAGCGCCAAAAGCGAATAAAGAAGGAGGACAACAACCATGATTATCAATTCCCAAAATCTGAGGGGCATTTATGTGGCCTTTAACACCCTGTTTGCCCAGGCATTCGAGGGCCAGAAACCTACCTACGAGAAGATCGCCACCGTCGTCCCTTCCACTACCGAGAGCGAGACCTACGCCTGGCTGGGCGACATCCCCGGGATGCGCGAGTGGATCGGCGACCGCGAAATCCAGAATATCAGCGGCTCCGACTATACCATCAAGAACAAGGACTTCGAGCTGACGGTGGGCGTTGACCGCAACGCGGTGGAGGATGACAAGATCGGCCTGTACCGCCCCTCTATCCAAATGCTGGGTGAGGCTGCAGCTATGCACCCGGACGAGCTGGTCTACGCACTTCTGAGCGATGGCTTTTCCGCCCTGTGCTACGATGGCAAGGCTTTCTTTGCCGCTGATCATGCGGTCGGGGACAAAAGCGTCAGCAACAAGCTCACCGCTGCACTGAGCAGCGAGGCATACAAAACGGCCCGGGCCATGATGATGGGCTATAAAAACAGCAAGGGGCGCTCCCTGGGCTTGGTTCCCGACCTTCTGGTGGTTCCCCCGGCGCTGGAGGCGGCGGCGCGGGACATCCTGGTGGCCGATTTTGTGAACGGCACCAAGAACACCATGCAGGGCACCGCCGAGATCCATGTGGAACCTCGTCTGAAAAGCGACACCGCCTGGTTCCTGCTCTGCACCAAACGGCCCATCAGGCCGCTGATCTACCAACAGCGCAAGAAGGCCAAATTCGTTTCCAAGACAGCGGAGACCGATGACAATGTTTTCCTCTCCAAAAAGTTCCTTTATGGTGCGGACTCCCGCGGAAATGCAGGCTTTGGTTTCTGGCAGATGGCGGTCGGCTCGGACGGTAGCGACTCCGCCGCATCGTAAAAAACCAGAACGGAAAGGAGGGTACGGCATGAGTTACAGCACAAGGGATGAAGTCCGGGAGATGATCAAGGACGATGCGCTGAATGCCCTCATTGGGGACAACTTTATTGAGAATATCGATGAGCGCGAAGCGTTCATGGCCCCGCTCATCGACGCCGCAATCGGGGACGCAGATGCAGAGATCGACGGCTATCTGGCGAAAAGGTATGCCGTCCCTCTCGCTCCGGCCCCAAAGGTCATCAATAAATTTTCAAAGGACATCGCAGTCTACAATCTGTTCTCCCGCATCGGCATCGACGAAAGCACTGAGCAAAAGACCTACCTAAACCGCTACAATGCGGCGATCAAGTTCCTGACGCTGGTGGCGGAGGGCAAAGTCTCTCTGGGCGTCGATGCCGAAGACCCGGCAACGGCAGCGGCCACAGGTTTTTCGGTGAAGTCGAACACCCGCCTGTTCAGCCGGGACAGCATGAGGGGGATGTAATGGGGTACAGTATCCGGCTTGAGGGCGATGTCCGGCGTCTTATGGCAAGGATGAAGCAGTTTTCCGAGCTTGACAAGCGCCAGGTAACGGCGTCGATGGCGGAGGCTATGCGGACATCCACCCTTGACCGGTTTCGGAACGAAAAGGCCCCGAACGGGCAGCGATGGAAGCGCTCCATCCGGGCATCGACGGAGGGCGGCAAGACGCTGACCAACACGGCCAGGATGAAAAACTCTATCCATTCGCAGTCGGACGCCTCCGGCTTTGCGGTCGGCACGAACACCATCTACGCATCGACCCACCAGCTGGGCGAGCCGGGCCGGAAGATCACCATCCGGGCCAAGACCTCGAAAGGTCTGGTGTTCCGCATCGATGGCAAGTGGATACGCAAGCGCCAGGTCACGGTCAAGGTGAAAATCCCCGCCCGTCCCTTTTTGGGGCTGTCGGAGGACGATATGCAGGAGATCAAGGCAACGCTGGAAGACGCGCTGGGAGAGGAGTAACGGATGTTTGCAGAATGCCAGCAATTCTTAAAGGAGGCGCTGAAGGAGGCAGGCATCCGGACGCTGCCTATCACTACCATGAAACAGCTGAAGCTGTGTGCCGATAGTCACATCGGAGCGATTCTCTTTGAGGAGGAGACCCTTACCCGAAGCGGCTCAAAACGCATTTACAGGAACGAGAGGGGCGATCAGCAAAAGAGGCGAAAGGTCTTTGACCGGAGCATGACCTTCGATGTGATCATCGGCGAATATACAGCGGAAAAGGCCGAGGAAATCTACGAACGGTTTCTAAGAACGGTGGAGCGCGGCCTGTATATCGACGGCAATTTCACCGGGGCCGAGATCGAGGGGGCCGACTGGGTCGAGAAGGAGGACAGCATCCTCAAGGCCAAGGTCGCCGTCCAGGTCAAGGTGCGGTTTGACGGTGGGGTTTACCGGGATACCGGATATATCGACATCAGCAAAAAAGACCTCGGTGTTCAGATCGAGAATATCAGCAGGAAGGAGACTATTTCAAATGGCGAAAGCACAGGGGCCGGAGGCGATGCAGCCGAAGGCGAATAACGAAACGGCGGAGCTGCAGAGGATCGAGGAGCTTCGCGTAAAACAGAAAACGCCCGCTTCCATCTACAGCGGCGTATGCGCGGCAAAGGACTGGAGGCCGGGCAAGGAAGTCACTGAGGCGGAATACAGGGAGGCGGTCGCTGCATTCAGCGGCGCGCCGATGGGAAAGAAGGTGGAATAATGCTGGGAGATGTTTTTGCAACGGTCAGCGACGGGCTGCTCGGCTTTGAGACCGAAAAAGGTACCGGGATATTCGTCGCAATCGGCGTGTCGCCTATGGAGGCGGATGCGCCCATCACCATCACCGGGAACATGGGGGTCGCCAAAATCCGCGATAGGCTGGGCCTTTCCCCTCTGGCCGACTCGGTCATGGACTCGGTGGAGAACGGAGCAAGCCGCATTTACTGCATCCCGGTCAAGGCGACTACCGCTGGCACCATCAGCGAGGTGAGCAAGACAGGGGACAGCGGCGGGGCCTGCTCCGCCACCGGAAATCCGAACAATGCTTACTCGGTCAAGGTGGAAATCACCGGCAAGGGGGGCTTTAATACGGCCCTGTTCACCTACTCCCTGGACGGCGGCTTCACCAAGTCGGAGGAGGCCATGATCCCCCTGGCCGGGGTCTATGAAATCCCCGGCACCGGCGTGACAGTGACTTTCACCCAGGGCGAGGACACGCCGGAAGAGAGCTTCCAGGTCGGGGATAGCTTTGCCTTTACCACTACCGCCCCGCAGATGACCAACGCCGACGCGCTGGCCGCAATCGACAAGCTCCGGCAGTTCGATGAGCTGTTCGAGTTCGTCCATATCGTGGGCGAATCGACAGCGGCGATGTGGGCGGCGGTCTCCACAGCCCAGACCGAGCTGGAGACCCAGCGACACAAGCCTCTGCTCTTTATCCTGGAAGCCGGGAAGATCGGGGCGGACGAGAGCGTGGACGACTACGCCCTCCGGCTGGAGGCCGAAAAGAAAAAGCTCAAGAACAAGAACATTGCCGTCGTCGCGGCCCGGTCGCTGTATGTGAAGATGGACGGCACCATCGCCGAGGTGAACAATGCCAGCATCCTCTGCGGTCTGCTGGCAAAGACCAGCGTGCAGCAGTCGGTGGGTCGCACCAGGGAGTCGGCGGGCATGGGTATCTCCAAGGACAAGATGCTGGAGCTGCGGCCCGCAGGCATCAAAGAATACATCGAGCTGCTGGACAGCGCCAAGTACATCACTTTCCGGGAATATGACGGGCTGGAGGGCTTTTATGTCACCAACGCCCGGGTCATGTCGCCGGACGGCAGCGACTACCGCTACATCGAAGATGTGCGCGTCGTCAACAAGATCGTCCGGGAGGTACGCAAGGCCGGACTGCCGCTGCTGCAGGAGGACATTGATGTGGAGGATACCCAGGGCGAGCTGGAGCGCCGGGCCAAGTACATGGAGGCCCCGCTGGACGAGATGGTGCGCGCCAAGGAAATCTCCTCCGCTCAGATCACCGTCCCGGAGGGCCAGGACATCATCAAGGACGAACGGATGGATGTGGTGGTGCGGTATGTTTCCCGGGGCTATATCCGCACGATCCATGTTGACATCGGGCGGGCCAACGCTACGAGCTAAAGGAGGGAACAGAAATGCTTAAAGTAAACGGCAGAGCCTACGATTGGGGCGATGTGGACTTCCAGATGCCCGGACTCAATATCCAGGTGCAGGAGGTCAGCTATAACGACGAGCTGGAAAAAGAGGTCGTCTACGGCGCGGGTCAGAAGCCCCGGGGCTATGGCGAGGGGAATTACAAATCGGAGGGCAAGATCAGCCTGCTACGGGACGACTACGACGAGCTGCTTGACTATTGCAAGCGCCGGGGCATCTCCCTTTACAAGCTGGTCATCCCGAAGATCGCCGTCTCCTACGCCAATCCTGGGAGCCGGACGAGGACGGACATCCTCAGCACCGTCACCTTTACCAAGACCGACCAAAAGGCCGCACAGGGCGACAAGAGCCTCAAGGTCGACATTGACTTCATCATCGTCAACGGCATCACCCGTGACGGCGTGAGAGCTATTTAACAACAATCTGAAGGAGGACACCAGAATGGATAACATCACAACCAGGACTGCGGAGAATGCAGCTGTTACTGAGGAGCAGAAGGTCAAGGAGAAGTATGCGGGGGAAAAGCTCTATACCATCTCCATGATCCTGCACCCGGACGACGATACGGACTATCTTGTCAAATACTTTTTCAAGCGGCCTGGCAATCCCAGCTACAACCGCTATGTCAAGACGGCGTCGAAGGATATGCTGGGGGCGCTGAAAGCCTTTGTCTTTGACGCGGTCGTGGAGGAGAGCAAGGCGCAGCTGGAGCGCGATCTTGAGGAATACCCGGCCCTGGCCCTTGGCGTTGGTGAGAAGCTGCTGAACATGATGGGGCTGTCCGATCTGACAAATTTGAAGAAACTCTAAGAGAGAAGCTCCAGGAGGTACGAGCCAATATTTTCGAGGCGGGGACGCTGGAGATTTATCGGTTCGTCCCTCCTGCTCTCTTAGAGGGGCTGGACATCGACCACATGGAGACCAGCGAGTTCCTGGGCCTTTTGGCAAAGGCGCGTTACATCCAAGAGGTAGAGGCATCTATCATCCAGCGGGGCGTCGTGGACGCTTTCGGAGAGGAGTGAGGCGGTCGGTAGTCCCGCTGCAGGAAAGGAGTGACGCAGCATGAGCCTTGAATCGGTGTTCCGGTTGAGCCTTATCATGAATATGGTGGATAACCTCACCGAGCCTATGGCACGGGTCACAACAGCAGCCGGAGGTTCCATCAGCAAGCTGCAGCAGATGGAGCAGACCTTCGGCGGCATGGCAAAGACCGGCATGGGAATGGCGGCGGTCGGCGGGGAGATCACCAGCGCGGTTCTGGCCCCGGTAGAGGCCACCTTTGAAACACGCAGGGCGCTGGGGGAGCTTTCCTCCCTCGGCATTCAAGACCTGGATGCGCTGGAAGATGCCGCCCGGAGTTTTTCCGACCAGTGGGCCGGGACGACCAAGGCGGACTTTATCACAGCGGCTTATGATATTAAAAGCGGCATCTCTTCCCTGACGGATGAGGGGGTCGCGCAGTACACGACACTGGCGGGCGTTACCGCCAAAGCGACAAAATCCACCATCGGCGAGATGACCGACCTATTTGCCACCGGGTACGGTATCTATAAGGATTTTTACAGCGACCTTTCGGATATGGAGTTCGGCGAGATGTTCTCGGCGGGGATTGCCGAAAGCGTCCGGGCCTTTAAGACCTCCGGCTCCGGCATGGCGCAGGCGATCAAAACGCTGGGGGCGTCGGCAACGACGGCCCAGGTACCGCTGGAGGAACAGCTGGCCATTCTGGGGTCGCTGCAGGCGACCATGAGCGGCAGCGAAGCGGGGACAAAATACAAAGCCTTCCTGCGGTCTGCCGCCAAGGGCGGCGAGGCGCTGGGCCTTTCGTTCACCGACGCCAACAATCAGCTGCTCTCCATGCCGGAGATACTGGAGCTACTGCGCGGCAAGTTCGGGGATACGATGGACGCAGCGGAAAAGATGGAGCTGCAGAAAGCCTTCGGCGATGCCGAGGCCGTTGCGCTGATCGACCTTTTGTATAACAAGACCGGCGACCTCCAGGACAGCATCGTTTCCTTGTACGGCG